>Ga0105358_10002260_pt1 | contig 10294 bp, 11 predicted proteins | sample GOMGulsemesocosm_5_FD_83509 | JGI IMG/M metagenome (GOLD analysis project Ga0105358, IMG submission 83509) | Methane-oxidizing microbial communities from mesocosms in the Gulf of Mexico - GOM15C Gulf of Mexico | ecosystem: Environmental > Aquatic > Marine > Cold seeps | place: Gulf of Mexico...
GATACTAAACACTCAACCGTGCTGGACCTTATTCAACATCCGCAAAAACATGAGCTACACATCGCCGGCCGGCTTGATTTTAATACCACAGGCCTGGTGTTACTGACTAACGATGGAGCTTGGTCGCGCAAAATCAGCTTGCCAGAAACCAAGCTTGCAAAAACTTACGAGGTCACCGTATCAAAACCCTTAAGCGATGAGTACATTGCCGTATTTCAAGAAGGTATTTATTTTGCCTACGAAGACATTACCACGCAGCCTGCAAAACTACAGATACTGTCTGACTACACGGCTAAGCTCGTTTTAACTGAAGGTAAGTACCACCAAGTTAAGCGAATGTTTGGCTTCTTTCAAAATGAAGTTCTGGAATTGCACAGAAGCTCTATAGGCCATATTTCTTTAAACGGCCTCGCCTTAGGAGGTTACCGGCTGTTAACATCGCAGGAGGCAACACTAGGGCTAACGATGCCTGAGGGTAACAATTCTAGAGGCAACATAAGCTCGTTATAATTTTCCAATAGCACTATGACTACAAAACTATTTCTTATACCGCACAAGAGACAGCATGCACACACTCATCGTTACCGATATTTTTGGCAGAACAACTGATTTAGAAGCGCTAGCGTCTAAGCTTTTGGGGTCTACTGATATTGTCGATCCTTATAATTCTAAAAACATGGAATTTGAAGACGAAAGCCAAGCCTATGCCTATTTCACATCTAGGGTTGGAATAGATCAGTATGTTCGAATACTCAAAGAACGTGTTACCGGTATTCCAGAAACTATAAAAGTCATCGGCTTTAGTATTGGAGCTTCTGCAATATGGAACATGTCCGCCGATAAGACGCTGACGAATATTTCTAGTGCCGTGGGCTTTTATGGTTCACAAATACGTAAGCAGGCTCATATACATCCTAGCTTTCCTATAGACTTGATATTTCCTGTTTCTGAGGAACATTTTTGTGTAACCGAGTTAATCACCCAATTGACTGGAAGAAAAAATGTCACGGTCCAGCAGGTCGAATTTTTACATGGCTTTATGAACCCTCATTCTACTTACTATAACCATGAGGGTTGCCAGCAATTCATATCGCTACTGCGTGGCGAAAGGTAGCACGACCATTATCGGGTCGCCCTCAATTAACACCATGATTGCTCACGCTATTTACGCTACCATTGGCACTTTGTCTTACCCCACTTTATATGAATAGGAGAAACCATTGATAGCGGTTATTTTTGAGGTTCACCCAAAGAAAGAAAAATATCAAGAGTACTTAAATATTGCTGCACAGCTCAAGCCATTGCTTCAGGGGATCGACGGATTTATATCCATTGAGAGGTTTTCAAGCTTGGCCGATGAGGGCAAGATTCTCTCTCTTTCTTTTTGGCGTGATGAAGCCGCGATTGAAGAATGGAGAGCTCTCGAGTCCCATAGATTTGCGCAAACCAAGGGCCGGGACAGTATATTTAATACTTACCGCATCAGGGTCGCGGATGTCAGCAGGGACTATGGTATGGAAGCACGAAGACAAGCACCTGATGATAGCAAGCTGATACACGACTAGCCGCCACGTAGCATTACCACCAAATTATTTCTGAATACAAAAAGGAATGCCGAATGCTCCCTTCCGACCCGCCAGCCCATATTATTGTTGATGACTTCTTGGCTCCGGCGTGTGACGGTTTCGTCGAAATCCTGCATCAAGATAGCGACATACTTTTGATCAATAAACCGAGCGGTCTTTTGAGTTTGTCGGGTAAAAATCCTCTCAACTGGGATTCGGTTCATCACCGCTTGGTCCATGGTCAAGACGGCATAAGCCCTGCATTTCCCACAGCAAAATTACCCCATAGATTAGATTTTGGCACATCCGGTATTATGGTTGTCGGGCTTAACCCTGAGTCATCTAAACAGCTAAACAAACAGTTTCAAGCTCGCACGATTAACAAGTGCTATCAAGCCGTGTTAGAAGGTTGGCTACCCGACGATCAGGGAGAGATCACACGGCCTATCGCTAAAGACAAGAGCCTTTTTCCACGGGTTAAAATTTGCGATGCCACGGGCAAACCATCTATAACGCAATACACCGTATTACGCCGCCTAGATGAGCCCAAACGAAGCGTGGTGGAATTTACTCCCCATACAGGGCGCACCCATCAACTCCGGATTCATAGCCACGCTATAGGCCATCCGATCTTAGGTTGTGACCTATATCAAAGTGACCGTAGCCAGGCTATGGCCGACCGTTTGTTATTACACGCCAGCGATTTATTTTTTGAACACCCCTCTACCACCAAGCAATTACACGGCCAGTGCCCCTGTCCTTTTTTATAAAGCAATGTCCCTTGGCACAAGCTCAGGTGACGCTTGTGAGCGTATAAGGAAATCAGCATTACGCTTTCTGTCTGCTTGAGCTAATTTTGTTTTCCTTTCTGCCCGACATCAGTCATGATTAGCGCCAAGAGACCTCTCTTTAATTTTTGGATGTTAGTCGTCAACTGCATCGGAGCTGCTTCATGAAATGTGATGTCAGGTTTATCGCTTATACACGCGGCAATAAAGATGCCTGCATGGTACTGTTCGATGATAACTGTCCACAATATTTTGCGCCCAATGAACGTGGTGACTACCATAACTTTCTCGAACAGTTACCCACTGGCTATGAGATATGCCTCGCAAATGACGACGTGATTGGCGCATTTGGCCTCATTGATAATAGCCTGAATTGGATTCTACTTTCACCTCGGGCAACAGGATTGGGGCTAGGATCATTGATAATGAGTCGAGTGATTCAGTTAGCGCGCGGTAATAACTTAGCAACCATTGAGATCGCTGCCAGTCATTTATCCAAAGGCTTTTTCGCAAAGCACGGAGCCCAGGCCATTGCAGAAGAGCTCAATGGCTGGGGACCCGGAATGCACAGAGTTGATATGCGCTTAAACCTCGCATGAACTACCTCAATAATATCAGTAAACTATTATAATTAGCGTGATGAGCAGTATGAGTATTCCTATTACAGATATATCAGAACCAGACGTTAGCTGTTCAAACTGTCAGGCTTGCTGCTGTCGCTTAGAGGTCATGATCATTACCGATACTGGCGTGCCTCAAAAGCATATTGCTGTCGATGAATGGGGAGCCGAAACCATGCTTCGTTTAGACGACGGCTGGTGCTCGGCCTTGGATCGCGACACGATGATGTGTTCGATTTATGAAGTTCGACCGTGGATTTGCCGCGAATTTGAAATGGGCTCATACGAGTGCCGCGAAGAAAGAACCGTAACAGCATAATACTTACCACCGCGCCTTAGGTTCTCGCTAAAACTTTCATTCAATCGTCCAATACCACATTTCCCTAACACATTCGTATCCGCCCTATTTCTGCCCTCCGCTTTATGCTCGTCCATGGGGCTTAGCTTGTCGTTACCATGGCCGCTCACAGTTCATCTTAGTTTTCGCAAGTCAGACGTGAGTCACAACCAATAATCCCCTAGCTCTTTATTTGCACTCGAGTTTATTGGGGGAATATGTTCTGCTTACGTCTTAGTCTTATATCACTCGTCACTCTTTTACGAGCACAACCTTACTAAGGAACCTCTGATCAAGTCCCGCCCTCTGTATGACCCAAAGGGCGGGACTTAATCAGAGGTTCCCTAACAATAATAAGTTACTACAACGCGACCACATGGAAGATTTTTCTATGGAGCACTCACCATTGAACTTCAACATTTATCAACGTTTAATGCTGCTATTGATCTTATGCGCCAGCTTATTTTGGCCGTTTTCAAGCCAAACCCCAAGCCCACAAGATTACCAAAGCGACGAGCCCGGGAAGTTCTCACAGAAGCGTGCGCTGGAACATTTAAAGATTATTAGCAAAGCGCCGCACCCTGTTGGCAGTACGGCACACCCTGAGGTCAGAGATTATATTGTTTCTCAGCTCGAGGCTTTAGATTTAGAGGTTCAGTTGCAGAAGCAAACAGCGGCCCGTTGGCATGGGTCTTTTCGTAGCGCGATGACACATAATATTGTGGCTCGCCTGCGCGGCAGTGGTGATGGTCCCGCTCTAGGCCTGCTGTCTCATTATGACTCGGGCACGTACTCTTACGGCGCTTCAGATGCGGGCAGTGGTGTAGTGACGTTAATTGAAGGTATGCGGGCCTTCATTGAATCAAACCCTGAGCCCAAAAACGATATTGTCATTGTGATCACCGATGCCGAAGAAATTGGCTTGGTCGGGGCCCAAGCGTTTGTGGAGTTCCATCCATGGGCTAAATCACTAGGGCTTATGCTTAACTTTGAAGCCCGGGGATCGGGCGGTCCTAGCTTCATGTTGATTGAAACCAACAATGGAAACTCAAAACTGATTGAGCACTTTTCCCGCGCAGACATAACAAACCCTCAAGCCAACTCTTTAATGTATGGTATTTACAAGCGCCTGCCTAATGATACCGATCTAACCGTGTTTCGCGAAGTTGCCGACATCAAGGGTTTTAACTTTGCGTTTATCGATGATCATTTTGATTATCATACCTCACAAGATACCTTCGCCAACTTAGACCTAGAGACGTTAAACCACCAAGCCCAATATTTGATGGCTACCTTGGTGTATTTTTCTGATATCGATTTATCCCAGCTAGAGAGCAAGGACGAGAGTGTGTATTTTACTGCGCCCGGTATTGGCATGCTGCACTACCCTACCTCCTGGGGTTTTGCTTTATTGCTGTTCGCGAGTTTTGGTTTAATCGGGCTGTTCGCCCTTGGGTATCCTAAAGGCCAGCTGAGTATAAAAGGTAGCCTACTATCTTTTATACCACTGGGTATAACACTTATTGGAGCCTACGCTATTGCCCTAGGCATCAACACTCTTGCTCAGCAATTCCCCCAATACGCTGATATCCCCCATGGCTTTCCTTATTTTGCCAAAGACATGATGTGGGCGGGACTTGCTGCAACGACGGCGTTGACCTTAACCCTCTACCATTGCGCAGCAACACGCTCAACAGTATACAGCTCACTCGATTTACTCATTGCGCCGCTATTACTATGGTGGGTGCTCAATCTCGCCATCCATCTTTATTTGCCTTTAGCCGGTTTTTTCATATTACCGATGTTATTGGCACTTATCGCTCTGGCTTGCACAATTTTCGTCCAAGGCCGCCTTGGAGTTTTGTTGCCGTTGTTAATGCTGATACCGACCGCAGCGATATTCATGCCCCTAGTCCCAAGCTTTACCATTGGGCTAGGTCTTAACATGCTCTGGGTGAGTACGGTGTTATTGGGCTGCCTCTGGATTTTATTCGCACCGGCAATCTCCAATTTAAAATTACATCTACCGACATCGCTGGCACTATGTGTTATTACCGTAGGCTGCGTCATTCAGGCTAGTAATCAAACCGGATACAGCCATGACCGAAAGAAACCTAGTAGTGTAAACTATGTTCATAACCTGGATACTCAGGAGTTCAATTTGTTGAGCTACAACCGCCAACTTGATAGTTTTACGGAACAATTTTTTTCGGCGGAGAATCGTTTAAGTGATGATGCGTTGGACACGTCGCCATTGTATCCGGTCAATGGACGCCGCAAACCGAGGTTCGTCAAGAGGACTGATAAACTAGATTTATTAGCACCACAGGTTGATCATCACATTAATCCAGAAGAGAACGGCCTACGCCTAGTGCTGGATGTAATACCTAAACGCCAGAGTCAGCTTTTACAAATAGGCGGCGCTCATGGTTTGGCGATACAACAGATAAAAATCAATGATTATGACAGTGGCCTATTGCAAGGCCAGCCCACCATTGGGCAACGTGGGTTACTACTCAGTCACTTTTTAAATCAGCCCGGTAATCCAAGTCACATCGAGGTACTATTTGACACCACAGACCCATCAGACCTTGAAGATCTTACTCTGTATGAGGTCGCTTTAGATCTAGCCGAACAACTTCCGTCTTATAAGTCCCGCCCAGAACACACCATGGCGGAGCCATTCATAATTAATGACGCTACGATTATCCGAAAGAATATCGGTGCAGCCCGAAAATAAACATTTTTCCAATAAGAGACATAATACTAAATGAATGATTTACACGCACAACTGGTCATGGTTTTTTTAGGCTTTTTTGCAATCATGAACCCAATTGCCAATACGGTTGTTTTTGCAGGTTTAATGGGAGAAAAAAGTAAAGCTGAGCAAATGAAGGTCGCCGCCAAAGCATTGATCATTACATTTTTTATTATTGTTTCATTCTCTCTACTTGGTAAAGCCATTTTTCATCTGTTCGGTATTACTATTTCGGCTTTACGAATTACCGGTGGCATCTTGGTTTTTCTGGTGGGTTACCATATGCTTAATGGCCACGCCTCAAAGCTGCACTCTGCTCCAGAAACTGAAGAATCTGATGTTGCGGTATCCCCTTTGGCTGTGCCCTTACTTGCCGGCCCCGGGACTATTGCAACTGCCATGAACTATTCCTCAACAGGGGGCACAACCGGTGTAATAGTCACGATATCGGTGTTTGCAGCTCTTTGCTTGATAACGTTTGTGTGTTTTATTTTCAGTTCCAATATTATGGCTGCGATAGGAAAAAGTGGCCTTAGTATTGTTACTCGTTTAATGGGGCTGATTCTCGCTGTAATAGGCACTCAAATGGTAATTATCGGGGTCACCGCTGTTGTTAGCGCGATGAATTAAGTGCTTACTCTTAACTTTCTAGCTATTAACCTTTAACTTATTAGCTCGTATTTTGGATTGATAGAACACTAAGGACAGTTTATGAAACATTTTTCAGCATTGTTATCCGTTGGTTTTATATTCAGCACCCCAGTATTGGCTGCTGATTCCGTTAAGATTCATGCTCCCGTGGCGGAATCATTCACCTGCTCTGAACATTGGGATGGGCAGTTTCAATACCCTGGTGATGCGCTCGGCGCAGATTGCGTGGTCCAGGCGTTTCGTAAAGAAGACGGCCGCATGTTTATGGTCAGCTACCAAGGGAAGGGCCATAAAAACGAAGACTGGTTCGGGTATGGAAAAGAACTGCTAGCGCCTTGTGATTGTCGCGTTGTTAAAATCCATGTGAATAAAACCACCAATGTTCCTGGAAAAATGATCCCCGGCCAATCAAGCTCAATAACTTTTCAAAAGAAAGATGGCACCTCTATCTTACTCGCTCATGTTGGAAAAATACTCGTCAAAGAGGGCGACGCCGTTAATGCTGGAGATGTCGTAGGTCATATTGGTAACAACGGTTATTCACGTAATCCTCACGTCCATATCGGGGCTTGGAGAGGAGACAAACCTTTGCAGATACAGTTTGATCAAAAAACCTTGGCGTTAAAATATCGCAGGGAAAAAAATAACGCCAACTAAGGCCTTTGGTATTCGGCTTAGACGCAGTAAGTTTATTCCTACAACGTCTAAGCCTACTAGGTAGCACAAATTCAATAAGCACCTTCACTGTAGACAAGCTCATAGCTATGGCTATAAATTTCTAAAATATTACCAAACGGGTCTTCCATGTAGATCATGCGGTAGGGCTTTTCGTTTGGATAATAAAACCGCGGTTCTTTCATTCTTTTTTTGCCGCCCGCCGCCACGATGCGATCGGCAAGGCCTTCTACATCGGGATCTTGCACACAAAAATGGAATATCCCAGTCTTCCAATACTCAAAGTTATCTTCAGGGTTCACCTGATTTTTGAATTGAAATAACTCAATGCCAATTCGATCGCCCGTTGATAGGTGCGCAATGCGGAAGCTCCCCCAGCCTGCACCGAATACATCAGTACACATCTCTGCGATAGCACTGTCGTCCTCTAAAATTTCCGTGGGCTCCATGATTAAATACCAACCCAACACCTCTGTGTAGAATTTAACCGCCCGCTCTAGGTTTGGTACCGATATGCCGATATGTGAGAAGTTTCGTGGGTATACGCTATTCATAGCCTTATCTCTTATGTTGAAGTCGATATTAGCTTACAAAAAGCTTTAAAGTACGTAAAATTATCATCTATACTTATAATGAGTACAAAATGTAATGATAAATCCTGTCTTACTACGCACTTTTTGCACCCTTGCCGAACTGGGGCACTTTACGCGCACGGCAGAACGCCTACACATGACCCAGTCCGGGGTCAGCCAGCACATACGTAAGCTCGAAGTACAGTTGGGGCAGGCACTGCTACTCAGGCACGGTAAGAGCTTCATTCTCACGGATGCCGGTGAGCGTTTATACCGAGAAGCCCGGGTCATAGTTGAATCACTTTCGAGTTTGGAGCAGCAGATTCGTGAAGACCCGCCGCACGAAGGCTTGGTTAGAATTATGTCGCCAGGGGGAGTCGGTCTCAAGTTATACCCCCACTTATTAGACCTCCAGAAACAACATCCTAAATTGATTATCGATTTTCGATTTGCGCCCAATGGCGATATTGAAAAAGCGATAGCACAACATGATGTGGACATTGGCTTCCTGACCAGCCCCTCAATTTCAGATAATGTTAAATGTCAGCCTGTAGCAATGGAAGCGTTGCTACTCGTGACACCAAGTAATTTTTCGGAACCTAACTGGGAGCAGTTGTTACAACTCGGGTTTATCGACCACCCGGACGGTGCTCATCATGCCGCGTTGTTATTGGGTGCGAATTTCCCTGAATTTCAACAGAGCAACCAGTTTGATAAAAAAGGGTTTTCAAATCAGATCGGTCTAATATTAGCGCCCGTCAGTATGGGCCTGGGATTTACTGTTTTACCCGCATACGCTGTTGAAGCATTCCAGAAGCCATTATTAATTAAAGCACACAAGCTTAAAAATCCTATCAGCGAAGCGTTATACATTGGCCTCAGCCAGAACAAGCCGATACCCAACCGAGCCCAGACAGTGATTCAAGAAGCCACAAAATGGCTTTAATCCATATTATATTTACCCAGTCTGCCTAGGTGTCATCCAAACATTTGTTATTACAATATGGCGATCCCAGTAGTAGATAAGCAAGCTCTGCACTCACTACATTGCGCTATTCGTAAAAATTAGGAAGTGATATATTATGTCACCACGTAGTGCTGTTGCGCCCCCATACAGCGCCACCTGATATAAAGCTGCAACCACTATACATTCGAGGTAATAGAGTTGAGATTAACAAATGCATGTTTAGCGACTCTATCAGGGATCGCCACGATTGCTCTATTTGCATTTTTAATTGGCAGCTTCAAATATCTCAGTGCCTACTCCTTAGTGGCGATTTCTATAGCGTTGCTGTCGTTTTCAAGTGGTCTTTTTTTCAATTCTAGCAGCAGAACTGGACCATTGTTATCTGGGGCTATCGTAGCTTTATTTTGCTGTACGACCTTCGTTTTATTCTCCGTATTTAAGCTATAGCTAAACTACCAGATTCTAGAACGCCACTTACAGCATAAAAATACAATTAAAAATAACTATAATATTGGTGTAAAAATGAAAACAATGAGTTGCAAACAACTAGGCGGCGCCTGCGATGAAACATTTCAAGCAGACACCTTCGAAGATATGGCCGAGCTAAGCAAGCAGCACGGTACAGACATGTATCAAAAATCAGATGCCGCACACTTGCAAGCCATGGCCGATATGCAAAGTTTGATGAAAGACCCCACCGCTATGCAGAACTGGTTCGCGTCAAAGAAAAAGGAATTTGACGAGTTGCCCAGCAACTAGACCACCAACTCCAATAAAAATCATGAGTCAAATTGCTGTTTGAAATCATTAAACATCGACTGTATAGATTCGACATACAAACCCATATGGTAGCCGTCGACTAAACCGTGATGTACGTGAATTGAGATGGGCATGGAATACCTGCCGTCATGCTTTTCAATTTTTCCGAAAGATATTTTCGGGCAGCTATCGCCACGCCCTAGGTTTTTGGCATGTTCCATAGATGTAAATGGAAGCCAAGGAAGCGCCGAACAATGAGCGACATCATCGCGCTTCGCATCATCATCGAGGTTTAGGCCTTGAGTCTTTTCAATATCGGCCATCTTTTTTTGTATCAGCGCTTGAAGCCCTTCGAAGTTATCCGTAAATGGCACATATCCGAAGGCAAAGGTTTTGTCTTGTCGTAAAAAAACGCTGGAGACATTAACTCGCTCACAATCCCAAACTTCATCATCTCGTATTCTATAACGAAGGTTCTCGATTTCATTCGCCGCTTTAATCACGACATAATGATAAGCACAAAATATTGAAGCTTGGTGTTGCTTACAAGCTAAATAGAGCTCGGTCACATCAAAGCTATTAGTTGCGCCCCAATAGGGATC
>Ga0105358_10002262_pt1 | contig 10291 bp, 9 predicted proteins | sample GOMGulsemesocosm_5_FD_83509 | JGI IMG/M metagenome (GOLD analysis project Ga0105358, IMG submission 83509) | Methane-oxidizing microbial communities from mesocosms in the Gulf of Mexico - GOM15C Gulf of Mexico | ecosystem: Environmental > Aquatic > Marine > Cold seeps | place: Gulf of Mexico...
CACGACAGAACCCGGCTTATAGGCCACCTTTGACACTTTTTTCTTCTGACTCGTCCTAGAGTCGCATTGTTTTATGAAACACCACCTTCAAACTTAATGTATTACTTTAACTTTGACCCCTATGCTTTTGAAATTTAAGAGTTTAGCTATCCTTTGGTTTTCTGGGCTTCTGCCAGTTTTCTGATTTTCCCTTTCTTTTCCTCGAAGTTCGCTGCTTTTACAACCATTTTACCTTGACTTTACCCTGATCGGATTTATAGTGTAACAATGTGGGGAAAAGTGGGTTTTTGTGTTTATTCTAGGTTTTATATGACACAAATCCTTAGAAAAGAATAATAGGTGGGAAATTAAGTGTACCAAGGTAGTCACGCCATCAATATGGACGCCAAGGGGCGTCTGGCCATTCCGACACGGGTTAGAGACGTGTTGATGGAGGCTTGTGGCGGACGTTTGGTGATCACTGCGAATACCGAAGAGCGTTGTTTGCTGGTTTACCCCGAGCACCAATGGCAAGAAATTTTACCTGATATTGAGAAGTTACCTAGCTTCAATAAAGTCGCTGCTCGAGCCAAGCGCTTGTTGATTGGTTACGCCACAGCGGTAGAGATGGACAGCGGTAACGGCCGTATTTCTATCCCCCCTACATTGCGTAAATACGCCAACCTTGAAAAAGAGTTGATGCTAGTGGGGCAGGGGAAAAAGTTTGAACTGTGGAGTGAGCAGAGTTGGATTGGCTTGCTGGATGATGAGGTGGGCGATGAGATTCCACCTGAAATGCAAACCTTGGCGCTTTAAGCCGGACTAAAAAATGACTCAATCACCACATTACAGCGTTTTATTGGATGAAGCTGTTGATTTGCTTATCCAGGACGCTGATGGCTTTTATATTGATGGCACCTTTGGGCGTGGAGGGCATAGCCGTAAAGTTTTGGCGCAACTTGGTTCCAATGGGAAGTTATTGGGTATTGATAAGGACCCAAGCGCGGTGGAAGCGGCAGGACAAAATTTTTCTGATGAGTCACGTTTCGAAATAGCCCATGGATCATTTGCTCAAATGCGAGAGTTTGCAACTGAGCGTGGCATGGCCGGAAAAGTTGATGGCGTGCTGTTGGACTTGGGTGTGTCTTCGCCTCAGTTGGATGAGGCTGAGCGTGGCTTTAGTTTTCTACGTGACGGCCCTCTCGATATGCGTATGGATAGCAGTCAAGGTATGACTGCTGCCGACTTTATTAACAAGGCAGAAGACACGGAAATTATTCGAGTTTTAAAAGAGTTTGGCGAAGAGAGATTTGCAAAGCGAATTACGAGGGCGATCGTCGAGGCACGAGAAGAAAAAACTATTGATCGCACTTTACAGTTGTCAGAGATCGTAGCTAAGGCCAATCCAGCGTGGGAGAAGGGGAAAAATCCAGCGACTCGAGCCTTTCAAGGTATTCGCATCCATATCAATAACGAGTTGGGTGATTTGCAGGCTGTGTTAGATCAAGCGCTTGAAATACTTAAGCCTGGTGGACGTTTGGTTGTTATTAGCTTCCATTCTTTGGAAGACAGAATGGTGAAGCGGTTTATTCGTCGTCAAGAAAAAGGCGAAGAGCTTCCCGCTGGTTTACCAGTAACTGATGATCAGCTAAATAGAACCATGAAAAGCATTGGTAAAGCTGTTAAGGCCAATGCCGGTGAGCTTGAAGAGAATATTCGCTCGCGCAGTGCAATTATGCGTGCAGCAGAAAAATTATAATTATAGTTGACGCTTGGTGTGCGTCAGCAGTACTTGCATACAGGGAGTTTTGAGGTGGGACATTTGGGGATTAATGACTGGCGTTGGCTAGCCGTTGCTGTGGCCTTGTGGTTGCTGGTGATGGTGTCTGCTGTGGCCGTTATTAATGTCGTTCATACAAGCCGCCTCAAATTAAACCAACTTGAATTAGCCAAGCGTCAGACCGGCGTGTATCAAGTGGCTTGGGGCCAGTACCGGCTAGAGCAAGGTACCTTGGCAACTTATAGTCGAGTTGAATTAATTGCTCAAAAAAAACTTGGGATGAAGGTTCCAGAGCTTAGCGAGATGGTAATAATCCAGTGACCAAAGCGAAAGGGCGAGTTAAAACTAAAGCTAAGGTTGCGCAGGTGAGCGCGACTTTGCAGCGCTGGCGATTTTATTTGGCCGGCGGAGTTTTGTGTGCGCTTCTCGCGGCTTTAGTTTGGCACTTGGTTTTATTGCAGGTTGTCCCCGGTAAGAGTCATGGCTTTGAATTTTTACAGGACCAAGGGGCTGCACGTACTGTTCGAGATGAATCTATTAATGCCTATCGTGGCGTGATTACTGATCGGCATGGCGAAGCCCTTGCGGTAAGTTCTCCTGTCGTTTCCCTATGGGCCAACCCTGGTGTGTTGGGTCTGGAAGAAAAAAATTGGGGTTTGCTGGCTAAGAAATTAGGGATGCGCCGATCAGCTCTAGCCGCCAAAATTCGTCGTTTTTCAAATAAAGAATTTATGTATTTAAAGCGTCACTTGCCTCCGCAAGCTGCAGAGCCGTTGATGGCCCTGAAGGTGCCTGGTGTTTATTCTACGATAGAGTATCAGCGGTTTTACCCGGCGGGTGAGGTTGCAGCCCACTTGGTTGGCTTTACTGATATCGATGGTAAAGGGCAGGAAGGTTTGGAGCTTGCCTATAATGATTGGTTGAAAGGTGAATCCGGTAGTAAGCGAGTTATTAAGGATCGCAAGGGCAGAATTATACAGGATGGTGGTTTAATTCGAGCTGCGCGCTCAGGCAAGGATGTTCGCCTAAGTATTGACTTACGATTGCAATATATGGCCCATAAAGAATTAAAGACGGCCTTGAAATCGTATCAGGCAAAGTCAGGTTCGGTCGTAATTCTTGAAGTCGCCTCCGGTGAAGTTCTAGCGATGGTGAACCAGCCTTCATATAACCCAAATGACCGATCTTCAATTCGCCCTTCGCAAATGCGCAATCGGGCAATGACTGACCAATACGAGCCTGGTTCGACCATGAAGCCCCTTACCGTTTTAGCTGCGCTTGAAACGGGTAAGTTTAAACCTGAATCGATAATCAATACTCACCCCGGTTCAGTAAGTGTGCCAGGCAAAACATTTGTTGACCCTGTGGACTACGGCAAGATAAATGTTACCAAAATTATCACTAAGTCAAGCCAGGTTGGCATCGTTAAAATGGCATTGCAGCTCGAGCCCGATACGGTTCGGGATATGTTTCAGCGATTTGGTTTAGGGGCTGTTACTGGAACTGGTTTTCCGGGCGAAAGACCGGGCTCCCTGCCCAATCGTCATAAGTGGCATAAGACTGAGCGTGCAAACTTTGCCTTTGGTTATGGTTTGAGCCTAACGGCGGCGCAGTTGGCGCAAGCCTATAATGTTTTTGCCAATGACGGTTTACGACGCCCGTTGTCAATTCTATACAAGCAAGAAGGTTTGGAGGCAAAGCAAGTTGCACCGGTTAAGTTGGTGAAGCAAGTAAGAGCGATGCTTAAAACGGTTCCAGAAAAAGGTGGTACTGCAACAAGAGCGCAAATAGCTGACTACCCTGTAGCGGGTAAAACAGGGACTGTGCATAAAGCGGGTAGTGGCGGTTACGCAGAAAACCGTTATATGTCTTTGTTTGCGGGTATAGCCCCAGCAGATAAGCCTGAAGTCGTTGTTGTGGTTATGATTAATGAGCCAGGAACTCAAAATTATTCGGGCGGTAAAGTAGCAGCGCCAGTGTTTTCTCGAGTTACGGAAAAAGCATTGCGGCTGTTGCGGGTCCCTCCCCAAGTATTAGATGTTACTACGCCTGAGCAAGTTACTGCGGCGAAAGCCAAGGTTGTGAGAGGGCGCCATGGATAATGTTTCTGGCGCAGCGATAAAGCTGTTTGACAATGTTGTTGATGTTGAGCAGTTCGAAGCAGTGTTGTCTGAAATTAATTTGACTGGTTTGCAGCAAGATAGCCGTTTAGTTGGGGCTGGAAATTGCTTTTTAGCGGTTACTGGTTTGGAAACGGATGGTCGTAGCTTTATCGATGCTGCTATCAGGTCTGGCGCGGCCCTGGTCGTTCAAGAAGCTTGTGATGAAGGTTCTATGGCTCATGGTGAGCTGAGTTACCAAGGCTCGGTGCCCGTGATAAGTGTTCAAAATTTGTTGCTTAAATTAAGCTTCCTAGCCGCTAATTTTTACGGGCATCCAACTCAATCTATTAGAGTTTGTGCGATTACAGGCACTAACGGTAAAACAAGTTGCAGCCAGCTTTTGGCGCAATTGTTGACTTTATCCGGCCAGTCGGCCGCCATGCTCGGCACCATGGGTTACGGTAAAGTTGATGCGCAAGCTCAATTGCAATTGGTTGACACCGGTATGACAACGCCAGGCGCTGTTAGCTGTCAGAAGATTTTTGCCGACCTAAAGTCTGATGGAGTCGACCATCTGGCTATTGAGGTTTCATCACACAGTTTGGAGCAGGGGCGCGTAGCCGCTGCCGAGTTCGATGTGGCGATATTTACAAATTTAAGCCGCGATCACTTGGATTATCACGGTGACATGGCGAGTTATGGGGCTGCTAAAGCTCAGTTATTTGACTACGAGTCTCTACAGGCGGGCGTTATCAATATTGATGACAGTTTTGGTGGGCAACTATTTTCCACCTTAGAAAAAACGTCATTACAACTTCTAAGCTATAGCGTAGAAGATGAAAGCGCTGACTTTTATTTACGAGACATTGAATATTTGGCTGGGGGAATTCGGGCAAATATGTTCAGCCCCTGGGGTAGCGCTGTTGTTGAGCTTAATTTACTCGGACGTTTTAATCTCAGTAATATTTTAGCGGTTGTTGCCGCAGCTTGTGCGCTTGGTTTTAGCTTTGAATCTATCGTGCTTTTGCTTCCGGTATTGCGTCCGGTTAATGGGCGAATGCAGGTTCTGAATCAAGCTGGTGTGACGGTTATTGTGGATTATGCGCACACGCCTGACGCATTGGAAAACGCATTGCAAGCCTGTCGGCAACATTGTGATGCGAGTCTGCAATGTGTTTTCGGCTGTGGTGGTGATCGGGATATTGGGAAACGGAAATTGATGGGTGAAGTCGCGGCGCAATATGCAGATGTTGCCATAGTAACCAGCGATAACCCTCGAACGGAAAATCCAGAAAAAATTATTGATGATGTTATGGCAGGGGTTAAGGAAAGAGTTAATTCGAACACAGCAAGCCCAAATCTCCGGATAGAGCGACAAGTAGATCGTAGAATGGCCATAGAGAGCAGCATATATAAAGCGAAAAAAGGCGACTGTATCTTGATTGCGGGTAAGGGACATGAGGCGTATCAGCAGGTAGGGTCGGAAAAAGTTCCGTTTGATGATGTAGAAATAGCGACCAGCGCCTTAGCTAGTAAGTTTAAAAGTATGTCTAGTATGGGGAGTTCTTCATGAAGCCTCTACCGCTGGCTAGCATTGCAAAAGCCTTAGGTGTTGAATCCCAAGACGCAGACTTTCTAATTAATGGTGTTTGTACCGACACTCGAAATTTAAAAGTGGGTAATCTGTTTGTCGCATTGAAAGGCGAAAGGTTCGATGCGCATGAATATTTACAGCAGGCTGTTGACGCTGGAGCAAGCGTGTTGGTCGTTGAACATACTAACGCTCTAATAAATGCTCCCCAATTAGTGGTTCCGGATACTTATGCAGCTTTAGCGGCGATAGGCCAGTTAGTTCGAAGCAGCTTCAGCGGCCCATTAATCGGTGTAACCGGTAGTAGCGGTAAGACGACAGTAAAAGAAATGTTGCGCAGTATATTAAGTTTGGCCGGTAAAACATTAGCCACACAAGGCAACTTCAATAATCACATTGGCGTGCCCTTAACGCTAATGGAGTTAGATGACAGTTATGAATTCGCTGTTATTGAAATGGGAGCTAGTGGCCCTGGTGAAATTGCTTACTTGGCATCTGTAGCGGAGCCTAATGTTGTGCTTGTGAATAATGTGATGCCTGCGCACTTAGAGGGTTTTGGCAGCCTTGATGGCGTAGCGATGGCCAAAGGCGAAATTTATCAAAACCTTGGCAGCCACGGCAAGGCTGTCATCAATGAAGATCAGGCATATGCAGAAAGTTGGTCGGCTGGTTTAAGTGAATCTCAAATACTCCGCTTCAGTTTAGATGGCGGTCAAGCTGATGTATTTGCGGCTGATATAGAACTTAAAAATAATGCCTGTTACCAGTTTGTTTTGCATAGCCCTATTGGTAATTGTGAGATTGAGTTAAAAATACCAGGCCGCCACTCTGTTGCTAATGCAGTTGCAGCGGCGACTTGTGCATTTGCCTGTGGTGTTGGTTTGGAAAAAATCCAAGCGGGACTAAAAGTTGCAGAAGCTGCTGCCGGCCGGTTGAAGTGTCATAGAAATAAACTCGGCAGTACCATCATTGACGATACCTATAACGCTAATCCCGGCTCTGTTTGTGCGGCCATGGATTTGTTGTCTCAATATACAGGTAAGAAAATTTTTGTTTTGGGCGACATGGGTGAGCTTGGGAAGAATGCTGCGGCATTGCATCGCAAGGTCGGAGCCCACGCCGAGGTCTTGAAGCTGGATGGGCTGTACAGTGTTGGTGTGCACAGTAAAGAGGCATCGGCTCAGAGCGAGAATGGTCGACATTTTGAGTCTAAAGCCGAATTGGTTGAAGCGCTAAAAAAACAACTCAGCAGCGACATGGTTATTCTTATTAAGGGCTCTCGTAGCGCAAAAATGGAAACTGTAGTTGAAAATCTGATGTCTGAAAACGAATTAAACAATGGCCAAGACTTGGCAGATAACGAGGTTAATGCATCATGCTAGTGTGGCTGGCCGATTATTTACAACAGTATATTAGTGGTTTTGCAGTAGTGCAGTATTTAACCATGCGAGCAATTCTGGGTGTTATGACTGCGTTGACGCTTTCCTTGTGGTTGGGGCCATGGATGATTCGCCGTCTGAATAGTCTACAGATTGGCCAGTCGGTTCGCGAAGATGGTCCTGAGTCTCACTTAAGTAAGTCTGGTACCCCGACTATGGGCGGTACATTAATCCTTGCCAGTATTTTTACCTCGGCGTTGTTATGGTCAGATTTGAGCAACCGTTATGTATGGGTTGTGTTAGGCGTTACCGCTTTATTTGGTGCGGTGGGCTGGGTTGATGATTACCGGAAAGTGGTTGAATCAAATTCGCGTGGTTTGCCGGCTCGGTGGAAATATTTATGGCAATCTATTGGTGGCTTAGGTGCAGCATGTTTCCTATATGCCACCGCAGTGACGCCTGTAGAAACTCAACTCTTTTTCCCGTTTTTCAAAGATGTGGCTTTGGAAATGGGCGTGTTTTATATCGCTTTAACGTATTTCGTTATCGTCGGCTCCAGTAATGCGGTAAACCTTACGGATGGCCTTGATGGCCTAGCCATTATGCCGACTGTAATGGTTGGCGGCGCTCTCGGGTTGATTGCCTACCTTTCTGGTAATAGTAATTTCGCAGAGTACCTAAACATTCCCTATGTTGAAGGTGCCGGAGAGCTTGTCGTATTTTGCGCGGCTCTGGGTGGCGCGGGTTTAGGGTTTTTATGGTTTAACACCTATCCCGCACAGGTTTTTATGGGCGACGTGGGTGCCTTGGCCCTCGGTGCAGCTTTAGGTGTGATAGCGGTAATTGTACGACATGAAATCGTCTTTTTTATTATGGGCGGCGTGTTTGTAATGGAGACAGTATCAGTGATTTTACAGGTTGCATCTTACAAGCTGACAGGGCGAAGAATTTTTAGAATGGCACCTTTACATCATCATTTTGAATTAAAGGGTTGGCCTGAGCCACGAGTGATTGTCCGCTTTTGGATTATCACTGTGATGTTGGTAATGATCGGTTTAGCAACGTTAAAGTTGCGTTAAGCCTTAAATTACCACAGAGAAAAATACATCAGCATTTTTAAACGTTAGAGACTAAATTAAGTGTCACAAATTATTGGTAGCGACAAAATGATAGCGATTGTAGGCCTTGGGCTTACTGGGCTATCGTATGCGCGCTATTTAGAGTCTCAACAAACCGCCTTCGTCATAATGGACACGCGCGAGCAGCCACCAATGCTTGATGTGTTCAATGCGGAGTTTAGTAAGAGTGCCTATTTAAAGGCAGTTCATCTAGGTGGCCTAAATACTTCTAACTTATTAGGCGCTTCTGAAATACTGATCAGCCCAGGTTTTGATTTAGCGGACCCTGGCTTACGTTCAGCTATTGATGCGGGAATAAAAATCCACGGCGATATCTCTCTCTTCACCGAAGCTGTACATGCCAAAAATCCAAGCGCTAAGATTGTCGCTATTACGGGTTCAAATGCAAAAAGCACAGTGACGGCATGTTTGGGTGCAATGGCCGAGAAAGACAGCCGTAATGTTGCTATCGCAGGCAATATTGGTAAACCAGTTCTAGAGCTACTTGCTGAGCCAAGCCGAGACCTCTATGTATTAGAATTGTCGAGTTTTCAGTTGGAAGCTACATCCCAGCTTAATGCCGACGTGGCGACAATTTTAAATGTAAGCGCTGATCACTTGGATCGTTATGCTGATATGCGGGCATATCATCAAGCTAAACAGAAGGTTTATCGTGGCGCAAAAGCAATTGTTTCCAATAGGCGCGACCCATTAACCCAGCCCCTGCTCGCAAAGGGTGTGAAGCTCGATAGTTTCACATTAGGCGAGCCAGACTTGCATCAGTTTGGACTGCGTATGGTCGACGGTGTCGAACAGTTGGTGCACGGTTTTACTGTATTGATACCTGCTGCTGACCTTGCCATGCCTGGGCGGCATAATGTTGAGAACGCTTTGGCAGCATTAGCTTTGGGGCATAGTGTTGGCTTGGATATGCCGTCAATGTTGGCTTGTCTAAGAGAATTCGAAGGCCTTCGTCATCGCTGTGAAGTGGTGCTGAGTCACGATCAAGTTGATTATATTAATGATTCAAAGGGTACCAATGTAGGTGCAACTGTTGCTGCTATAAATGGTTTGAGTCAGGGGCGCCAAAGACTGGTGTTAATTGCAGGCGGGGTTGGCAAAGGTGCTGATTTCTCAGGTTTATTATCAGCTGTTCGCAAAGGCGTTAAGCATGTTTGTTTAATCGGACAAGACCAGGGTTTGATTGAAGAAGCATTAAGCCCAAGCGGCGTACCCATTAGCTTTGCTGAATCTATGACAGACGCTGTTACAAAAGCAAAAGTTGTTTCTAGCGAAGGTGATGCAGTTTTACTGTCACCAGCCTGCGCTAGTTTCGATATGTTTACGGGCTTTGAAGCTCGCGGAGATGCATTTGTGAGTGCGGTTAAGGAGGTCTGTAATGACTGAGTTAAGTGCAGTGCAGTTGCAGCCAGAATTATCAGAAACACCGAAGACCAAAAAGAAGAGCAAGGCCTCGAGTGCTTATGTGGCAGCCCCGGCAGCTCCAGTTGACTGGGTGTTGATCACCTTATTGTGGGCCATTGCGTCAATAGGGATTATTTTAGTTACTTCCGCTTCGATAAGTATTGCCGATAGTTTATATGGCGATAGTTTACGTTTTGCGAAGCGTCATTCTGTGTATTTATTATTGGGTGTTGCGGTTGCCTGCTTTATCGCATCAATCCCTAGTACCTTGTGGCGCCGTTTCGGCCCACTATTCCTGGTGTTATCACTTGTATTATTGACGGCTGTCTTGATCCCAGGTTTGGGGAAGCGTGTTAATGGTTCCCAGCGCTGGTTTGATCTGGGTTTTATCACAGTGCAAGCTTCCGAAATCGTAAAATTTTGCATGATCGTCTATTTTGCGAGTTATTTTTCGAGGCGCCAAGAAGACCTTCTACAGGGTTGGAAGGGTTTTAGCCTGTCGATAGGGACGATTGGTTTGGTTGCTGCTTTGTTGCTGGTTGAGCCTGATTTCGGCAGCGCGGTAGTCATCTCAATATCAGCGATAGCGATGTTGTTTTTGGCTGGCGTTCGACTGCCTCAGTTTTCGGTATTAATTTTGCTCGGTATATTGGGCGTGATCGGGATGATTTAATTCTCCGACTATCGTATGCAGCGTTTAGTGGGGTTCATGGATCCCTGGGCGGATCAGTATGATACCGGGTATCAGCTGACTCAGTCTCTTATCGCTTTTGGCCGAGGTGAGTGGTTTGGTTTGGGGTTGGGCAATAGTATTCAGAAATTGTTTTATTTGCCAGAAGCCCACACCGATTTTATTTTTGCCATCTTGGCTGAAGAGCTAGGCCTCTTTGGTGTTTTACTGGTGTTGTCACTGTACG
>Ga0105358_10002263_pt1 | contig 10288 bp, 8 predicted proteins | sample GOMGulsemesocosm_5_FD_83509 | JGI IMG/M metagenome (GOLD analysis project Ga0105358, IMG submission 83509) | Methane-oxidizing microbial communities from mesocosms in the Gulf of Mexico - GOM15C Gulf of Mexico | ecosystem: Environmental > Aquatic > Marine > Cold seeps | place: Gulf of Mexico...
AAGTTCTGACAGCAGCCTACTTTAAGTGAGTTTCGTTTGCAAAATCAACTAAACACCAAAAAAACATGCCGACTTCTCCTATGAGAATGTCGGCATTACCCATTTTTTACGGCCTTCTCGCACTCGTTATTGCAGGGGGCGCCGGCTGGCTGTTTTGGATAGACCTGCAAACAGATCACGGATCACCTTCGGCAGCGGTCACTCTCATTTCTGCTCCTGAGAAACCGGATGCTCATTCAGAAAAAATCCCTCCTCACCCTGCTCCACAAAATGCCGTCGCAGAAGAAGCACAACTTAAGAGCAGTGACCATAATACAAAGCAAGCGAGCTCTGAACATGCTGGAGAAGAAAACCAAACTCCCGAGCCTCCTTCTCATGAAGAAACCGAACAGGTAGAAGAAGCAGAACACACAAAAGCAACCTCTGCCCCCTCATCTGATCATAATGAGGGTGCCACGATATCAGGCGGCAATGAAGATACGGCAGCCCCGACAGCACTCATTACAGATAAACAGGAAAAGCTTGCGTCAACAAGCGAGGATGCTACCCATGAACCAGCCCCTATAGAGGAACAACAAACCGTAGTAGCGCCTAAGAAAGCCCAAGTCATACGTGACGAAGAAACACCCAAGCCTGAAAAAGAGCCAGATACAAAATTAAAGCCGAGAGACGAAACCACACCGAAGGATGTTGCTGCCCTTCCTGAAATTGCGGTATCCTTGTCCACAGTTCCAGATCCGGCCCTAACAAAAAATTCTGACTATGGATTGCTGCCTGTTATCGGACCAACGGGCAGATTGCCCTGGCGCATTTACAGCAGACCCTTTGATGATCCTTTAGACAGGCCCCGTATTGCTATCATTATGAGCGAAATGGGAATGAGCAAATCAGCCACTAAATCGGCCATCCAAGCCCTTCCCGGCGCCGTTACCCTCTCCTTCAATCCGTATGCCAGAGATATACAAAACTGGATTGAACAAGCCCGTGCGGCAGGCCATGAAGTTCTTCTTCAGTTACCTATGGAACCTTTTGGATACCCAAAAAATGATCCGGGGCCTCATAGCCTCCTTACCAGCCTCACGGACCGAGAAAATTTAAAGAGGCTTGACTGGATGCTCGGTCGTTTTGTCGGCTATTCGGGGGTTACCAATCAGATGGGTTCCAAATTCACCGCATCAGAGTCAGACATTACCCCAATTTTGAATGTCATTAAATCTCGTGGTCTCCTATTTCTTGATAGTAGAACGTCCGCCAAAAGTGTTGCGGGACAAGTGGCGACAACAACAGGTGTTCCCGTTGCCATAAATAACCGCTTCCTTGACCATAAGGCTGACCGTGCAACGATAGACTCCCGACTTAAAGATTTAGAGCGCATCGCACGCTACACAGGCACCGCCGTGGGTATCGGTTACCCTTATCCCGTTACACTAGAACGAATCAGCCAATGGGCAAAAACACTTGCCAGAAAAGGATTTGTATTAGTCCCGGTATCCGCAGCAATCAATCGACAGGAAATACGATGACAAACTTCCAAGACCTTCCCTATCGTCCCTGTGCTGGAATGATGCTCCTAAATTCAAAAGGCGAAATATTTGTCGGCAAACGGATCGATATGAAATCCGATTACTGGCAAATGCCTCAGGGAGGAATTGAAGACGGGGAGGACCCACTGCAAGCGGCTAAGAGAGAGCTACTGGAGGAAGTGGGAACAGATAATGTTGACCTAATCCATAGCTTAGACGACTGGCTACTCTATGACCTTCCTGACCACTTGATTGGAAAAATCTGGAAAGGGAAATACCGTGGACAGAAACAGAAATGGTTTTTGTTCCGATTCAAAGGAGAAGATGCAGAGATTTGCATCCAAACGGCGCATCCAGAGTTTTCTCATTGGAAATGGACACCAGTCGAAAAGCTGATTGAAGAGATAGTTCCTTTTAAAACAGAACTATACGAGACGATTGTAAAGCGATTCCAATCTTACCTTTAGATTTGAGTATTATTGCATTCCGTGAATAGTTAAATTTTCTAATAAACAGTATGAAATCCTGCACTGATAACTACATCTAGTATGTTTCCGGTCCGAAATCACTTCGTCCAATTTAAGCAGTTGTTTTATTAAATTGATTACCCTTATAGTTAGTAACTATTTGTTAACTATATCTGTTAAGGAACTGCTAACTATAAGTTGATGTTGCATAAACTTGATATCAAACCGGTTATTTGAATAAGTTTCGGAACCGTTCTAATAGAACGCAGACAAAATTTACAAAATCGGAAACAAGCCAACATCAACATCCAAATAGTGAAAAGTAACTGATTTGTGGGGATGTGAGTATGAAACATTACGAAGAGCTAAAAGGTAGTGAAGGCAAGCGTATTTTTTATCGTGCGGAGAGATTCCTCGCTTCCGATGTACTAAAAGGCGCATCTCCGGTAATCAAAATAGGCAAACAATCATTTCCCCTTCTCGATTTGAGTATGAGTGGTTTGAGTTTTACTAGCGAAATGGAAAATAGCTGGTTAGACGACATGAATATTGAAAAAAATGTTAGCCTTAATCTGGGACCATCGGAAATCTTTACAGGTCAAGCCAAGATCCGCCGCATTGAGCCTATGACCGGCCAACAAAAAGTTGCTATTGAACTCACGGACGGCTTCCTCGACATACCAAGACTGATGGAGCAACATGACGAGTTGTCACTGCAAGAAACTCTCAGCACTGGTATGGAAGATTTATCTTTATTGGTTCCTGCAGAATATAAAGAAATGATCAGCGACACGGTTTTTCTTTTGCGCTCCGCCAAGGCAACCCTCGAGAAAATAGAACAAGACATGCCTGAAGGTTTTCCGCGCCGCGAAGAACGGATCAGAGACGTAATACTTTCCTGTGAGCAGCATGCCTTTGCAAGATGGCAACAATTCTATGCAATTGGCAACAGAGTGATCAATGACATCCGCCACAATCAAAAAATTGTGGACGCGACCAAGCTCTATACAGAAAGTGTCCTGATGCCAGAACTGATGGCCGGTAAAAACTGGCACAGATCATATACTAAACCTCTCGGTTATCCGGGTGATTTTCAGATCATGAACTTTTTCTATAACCTGTCACTCGATGGAAAATCAGCTTACGAAAAATTCTGCCATCAACTTGGAAATTCAACTGGAGAATTTATTTCCGTTCGAATGAATATGATGAAACAGACTATTGCGAGACTGGCGATGGAAGCAGCCGATCGCGGTAAAAATTCATTCGATATAGCAAATCTCGGTTGCGGCCCGGCACAAGAAGTTAGTAATTACCTAAAATCTGGCCAACTACCTCTAAATATGAACTTCACACTCATTGACCAAGATCATGACGCCTTGTCATGCGCCTATGAAAATTCGTTTCCTGAAGTGTCTCGCCTAAAAGGCCAAGCCAAAGTTAATTGCCTCAACGCGTCTTTCATGGAATTCCTGGCCACAGGAAAACTGTTTAGTAAGTTGGGAAAACAAGATCTCATATATACTGTGGGGCTTGTAGATTACTTATCAGCGAACCGGGCTGCGCGTTTCCTTTCTGATTTATATGCTAACCTCAACCCTGGAGGAACAGTTGTCATTGGGAACATGCGAGAATCTGACGAAAGCCTTGAGTGGGTTTTAGATTACGTCACGGATTGGAAACTGGTTTACCGAACCGAAGCTGAAATGCTTGCCATGGCGGAGAGAGTAGAAGAAGCCGCAAAAAGAGAAGTAATTGCCGATTCTACGGGTCATTGCCATTTATTGATCGTAACAAAGCCCGAATAAAACTGTAGCCGATTTATACCTGGCTATATTTCAACACTGGCTCTGCGTTCGTACTGACCCGCGATTCTGGAAATTCCAGAATTGCGGTCGTGCCCTGTCCAAGATTGCTTTCAAGCTCAATTCTCCCATCATGAAGCTCCATAATATTTTTGGAGAGTGGGAGCCCCAAACCTGTGCCCTCATAATTTCGGGCAAGGGAGCTTTCAATCTGGGCGAATGGAACAAATACTTTGTGTAGATTAGCGGGATCAATACCTATCCCAGTGTCCCGAATGAATATTTTGAGGACACCCTTACTGTCGGCCTCGCAATTGATACTGATCCGCCCACCCTTTGGTGTGAATTTGATGGAATTGGAAAGAAGGTTAAGAAGAACCTGTGCAATCAACCTTGGATCTGCCCAAATAACATAATCCTCTTTGGGGACATCCAAGGCAAGCCGTACATTCTGTTCTGTTGCCTTGTCACGCACAATACGCAATGCGGCCGAAATAGCACCTGTAACTTGTACACTTGTCTCCTGCAGCACTAGTTTTCCAGCTTCTGCCTTAGACAAATCTAGAATGTCATTAATAATGCTTAACAGATGCTGTCCACTATTATTAATATCCTCTGAATATTCTTTGTATTGGCTTGTCCCTAACGGTCCAAACATCTCTTTCTTCAATATCTCAGAAAATCCGATAATCGCATTCAGAGGCGTCCGTAATTCATGAGACATGACGGCCAAGAATTCAGATTTTGCATGGTTGGCAGCATTGGCCTCTTTGGCAAGAAGAACCGATTTTGACCGCTCATCATCCAAAAGGGACATATTTACGAAGTCACGGCGACGTGCCACTTCTTGTATATAGCTTGCAAACATATTCATGACAGCAACGGTCACAAGAAAGAAGTTATTACTAAGCAAGATCTGCTGCGGGACCGGATTATGTACGATTACAATATACTGGTAAAGAGCCACCAGAATGACGGTCACTGCTGAGGCATACAAGAATCTTACAGGTGGGATGCAGCAGCAATAAACCAAAATAGGAACAAGCCCTGCGAAATAGGGTGCACCGCCTGTAGGGTCGGCAAGGGCGATCATGGTCAGAATACCAAAGCCCGAGGAGAACATGCAAAAGGCAAAGAGCGGCTGCGCGTATTTACTCAATTTTGGATGGAGAGTAGATAGTGCCACTAATAAAAAGATTGGGCAGATCAAGCCAAAACGAATGACCCAAGCAATGGTATGAATTTCGGGAATAATGAAATAGTCGAGAATACCGAACAAGGCATATATGACAACACCCCCTGCAAGTGCAAGGCGTATCATCGGCAGTGCTTTTTGAAGTTCTGTCTCCGTATGCCGTGATTCAACTTCCTTGTCGAAAAAACGCAAGGTGAATTTGTTTATCGGTAGTTCGATAAAACCGAACTTGTGTAGTAATTTCTCAGAAAAACCCATACAGCCAATAACCTGAGGTGCACAAAATACAATAAAGGTAAGTAAAAAGTTATTGGCAACAATAATTTGTAAAGGTAAATGAAGAGTAAACAGGTAAAAGACAATGCCTTATTGCCTTATATTACTAAAATTCGAATATTTACTAAATCACTTCAACGCAATTAGCCTATTAATAGAAAAAGGGGCCACAAGAGGCCCCTTTTTCTTAAAACTTTGAAATTTAACCAATTGCTTCGAGCAACTGCTCCAAATGATCTTTGTTTTCTTGCGCTTTGCGTCGGATTTCATCATCCTTAGCATCTTCTACGTCTTCGGAGGCATCCTGAATACGCTGCTCAACGTCAGCCCGACTAAGGTCGGACACGTGAATAGCCTCTTCAGCGAGCACTGTAATTTTGTCGTCAGCAACTTGGACAAAGCCGCCATTAACAAAAATACGATCTTTTTCATCATCACCTTCATAGATGGCAATGACCCCGGGACGTAGGGTAGATGTAATTGGTGTGTGCCCGGCCATGATAGCGAAATCGCCTTCCGCACCTGGCACAACAACCATTTCAAATGTATCCGAGAGCAAAAGCTTCTCAGGTGACACCAAGTCCATGGTTACCATATCAGCCATAATTCGCTCTCCTCAACCCTATGCTTTAAGCAGCTTCTGCTGCAAGTTTAGCGGCTTTTGCTTTCACATCGTCGATGTTACCACACATGTAGAATGCAGCTTCTGGAAGATCATCATACTCACCGGAAACAATCGCTTCAAACGCATCGATTGTGTCATCAAGTTTAACAAAAACTCCAGGAGTGCCTGTGAAGATTTCAGCAACATGGAAAGGCTGACTGAGGAAACGCTGAATTTTACGAGCGCGTGCCACGGTAAGCTTATCTTCCTCTGACAATTCATCCATACCCAAAATGGCAATGATGTCTTGCAAGGATTTATATGTTTGCAGCGTCTCTTGAACCTGACGTGCGATACCGTAATGACGATCACCAACAACTGCTGGATCAAGCATACGAGATGTTGAGTCAAGCGGATCAACGGCTGGGTAGATACCAAGCTCAGCGATCTGACGGGACAGAACTGTTGTCGCATCAAGATGGGCAAAAGAAGTCGCAGGCGCCGGATCAGTCAAGTCATCGGCTGGAACATAAATCGCCTGAACAGAGGTAATAGACCCTTTGTTAGTTGATGTAATACGTTCCTGCAAAGCACCCATATCCGTTGCCAATGTAGGCTGATAACCCACAGCAGATGGAATACGACCAAGAAGCGCGGACACTTCGGAACCGGCTTGCGTGAAGCGGAAGATGTTATCCACGAAGAACAACACGTCCTGACCTTCTACGTCACGGAAATATTCCGCAATTGTCAAACCTGATAGCGCTACACGAGCACGGGCTCCTGGAGGCTCATTCATCTGACCATATACGAGGGCCACTTTGGATTTATCGCCTTCAAGGTCGATAATGCCGCCTTCGATCATTTCGTAGTAAAGGTCATTACCTTCACGAGTACGCTCACCAACACCAGCAAAAACGGAATAACCACCATGGCCCATGGCCACATTGTTGATCAATTCCATAATCAAAACTGTTTTACCAACACCAGCACCACCGAAGAGGCCAATTTTACCGCCCTTCGCGTAAGGTGCGAGCAAATCAACAACCTTAATACCGGTTACCAGAACTTCAGATTCAGTAGATTGATCTGCAAAGGCAGGCGCATCAGCATGAATTGGTGCGAAGCTTTTGGCATTCACAGGACCGCGTTCATCAACGGGCTCACCAACAACATTCAAAATACGACCAAGTGTTTCAGGGCCAACTGGCATCTGAATGGCATCGCCAGAATCAGTAACTTCAGTTCCGCGGACGAGACCTTCTGTTTGATCCATTGCGATTGCACGGATTGTATTTTCACCAAGATGCTGAGCAACTTCCAGCACCAATCGCTGACCGTTGTTTTCGCAATGAAGGGCGTTCAAGATCTTCGGCAATTCACCGCTAAACTGAACGTCCACGACGGCACCCATCACTTGGGTAATTTTGCCGACAGACTTATTCGCCATTTTAATGCTCCCTAAAGGGTCACTTAATTCTTCCAAAAAACCGATTTGAAAGCCGTTTAAACGGCTTCCGCACCGGAAATAATCTCAATCAGCTCACTTGTAATAGCGGCTTGACGTTCACGGTTATATTGCAAGGACAATCTATCAATCATGTCGCCTGCATTTCGTGTTGCGCTGTCCATTGCTGACATCCGGGCTCCTTGCTCGGAGGCAGCATTTTCAAGAAGTGCACGAAAAACCTGAACTGAAATATTTCTAGGCAGGAGATCTGCTAGAATTTCTTCCTCTTCGGGCTCGTAATCATAATCGATTTCGTTTTCGGCACCCTCTGTTGTCTCTGGTATAGACGCTGGAATTAGCTGTTGTGCAGTTACTTCCTGTGTCAGAACAGAGACATATTTGGCATAGAACAAGGTACAAACGTCAAACTCGTCATTTCCAAACATAGCCAAAGCACGTTGTGCAATCGGTAGTGCATCACCAAACCCAATTCTCTTGGATCCAGATAAATCTACCAAATCAATGATCAAATGACCGTATTTACGCTTCAGGGCATCGTTACCCTTTTTGCCTACGGACAAAATCTGAACATCTTTTCCAGCAGCAACCAGACTATCAACATGCTTTGCTGCAGCTCTTGAAATTGAGCTGTTAAAGCCGCCGCACAATCCGCGTTCGCCAGTTGCAATAATAATCAAATGCTTTTGATCAGATCCAGTTCCCTGAAGAAGCCTGGGCCCCTCCCGGCCTTCAAGACCGGCAGCGAGAGACACCATCATGCCTTCCATCCGCTCAGCATATGGGCGGGCAGATTTAGCAGATTCTTCAGCGTGACGCAGTTTCGCCGCAGCCACCATCTTCATGGCCTTGGTGATCTTCTGCGTCGACTTGACGCTGGTGATCCGATTTTTGAGTTCCTTAAGGTTCGCCATTTGAGGCTACCCCCTTTTTCAGCTCAACAGTTACGCAAAAGTGGTTGTGAAGCTTTCCAGGATACCCTTCAGCTTCTCTTCAGTCTCATTGGATATTTTTCCTTCACTAAGGATTGTATCCATGAGGTCCTGATGTTTTGCATGCATTTCAGTCAGCAACTGCTTTTCGTAGTCACCAATCTGAGATACTTCAATACGGTCAAGATAACCGCGCACACCAGAGAAGATAGCAACAACCTGCTCATCCAAAGTCAGCGGTGAATATTGAGGCTGCTTCAAAAGCTCAGTCAAACGAGCACCACGAGCCAGCAATTGCTGAGTAGAAGCATCCAGATCGGAGCCGAACTGCGCGAAGGCAGCCATTTCACGATACTGAGCCAATTCCAACTTAATCGTACCCGCAACTTGCTTCATGGCTTTTGCCTGAGCAGCTGAACCCACACGAGACACGGAAAGACCCACGTTAATCGCTGGACGAATACCTTGATAGAAAAGCTCAGTTTCCAAGAAAATCTGACCATCAGTAATGGAGATCACGTTTGTTGGAATATAGGCTGACACGTCGCCGGCTTGTGTTTCAATGATAGGCAATGCTGTCATTGAACCCAGACCATTGTCTTCGTTCAATTTAGCAGAACGTTCCAATAGGCGAGAATGAAGATAGAACACATCACCAGGATAAGCTTCACGTCCTGGAGGACGACGAAGAAGAAGTGACATCTGACGATATGCAACAGCTTGCTTGGACAAATCATCATAAATGATCAATGAGTGCATGCCGTTATCGCGGAAATATTCAGCCATTGCACAACCGGTAAACGGCGCGAGATACTGAAGTGGTGCCGGATCGGATGCAGTCGCGGCAACAACGATGGAATATTCCATGGCGCCGTTTTCTTCCAGTGTTTTCACAACTTGTGCAACAGTGGAGCGCTTCTGCCCAATAACAACATAAACACAATAAAGCTTTTTGCTTTCATCATCAGAGGCATTCACTGCTTTCTGATTCAAAATTGCATCAATGGCAACAGCTGTTTTACCGGTTTGGCGATCGCCAATGATCAGCTCACGCTGGCCACGTCCAATAGGAACAAGACTGTCAACAGATTTCAAACCTGTCATCATTGGTTCATGAACAGACTTACGAGGCATAATGCCCGGTGCCTTCACATCAACACGACGAGGTTCAGCGTCTTCGATCGGGCCTTTGCCATCGATCGGATTGCCAAGACCGTCTACGACGCGACCCAAAAGGCCACGACCAACCTGTGTCTCAACAATGGCGCCTGTACGCTTTACAGTGTCGCCTTCTTTAATATCACGGTCAGAACCGAAAATCACGGCACCGACATTGTCAGTTTCAAGGTTAAGGGCCAAGCCTTTAATTCCACCAGGGAATTCAACCATTTCACCAGCCTGGATGTTATCCAAACCGTAAATGCGAGCTACACCATCACCAACGGACAGTACTTGGCCAACTTCTGAAACTTCAGCTTGCGTGTCAAAACCCGCAATCTGCTGTTTAAGAATTTCGGAAATTTCTGCGGCGCGGATGTCCATCACCCAACCCCTTTCATAGCAAACTTAAGATTTTGAAGTTTCGTCTTGATTGAGCTATCAACCATTTTCGAACCGATTTTCACTACTAAACCGCCGATGATACTCTCATCGACTTCCGCCTCGAGGGCGACATCGCTACCGATAGAAGCTTTCAACTCTTTAGTAAGAGCCTCAACCTGCTTAACCGTTAGCTTTTTAGCAGAAATAACTTTAGCTGTTACTTCACCGCGTTCAGCAGCGAGCATCTTGCTAAAGCCGTCAATCATGTCCGATAAAGCAAATAGGCGGCGATTTTGTGCCACTGTGCCCACGAAACGACGAACCAAATCACTCACGCCAAGTTTTTCAAGAACGGCCGCCATGGCGCGCGCTTGATCATCTCGGCTAACAAGTGGACTAAGGACAAGCCGTGCGAGATCCGCACTCTCATCCATGCATGTTTTGATCGTAGCCAAATCTGCAGCAACAACGTCAAT
>Ga0105358_10002264_pt1 | contig 10287 bp, 7 predicted proteins | sample GOMGulsemesocosm_5_FD_83509 | JGI IMG/M metagenome (GOLD analysis project Ga0105358, IMG submission 83509) | Methane-oxidizing microbial communities from mesocosms in the Gulf of Mexico - GOM15C Gulf of Mexico | ecosystem: Environmental > Aquatic > Marine > Cold seeps | place: Gulf of Mexico...
ATTGCCCACAAAGAGTACTGGCAAGAGAATAAGACCGTTGAACAACTAGTATTTGATATTACGCCAAGTAATACTGGGCGATTAACAAAATTACTTGCAGGTGAGTGTGACGTTACTGCCTACCCAATCGCTCACCAAAAAATTATTGAACGTGAAGATTTGATACTTGATGCCGTGACCTCATTCAATATCGGATATTTGGGCTTTAATACACAAAAGCCACCATTTAATAACCAACTTGTGCGTAAAGCTATTGCTCTGGCAATTAATAAAAAAGCTATCATCGATACCATCTATTTCGGTAAAGCAGATATTGCCGATACAATCATTCCAAAAGCTTCTTGGGCCTATAACGAAGATGAACAAGCACAGCTATATTCTGTATCAAAAGCAAAAGAGTTGCTCGCTTTAGCAGGCTACCCTGATGGACTAACTATGGACATATGGGCAATGCAAGAACCACGCGCTTATAATCCTGATGCGTTAACTATGGCGAAACTGATACAAGCCGATTTAAAAAAAATCAATATCACCGTTAACATTGTCAGTAGTTTTGAATGGGCAACCTTCTTAAGAAGATTAACACTAGGGGAACATCAATCGGTATTATTAGGTTGGTCTGCCGATCATCCTGATCCAGATAACTTTTTTACCCCTTTGTTAAGTTGTGCTTCAGCTAAAGCAGGTAATAATAGGACATTTTGGTGTAATCAAGAATTTGATAAATTGATACGAAATGCATTACAAACCACTAATGTCAATTTACGCAAGCAATATTATGCCAAGGCATTAGCTATTATTGCTGATGACGTACCGGTTGTTCCCATCGCACATTCAAAACGTTTTCAAGCAAGATCAAAACAGGTCTCAGGAAAAATACTAAACTCATTTGGCGGCATTAATTTTGTTGGAGTGAGTAAAAACTAGATGCTGATATTTACGTTAAGAAGGCTTAACTTATTCGTTTTTACGATGTTATTACTGACGATTCTTTCATTTAGCCTTAGCTTTCTTTTCCCTGGAGACTCGGTAGTTAATATGTCGGGACAAGTAAATGCTACCGCTGAGCAACTCAGCTTACTTGCCGCGCAATACCAACAAAATGAAAATATATTCAGTCAATACCTTGCTTATCTTTCCCGTATATTTTCTGGTGATTTAGGTTTGTCAATGGCAAGTCATTTGCCAATAAGCTCTGAAATTGCAAACTTACTTCCTGCAACGGTTGAATTGAGTTTGGTCGCACTATTACTTGCGATGGTCACCGGTATTCCCATCGGTTTTATTGCCGCAATTAGACATCGAAAAACTTCCGATAATATTATTTTAACTATCGCGATGTTAGGTTATTCCATACCTGTTTTTTGGCTGGGTTTATTAGCCATACTGGTTTTTTCAATTCAATTAGGCTGGCTACCCTCTGCTGGACAAATTAGTTTGTTGTATGAAATTAATCATGTCACAGGTATTCAGTTTATTGATATCTTATTAAGTGAAAGTCAATACAAATGGCAAGCATTTCAAAACGCTAGTGCTCATATCATAATGCCAGCTTGTGTTGTTGCATTAGCTCCGGCAACATTATTTGTTCGTTTAGCTCGTTCGGCGATGTTAGAAGTTTTGGAAACAAGTTACATCCGCGCCGCAAAAGCCAAAGGACTTACCTTGCAGCAAATAATTTTTCGACATGCTATTCGTAATGCTTTTGTAAAAGTTATAAGGGACGTAGGTTTACAATTTGCCAATTTGGTCACCATTGCTATGGTGACAGAAGTTATTTTTAGTTGGCCGGGCATTGGCCGCTGGTTAATAGAAAGTATCTTTCATCGTGATTATACTGCGATTCAAGGTGGCTTACTTGCGTTGTCCTGTTTCATTTTCCTTGTGCATATTTTAACTGATTTTATTTATGCCGCTTTAAATCCACTTGCTAGAGAGAAAAAGCATGGTACGTGAAAAAATATATCAAGAAGAAGAGTTTCCATCACCACTGATGCAGCTTTGGTATAACTTTCGTCAAAAACCGATCGTTATGCTGGGTTTTGGCGCTGTGCTATTTTTAATTATGCTGGCTATATTTGCTCCCATTTTAACCCCTTACCCATCAACACAAAACAATTTAAACGATTTACTTTTACCTCCTGCTTGGCATCCTGATGGTAATGTCAGTTATTTGTTAGGCACAGATAAATTAGGCCGAGACATGTTGTCGAGACTAATGCATGGTACCTCATTTACCTTTGGGCTAAGCTTTATTGTCGTTGTTATTTCATTGATTATCGGAGTGGTAATCGGTTCATTATCCGCCTTAACTTCAGGCATAAAATCTAGCTTTCTCAATCACTTTCTTGATGTAGTATTATCAATTCCTTCACTTTTATTAGCCATTGTTATTGTTGCCATTTTAGGCCCCGGACTGAGTAATACGGTTTGGGCAATTGTAATCGTACTTATTCCACAATTTATTCACGTCACCAGAAATGAAGTTAAACAGGAGTTTACCAAGGACTATGTATTAGCTTCACGTTTAGATGGGGCGAGTTCATTACGAATTCTGCAATATTCAATTTTCCCCAATATTATCGAGAAAATTATCGGTCAAGCAACATTAGCTCAGTCGGCAGCTATTTTGGATATTGCAGCGCTTGGATTTTTAGGGCTTGGTGCCCCCATTCCTATGCCAGAATGGGGAGCCATGTTATCTGATGGTATTGATTTATTTTACATTGCACCGTGGACTGTATACTTACCAGGTTTAGCAATTTTATTTTCAGTTGTTGCGACAAATTTAGTAGGTGAAGGCATGCGCCACGCGTTAAAATTACGCAAGGATAAATAATGAATTTATTAGATATCAGAAATTTATCTATTGAACTACTCTCCAACAAAAAACCAATTTTGGCCGTTGACCGTGTAAGTTTATCCATGAAAGAAGGCGAAGTAAGAGGGCTTGTTGGCGAGTCGGGCTCTGGTAAATCTTTATTAGCACAAGCGATTGTTGGGGTATTAGATGATCGCTGGAAAGTAGATGCCGACAGATTTCATTGGCGTGGTAATGACCTTATGCGTTTACCTGTTGATGAAAGAAAAAAAGTCATTTCAAAAGATGTAGCAATGATTTTTCAAGAGCCGATGTCATGTTTAGACCCCACAACGACCATTGGTGAGCAACTTGAAGAAGCTGTTGATACCGAGCAACTGACTGGTTATTTTTGGCAAAAGAAGCAGCAACGAAAATTAGCGGCTGCCCAATTATTACATAAGGTTGGTATTAAAAACCACGAAGTTTGTACCAAAAGCTATCCACATCAGTTAACCGAAGCTTTATGCCAGCGAGTAATGATAGCGATGGCATTGGCAAGACGCCCTATGTTACTCATTGCAGATGAACCTACCGCAGCAATGGAAACAACAAATAAAGGGCAGATTTTTCGACTATTGGCGAGCTTAAATCAATTAAAAAACATGTCTATCTTATTAATTAGTCATGACTTAGAAAATGTTACCCATTGGACAGATACACTTACCGTAATGTATAGCGGCCAATTTGTTGAGGCGGGTACAACGGCGCAAATATTCGATAAACCTTATCATCCTTATACAAGAGCTTTGGTTGATAGCAGTCCAAAAGCAAACTTACAATTACCCGCAAAATCACGGTTACCAGCACTACCTGGCAGTATCCCAATACTGCAACACTTACCTATAGGTTGTCGGTTAGGTCCTCGTTGCCCGCAGGCACAACAGCAATGTGTAAATGCACCCAAAGTTAAAAATCATCATGGTCATCAGGTAAGTTGCCACTTTTCATTAAAAGAGTCCTATTAACATGTCTGCTTTGTTGCAAGTAAGTAATTTACATAAATTTTATAAATTAAGTGGTTATCTCTTTAATCGGAAAACATTTACTGCACTTGAACCATTATCTTTTGATATCCAAGCCTATAAGACATTGGCTATTGTTGGGGAAACGGGCTCTGGGAAATCAACACTAGCAAAATTATTAGTAGGTGCTGAACAGCCCAGTGGTGGAAAAATCAAACTCAATGGACAAACCTTGCAATCAGGTAATTTTAAACAACGTTGCCAACACATTAGAATGATATTTCAAGATTCAGGAACAACACTAAATCCGAGTCTAACTATTCAACAATTACTTGATGAACCATTAGCCTTAAATACTAATCTTAATGAGAGCGAACGAGCGACACTTATTAGGGAAACCTTACAGAAAGTTGGCTTACTTGCTGATCATATGAATTTTTATCCTCATATGTTCTCTGGGGGACAAAAACAACGTATTTCACTGGCACGAGCAATTATACTTAAACCTCAAGTGATTATTCTTGATGAGGCACTTGCTTCTCTTGACCCATCTTTACGATCGCAAATGATTAATTTATTACTCGATATACAACAACAAATGGGGCTTGCTTTTATCCTTATCTCCCACAATTTAGGCATCGTCAGGCATTTCAGTGATGATATTATGGTGCTATGTGGAGGCCGTGTGATTGAAATGGGTTCAACGGTAGAGGTGCTTAATAAACCTAAGCATAAATATACAAAAAAATTAATTACGAGCCAACATTTTCAGCTCTATCATAAATAATGATTTATCGACGTGCATGCAAGCACTAATGCCGTGAAGGTATGGATACCTATGAACGGTCCTTTGATGATGAAATTTCTTACATGAACGCAAGTACTGAATTTTGTCTGGAACTAAAAAGCTGAACGTTCATCCTGAACATCGTCACTCTCCCACATCCATGTGATCATGACATACCGTTCATCCTGAACATCGTCACTCTCTCACATCCATGTGATCATGACATACCGTTCATCCTGAACATCGTCACTCTCTCACATCCATGTGATCATGACATACCGTTCATCCTGAACATAAAAGGCTGCAAATGCAGCCTTTTTATATTCTAACTAACTAATTTTCTAGTATTGTGATGCCGGCGCACTAACCACGTGACGCACTATTTTTGCATTCACTTTTAATGACTCAACATAACTCTGATAAGCAGATTGAGCTAATTGTGATGTTTGTTGATTAGACAAGTTTGGATTCGCAACCACATCTCCAGCTTTAACTGCCTGTACTTCTAAGATAGAAAGGTTCCCATTAGTTAATGTTACCGAACTAGCTGAAACATTATTTTCACTTGGGTGTGGTAGTGAAAATGCTGCTTTACTTATATTTGAGTCAACACCACCAGTAGAACGCGCAAGGTCGGCTTTCGTTTCGAATGAAGAATTAACTGCTACAAGTTTTTCTGAAATATCGTTTCCTGCTTTAAATTCAGCTAAAAGCTCAGTTGCAACTGATTGCGCTTTATCTGTCGCTCCTTTTGCAATTAACGTTTGCTTAATTTGCTCAGAAACTTCAGCTAATGGCTTTACAACCGCGGCTTGATATTCATTTAGTCTCATTACAATTGCGAGTGTGTCATTCACTTCAATGATATCTGAGTTTAACTCTTCCGTTAAAACCAAGTCAGAAAAAGCAGCATCTACAGCTTTAACATTGTTAAATGGAGAAAGGTTGTTTGCTCTTGATAACCATTGTGATGTAATAACAGTGGTATCCACAGCTTCAGCAGCATCATCTAAACTATCAGGAAATTCAAAACTTAAACGTGCCATTTCTTGTTGAAGTTCAAAAAACTTATCTTGCGCTTTTTGATTACTTACTTTTTCATGAAGTTCTTCTTTAATATCTGCTAATGCTTTTGTTTGTTCTGCTTTTAGATCAGTTAATTTAATGATGTGATAACCAAATTCAGTTTTAACCAATTCACTAATGCTACCTACATCTGCAAGTAAAAAAGCACTTTCATCAAATGCTGGGTCCATTACACCACGTTCAATCCAATCAAGGTCGCCGCCATTTTCGCCACTAAAGGTATCAGCAGAAAATTCTTTGGCTAAAGTCGCAAAGTCTTCTCCAGCATTAATGCGTGTCAACAAGCCTGTTGCTTGCTCTTTTGCAGCACCTTCATCATCACCTAATTCGATCAGGATATGCGCTACACGACGCTGCTCTTCTTGACGAAAACTTGTAATATTTTCTTGGTAATAAGTTTCAACATCAGCATCACTTACTTCAATACCTTTAGCAATATCATTTACATCTAAAGCAATATAATTAACTTTAACTTTCTCTAGGTTTTGAAAGCGATTTTGATTTTCTTGATAATACTGATTAATTTGTTCATCAGTAACATTGATTTCAGCTTTAAATTGTTCAGAAGCAATCGTAGCAAAACGAATATCTCGTTTTTGATTTTGTAAACCAGAATACATGCTTTCTTGATAAGGTAGATTAAATTCAGAAGCAACTAAAGCTTGTGTTAATTGACGTCGAGTCATTTCTACACGTAAATAATCTCTAAAATCTGAAGATTGATAAAAACCCGATTGATTAATAATAGCCAAATAGCGATTGTTATCAAAAACACCTTCTACTTGAAACTCAGGCATCTCACGGATCGTTTTTTTAATACGTTCATCAGAAACCCGTATTGCCATATTCGAGGTGTTTTGATCAATTAATTTTTCATTGATCAAGTTATCAAGTACACCGTTACGAAAGTTTGTCATGTAATTGCTATCAGCAGATAATGTTTCAAACATCTCACCAAACTGTTGCGCCATTCTATTACGCTGAGATTGATAAGCTTTATTAAAATCATTCTGTGATATCTTTTCACCATTAACTTCTGCGACAGACGTATCAACTGAATTGGTATAACTTCCAATGCCGGCTAAAGCAAATGTTAATATAACCAAACCAAGAATAATCTTTGCGGTCATTCCCTGAGAGCTTTCTCGAATATTTTCTAACATTTTTATCTCTTATACACGGAGTGTTTATATCAAGCTTTTGAACAATTACTTTAAACAACCTATTAAAGAATAATTCAAGAACCTACATTTCTTTGTGCGCGATTTTAGCAGATGAAAGGCATTGCTTGAAGCGGCAATGGCAGATAAATACAAAAACTTATTAATAACAAAGAAAGCTAAGCAATATTCATTTAAAATTTTGAATGATATTACGTTTTATGGCTATATAGCGTCGCTATATAACAAAAGACCACCTAATGGTGGTCTTTTGACAAACTATTAAAATAGTTATTATGCGTTACAAGCATCTTTAAGTGCTTTACCAGCTTTAAATGCTGGAATTTTAGCTGCAGCGATTTGAATCGCAGCACCAGTTTGTGGATTACGGCCAGTGCGCGCTGCACGGTCACGTACTGAGAAAGTACCAAATCCAACTAATGCTACTTGTTCGCCACTTTTTAATTCTTCTGTAACTGCATCGATAAATGAATCTAACGCACGACCAGCAGCAGCTTTAGATATATCTGCACCAGCAGCAATTTTTTCGATAAGTTGAGATTTATTCACAGTGTATTCCCCTTAAATTATTATTTTTCAGCGCTATCTTTTGTTTTTAGCGTCCTGCAGAAGCTTTATATCAATCTTCTTTTTGAACATCAAGCGTTGAGTTCAGAAACTTTTTATTTTGACAAAATCATTATATTTTAATGACTGTCTTAACTAGACCCCCTGTATACATTGGTGCCCAGCGAGATAAGCGTCCCTAACTTACCATAGTTTCAGCGTTTGGAAAGCGAAAGTTACATTTTTTCGTAAAATAGTTCACTTTTTTTGATTTTTTAATCAATAAAAGCCGCTTTCCGTACCTTTTTAGCCTTCTAGCTGCCATTTATCAACAGGATGTTCTAAAGCAATATTTAAAACGTCTTCTATCCACTTTACTGGATGAATACTTAATTCAGCTTTAACATTTTCTGGAATTTCTTCTAAATCACGAGCATTATCAATTGGGATAATAACCGTTTTAATACCACCGCGATGAGCTGCGAGTAATTTCTCTTTTAAACCACCAATAGGCAGTACTTCACCACGTAAAGTAATTTCGCCAGTCATTGCCACATCGGCTTTAACCGGATTTCCCGTTAAGCTAGAAACAAGTGCTGTACACATACCTACCCCAGCGCTGGGTCCGTCTTTTGGCGTTGCGCCTTCAGGCACATGCACATGAATGTCACGTTTTTCATGAAAATCATCATTAATTCGTAGCTTTTCGGTACGGCTACGAACAACGGTCATTGCCGCTTGAATAGATTCTTGCATCACATCACCTAGAGAGCCGGTATAGTTTAATTTACCTTTACCCGGAACCGATGCTGTTTCAATAGTAAGGAGTTCTCCACCAACCGACGTCCATGCTAATCCTGTAACTAAACCAACACGATTTTGATCATCCGCTTTGCCATAATCGAAACGTTGAATACCTAAAAATTCAGATAAGTTATCTTGATTAATAACGACACGTTTAAGTGATTTATCTAATAGTATTGCTTTCACCGCTTTACGGCATAGCTTAGATATTTCACGCTCTAAACTACGTACACCTGCTTCACGGGTATAATAACGAATGATACCGACAATCGCGCTATTTTCGATCTTAATTTCTTTTGCTTTTAAGCCATTACGTTCAATTTGTTTTTCCACCAAATGATTACGAGCAATATTAAGTTTTTCATCTTCGGTATAGCCCGACAAACGAATCACTTCCATGCGGTCGAGTAATGGTCCTGGAATATCCATGCTGTTTGATGTTGCCACAAACATTACGTCTGATAAGTCGTAATCAACTTCTAAATAATGATCGTTGAAACTAGTATTCTGCTCAGGATCTAAAACTTCTAATAATGCCGATGCAGGGTCGCCACGCATATCAGATGCCATTTTATCAATTTCATCTAATAGAAATAGTGGGTTTTTAACTCCTGCTTTAGCAATTTTTTGAATAAGCTTACCTGGTAGGGAGCCAATATACGTTCTTCTATGCCCTCTAATTTCAGCTTCATCACGTACGCCACCTAAAGCCATGCGAACATATTTTCGCCCAGTAGATTTAGCTATTGATTGACCTAAGGATGTTTTACCAACCCCAGGAGGTCCAACTAAACATAATATCGGACCTTTAAGTTGGCTAACGCGTTGTTGTACGGCAAGATATTCTAAAATACGCTCTTTTACTTTATCAAGACCATAATGATCTTCATTTAAAATGTCTTCCGCTAATTTAAGATTTTTCTTTAATTTACTGCGTTTCTTCCATGGCACACTGGTCATCCAATCAATATAGCTGCGAACCACGGTTGCTTCAGCTGACATAGGCGACATCATTTTTAATTTTTTTGCCTCAGCTAAGGTTTTATCTTTAGCTTCTTTTGGCATTTGTGCTGCTTCTATTTTTTTAGCAACCTCTTCCGATTCATCCGGCACTTCATCCATGTCACCTAATTCTTTTTGAATGGCTTTCATTTGCTCATTCAAATAATATTCGCGTTGGCTTTTCTCCATTTGCTTTTTAACACGAGTGCGTATTTTCTTTTCAACTTGTAGAAGATCTATTTCACCTTCCATCATTGCCATCAAGTATTCTAAGCGCTTCGATACATTAACAATTTCAAGCACTTTTTGTTTATCAACCAACTTGAGTGGCATATGTGCTGCCATAGTGTCAGCAAGTTGCTCACCATCATCGATACCGGCAACTGACGTTAATACTTCAGGAGGAATTTTTTTATTAAGTTTAACGTAACCTTCAAATTGCGAGATAGCCGAACGTATTAAAACCTCACTATCTTTATCATCTAATTCTTCAATATCAAGGAAGTCAATGTCAGCGGTAAAGTGCTCCTGTGTTTCTACAAACTTACTAATTTGAGCACGTTTTACGCCTTCAACTAACACTTTAACCGTACCATCTGGTAGTTTTAACATTTGTAAAACTGTAGCAACCGTCCCTACTGAATACACATCTTCTGACGTTGGGTCATCAACTGCCGCATCTTTTTGTGCCACTAAAAAAACTTGCTTATCATTTTCCATTGCGATGTCTAAACAACGAATTGATTTTTCTCTGCCAACAAACAATGGGATAACCATTTGCGGATAGACAACAACGTCTCGCAAGGCTAAAACAGGAATTTCATTCACACCAGATAACTCTTTGGTCATAGGTAACTCTCTCGGAAAAATATATAGAAATATAACTTAAGAAAGATATGGGGATATAAGTAAAGCTTTCAACAGAGGCATAAAAAAAAAGAGCCAAAAGGCCAATGCCGATCAGTTAAGACAATGATCGGTTGACCGATCCAAACGATCATGCAAAATCCGTAGTTAGGAAACTAACTACGGATTTTTTTGTGAATATAGAACAAG
>Ga0105358_10002267_pt1 | contig 10280 bp, 10 predicted proteins | sample GOMGulsemesocosm_5_FD_83509 | JGI IMG/M metagenome (GOLD analysis project Ga0105358, IMG submission 83509) | Methane-oxidizing microbial communities from mesocosms in the Gulf of Mexico - GOM15C Gulf of Mexico | ecosystem: Environmental > Aquatic > Marine > Cold seeps | place: Gulf of Mexico...
AGGTACAGCAAAAGAAAGTGATGTGCTGGACGATATTTTGGACCGTTGCCCCGAAGTACGTGACTTATCAGGACAGACGGATTTTATAGAGATTGCAGCCCTTGCACGAAAAGCTATGCTGGCCTTTGGAAATGATACAGGCCCCATGCATATGATTTCACTGACGGGGTGCAGCTCAATCGTGCTGTATTCCAAGGCATCTGACCCTGAATTATGTGGGCAGCGTGGCAAGGATGTGACAATTTTGCGCGAAGATAGCTTGAATGACCTATCCCTAGATATAGTTTTAAAAGAGATCAAGTGAGGTTCATATGTTGACGTTTCTGGATTGGTTGATGTTTATTCCAGTATCGATTGTACTGTCATTGACCTTTGGGCCTAATAATTTCCTATGTGTCATGAATGGTATGCGATTCGGACCGCTGGTTGCTGCGAAAGCTTGCACAGGACGGGTCATCGTTTTTGCCGTTATGATCCTTGTGACGGCATTGGGGCTAGGTGTGGTCCTTGCAACATCACAAACTGCATTTGAAGTGATCAAATGGGGTGGGGTAATCTATCTTGCTTATCTTGGCATTAAAATTTTCATGAATGCGGGTGATGCAGGGCTTTTAAGCTCTCAAGGGCCATCTGTTGTTTATGAAGGCGCTTTGCCTTTGATCAAGAAAGAATTTGTTGTGGCCGCAGCAAACCCAAAAGCAATTTTGATCATGACAGCTGTGTTACCTCAATTCATTGACATGAGTGGAGATTATTTCCAGCAATTCGTTATTATTGGTGTGACTTTTTTGATGACAGAATATCTTGCCGCATGGATGTATGGCGTTGCGGGGCATTTTGTGGGTTTACGCAATTTTGGACCCGCTGTTCAAAAACGCATCAATCATGCGACAGGCGGTATGTTCCTTACCTTTGCGACGATTTTGGCTTTTACAGAACGAGATTCTTAATCCGTCTGAGATGTATTGAAATCATCTAATAGTTTAGCAATGCGTATGGGGTCTGTTTGTTCCATGATGATTTGTGTGCGCTGGGTTGCGGCACTGTTATTCATGCTGATCAAACGCTGTTTTACGCGTGGGATGTTCGAGGCGCTCATGGAAAAATCACGAATACCGAGGCCGAGAAGCAATGCTGCATAACGGGGGTTGCCTGCCATTTCACCACAAAGACTGATGGGAATGCGGTTGCGCAACGCGGCTTGGGTGGTGAATTGAATAAGACGCAATACGCTGGGGTGTAGCGGGTCAAAAAGATGGGCAACTTGTTCGTCAGAACGGTCAGTTGCCAAAGTATACATGGTTAAATCGTTCGATCCGATTGCAAAAAAATCACAAACATATGCAAGCGCATCGGCACAAAGAGCTGCACCCGGAACCTCGATCATTGCGCCCAAGGGTGGCAAATTTTGAGGGAGGTTATAACCTTCTTCGCGCATGTCACTGGCAACTTTATGCAAAATCCGTCTGGCTTGACGCATATCGTTTGCGCCTGTCACCATAGGTAATAAAATACGAAGGGGACCATGTTCACTTGCACGTAAAATAGCGCGAAACTGTGTTTCTAAGATCGCGGGTTGATGCAAGGAAAGACGAATACCGCGCAGGCCAAGGGGGGATGAAATGCTTTTTCCGAAACGCTCGATCAAGGGAGGGGCGACTTTATCACCACCAATATCCAATGTTCGAATGGTTATGGGCTTGCCTTCCATGCGCAAGACTAAGGCTTTAAAAACGTTATATTGATCATCTTCGCTGGGTAAATCTTCACGGTTCATATACATGAATTCACTGCGCAGTAAACCAATGCCTTGCGCACCATTGGCAAGTACCATATCGACTTCGATGGGTAATTCAACATTGGCTTCTAAGGTAACAGCCACATCATCATTTGTTTGGGCGGTGCGGTCGCGTAAATGAAGAAGCTTGTTGGTTTTTTCTTGGTTTTCTGCGGCTCTGATTTGATAGTGTCGATCAGTTTCTGGGGTTGGGTTGATGATGATAAGGGCTGCATCTCCATCAATGATGATACGATCACCAGTTGATACGAATTCCATTAATCCGCTCGCACCTAAAACAGCCGGCAAGGCAAGGGCGCGGGCCATAATGGCCGTGTGGCATTCCGCCCCCCCCAATACAGATGCAAAACCGGATACGGTTTTGGGATCCATCAGGGCTGTGTCAGCAGGGGTTAATTCTTCTGCAATGATGATGGAGTTTTCAGCTAAATTTTGGAAAATATGATGCGGTTTATTGGTCAGATTGCGTACAACCCTTGCCGCCACCTGATGAACATCAGATTGGCGAGAGGCAATATAGGCATCATCGAGCGCTTTAAAGCCTTCGGTAATTTGATTTAGCACATGCTGTACGGCAGCTTCGGCATTAATGGCGTGGGTTTCTATATGGTTTTGAATGCCGCGAACCAAACGAGATCCTTTGAGCATATGTATATGTGCATCCAGCAAATAACCCAATTCTTCTGCCGCGGCATCGGGTAACTTTTTTGCTTTTTTGCGTAATTTTGCCAGTTGATCACGTGATGCTTTAAGCGCTTTTTTAAGACGGTCAAGTTCAAGCGGGATGTCTTGTTGAGTAAGTGCATATTCCACGACTTCGTCATGACCACTTTCGCGAACATGCGCAATGCCAAACCCAATGCCTTGGGAAACGCCTAAACCTTCTAAGATCTGTTCTTTTTTTATGTTGTTCACAACAAGCCCTAAACTGTCAGAAAATTAGTCTTCGCCAAACTTGTCATTCACCAATGCGCTCAGGGCGCTTAGGGCTTCTTGGGCTTGAGGGCCGTCAGTTTGTACTTCGATGTTGGAACCAATAGAGGCTGCAAGCATCAACAAACCCATGATAGAGGTGCCGCAAACTTCTTGGCCGCCTTTAAAAACGGTGATGGCAGTGCCTTCAAACAGGGCAACAGTTTTAACGAACTTGGCAGCTGCACGGGCATGAAGGCCCCGTTGATTCTGGATTTCTAATGTTTGAGAAAGCGGTTGTGCGCTCATGTGTCTTATTGTCTTAGTCTTGGCCCAGCAGGTGCGAGGCGATGTTGATATATTTACGTCCGGCGTCTTGGCCTTGGGCTGCGGTTTCTGCCAAGTTTTCGTTTTTACGTACACTGGCGAGTTTGACCAGCATGGGTAAATTAACGCCTGCGATCACTTCAACCGTGGCTTTATCCATAATGGAAATAGCAAGGTTTGACGGCGTGCCGCCAAACATATCGGTTAACAAAATGACGCCTTCACCCGTGTCACAGTTGGATACTTGTTCTAAAATGTCGGATCTGCGTTGTTCCATGTCGTCATCAGGGCCTATGCATACAGAAGACACATTTTCTTGAGGCCCGACCACATGTTCCAAAGCGGCAATAAGCTCATCAGCTAAGCGACCATGTGTCACAAGAACCATACCGATCATTTGATTTTTTTCCTTATTCATTTCACTCTTAACTTACCATCTTGGTTCAGTGCGCGGATTTCGTCAACTCACGATGTTGCAATTGTGCATTTTCCCCAATTTCATTCAACCATGCGCTGAGTTCTTCTGCAAGAAAAACAGAACGATGTTGGCCGCCCGTGCAACCAATAGCAATGGTCAGATAGCTTTTTCCTTCTTCACTATAGCGCGGCAGCAAAGGTTTCAAAAGCTGTTTCAGGTTCGCAAAAAAGCTCTCATAGCTTTCGTCTTTGGCAATATATTGTCCGACAGCTTGGTCTTGTCCATTTAAGGGGCGCAGAATTTTATCATAATGAGGGTTTCGTAAAAACCGGACATCAAAAACCAAATCAGCTTCACGCGGAATTCCATGGCGATAAGAAAAAGAAGTGACAAAAACTCTGAGGCTTTTTACATCGTTGAGGGCAAAATGGCCCTGAAGCATATTCTTACAGTCTTTGATCGCCATGTCAGTTGTATCAATGACCAAATCAGAGCGTTTTAACAAAGCTTGTAAAATTTGGCGCTCATGTTTGATGCCATCACTGATGGGGCGGTCCTCTGCCAAGGGGTGGCGGTGGCGTGTTTCAACATAACGTCGTTCAATAATCTCATCGGAACAATCCAAAAATAATAAAGAAAGATCAAGATCTTCCTTTGATTTTAGATGGTCTAATTCTTCTAATAAAGGGGTGACACCGAAACCTCTGGTGCGAATGTCGATTCCTATGGCAATAGGATGAGAGTGATCAGATGCGATCAGTTGATGCAACAAAGGTAGGGGCACACCGTCAACGGTTTCATAGCCCATATCTTCAAGGATTTTCAAACTGGTTGTCATGCCTGCACCTGACAGGCCCGTAACAATGACAATTTTTTGTGAAGGTGTTAAAGCCATGATCATTCTATCCGTTCAAGGTGGCCTAGATGCAGGGCAAGACCTAGCCCAACTTTTGTCGTTGCACTTACTTCAAATGGGGCAAGCCGAAGGAGGGGGAGTTCAATACCTTCAAGTGATACATGTTGTGCTTCAGGATGACGTTCGAGATCTTGGGGAGAGACCAAATCAACCACCAGACGAATAGGTGTCGCCCCAACGTTATGAAATTTGAGAATGCCAAGGTTTCGAACTTCCAGTAACCCTTCAATGGTTTGAGGTGCATAGGCGATAAGGTCCGTGCCTTTTTTCATCAATTCAACCCGATCATCACTGATCAGTTGAGCACCCTGTTCTATAAGGCGCAAGGCAAGGTCGGATTTACCAGCCCCACTTGGACCGCGTAAAAGAATTCCTTGTTCATCAATGGCAATGGCTGTGGCATGAAGTTGTGTCATATGTGTAAAGTCACGACGAAACGTGCCCCTTGAATGTTATTTTGTGGGTCAAGCCGATTTTCAGCATGAATTGTGCCTGAATGAGCCTCAACAATTTGTTTGGAAATGGCAAGCCCAAGCCCGGAATGTTTTCCAAAATCTTCATCTTCTGGGCGTTCAGTATAAAAACGTTTGAAAATTTTGGCTTCATTACCGGGGGGAATGCCGGGGCCATCATCATCAAATATAACGGTGAGAGTTTCTTTATCACGTTTTATTGTAATTTTAATGATGCCAGCTTTAGGTGAAAATGTCAGCGCATTGCCGATTAAGTTACGAAAGACCTGAACCAAGCGGCTCTCCATACCTTGAATGGCATAGACATTGGCAGGGCTGGCTTCCAACTTTAATTGGGGCGTATCTGAAAGGGTGTTCTCAGCTTCCAGGGGGGCTTGGTGAATATCAACCAATGTTTCAAGCATGGCGCGTATATCAACCCGTTCGGCCTGGGCTCGTGATAATTCGGCATCGACGCGGGATGCTTCTGAAATGTCACTGATTAAGCGATCTAAACGCGAAACATCATCTTGAATGATATCCATGAGACGCTTTTGCGCATCAGGGTTATCAATCCGTGCAGCGGTTTCTACCGCACTGCGCAAGGATGTCAGAGGGTTTTTTAATTCATGGGAGACGTCGGCTGCAAAACTTTCGATCGCGTCCATCCGATGCCATAATGACTCGGTCATTTGCCTTAAAGCTTCGGACAAATCGCCAATTTCGTCATTACGATTGGACAGGTCGGGAATTTCATCGCGCTGGTTCAACCCACGGCGCAGCGTATGGGCGGCTTTAGAAAGTTTACGCAACGGCCTTGCAATGGTACTAGCAAAATAAAAAGAAAGAAGAATGGTAACAGCAAAGGAAATAAGGAAAACTTTGAAAATATGAAGGCGCACATCAAATAGGGCAAGCTCGATATCTTCTGAACCTTTGGATAAAAGTAAAGCGCCAAGGACTTTATCTGCGCGGGTAACGGGGACGGCAACGCTGATCATCATTGCGCCATCAATGGTTTGACGGATCATGCCCCCATAATTGCCTTTTATGGCCATGCTCGCTTCTGGGAAATTATCAGCCGTTTGTATGGCTCGTTCTACATATAAGGGTAAGACTTGTTCCCCAAAAAAGATTTTAGAACTGAATTCTTGGGCAAGACGCAGGCTTTTATCTATGATGCTTTCATTGGCAAAAATGGGCCGTGTGGCACTGCGCTGGATCAATTCGCCACTGTCGGCCATTAAAGATCCATCAAGGGCGAATAAGCGTGCGCGCGTGCCTTTTTGTACCAAACGTCGAACCATTTGACGTGCCGCACTGAAAACCAAGCGGTTATTTTCATCGGTCCTGTTGACAGATGCGCCTTCACCTAAGGCAGCCGCAAACATTTCACCTTGAATTTCAAGACCGGAGACTTCAGATAAGATTAGGCCTCGACGGTATTCGCCCAAATATAAAATACCAATGACCAAGATGCCAAGCGCCAGCATGTTAACCGCCAAAATACGTAACGTAATCGGGGACAACAGGCGGGTGGACGGGTCAAAGTATGACGGCTTTGATGATAATGGGTTTTGCATTTAAGCGACTTTCGAGAGCGAAAAAAAGTTAAGATTCAACTGTTTCACGATAGCGATAGCCAACACCATATAAAGTTTCAATCTGGTTGAAATCGTCATCGACAACTTTGAATTTTTTACGCACGCGTTTTATATGACTGTCTATGGTGCGATCATCCACATAGATATGTTCGCCGTAAGCTGCATCAATCAATTGATCACGGCTTTTGACATGGCCCGGGTGACGCGCCAATGATTCAACGATTAAAAATTCTGTGACGGTTAAATTTACATGGGCTTTTTTCCACGCACAGAGATGGCGTGCGGCATCAAGTAACAAAGGCCCGCGGTGCATCACATCTTCAGAGGCGTTGGAACCATCAACCTGTTTGCGCATCAGGTCTTGGCGTCTGATAAGGACACGAATACGTTCAAGCAATAGACGTTGAGAGAATGGTTTACGAATGAAATCATCCGCGCCCATACGCAAACCCAAAAGTTCGTCAATTTCATCATCTTTAGAAGTGAGGAAAATGACGGGGATCTGACTGTCTTTTCGCAATTGGCCCAACATTTCCATGCCATCCATACGTGGCATTTTAATATCGAGAACAACGAGGTCTGGCGGATCAGATACGATCCCTTTCAAACCTTCTTCGCCGTCGCGGTAGCTGCGAACTTTATAGCCTTCTGATTCAAGAAGGATCGATACAGAAGTGATGATGTTACGGTCATCGTCTACAAGCGCAATGGTATGGGCCACGTTTAATATCTCGCCAATTCAAGTTTGAATAATTTAGATGACTATATGGCCCGATTGGATATAGGGTCAATCAAAGAAAACAATGTAGGGCGTGAAATATGGATAGTGGTTTTGAAGCACGTAAAATATTACGCGGTGTTCGCAGTGGAAGCCTTGCGACAAAAGATCGTGAAACAGGTACGCCTTATGTATCATTTTGTGCGATGGGCCATGATTTTGAGGGTCGTCCGCTCTTTCTTTTTTCCGACCTTGCGGATCATACTCAAAATTTGATGAAGGATGGCAACGCATCCTTTTTGTGTGAACAAGCGTCCCATTTATCGAACCCGCAGGCGGGACCCCGCATTACATTGGTGGGGACAATTGCAAAAACGAGTGAGGCAGATGTGGCGTCTTTATTTTTGCAAGCTCATCCCTCATCACGTATGTACGCGAATTTTGAAGACTTCAATTTTTACAGTCTTAATGTTGAAAAAGTTCACTATGTGGGTGGTTTTGGCCGTGCTGTCTGGTTGAATTGGTCTGAGTATATGGGCGAATCGCGAACTTCATTAGAGTTTTTCAAGATACAAAAAGATTTGCTGGAAACAATAAAACGTGATTTTGGGTCTTTTGCTCGAATATGCGCAACAAAATTACTCAAACAGGGGGGTGAAGATTGGCATGTGTTGCGTGTGGATGCGGATGGGCTTGATCTGAAACTAGGGGCCAAGGTTATGCGCTACCCCTTTGAAAAACCATTGAAAAAAGCATCAGAAGTACTTGAAATAATCAGCAAAATCAGCATGTGAAAGTTTAGTTGCAAAAAAAACGAAATAAAAATGTAATGTGGCGGTTGTTTCAAAGACGTTCTGGCGTTATTCTCCGCTCCACTTTAGACAGGATTGCTTACCTTTTGTCGAGTGGTTCTGTCAGATGAGTATTTAGCCGGATCAAAAACAGCCTTATGTGGACATGTTCACATTATAGGCACCATTAGGAGAACGACAGTGCAAAACGCTGGACCTGTTCAAAATAATCAGACTCAAGCCGATATTGACCTCACTCAATATGGTATCGAAAACGCCGTAGAAATTGTCTATAATCCTTCGTATGAATTGTTGTTCGAAGAAGAAACAAAAGACGGCCTCGAAGGCTTTGAAAAAGGGACTGTGACCGAACTGGGCGCTGTTTCAGTGGATACAGGAATTTTCACAGGCCGTTCGCCTAAAGACAAATATATCGTTAAAGATGACACGACACGCGATACCGTTTGGTGGGCCGACCAAGGTAAAAACGATAATAAATCAATTTCACAAGACGTTTGGAACGATCTGAAATCTCTTGTGACAGAGCAGCTTTCTGGCAAGCGCCTGTTTGTTGTGGATACATATTGTGGCGCGAACGAAGATTCCCGCTTAAAAGTCCGCTTCATTACAGAAGTCGCTTGGCAAGCTCACTTCGTTAAAAACATGTTCATTCGTCCAAGTGATGAAGAACTAGCGACATACGAGCCTGATTTCATTGTTATGAATGGTGCAAAAACCACCAACCCTAAATGGGAAGAACAAGGTCTGAACTCAGAAAACTTTTGTGCCTTTAATCTGACTGAGAAAATGCAATTGATCGGCGGTACATGGTACGGCGGAGAAATGAAAAAAGGTATGTTCTCTATGATGAACTACCTGTTACCGCTTAAAGGCATTGCATCGATGCATTGTTCTGCAAATGTTGCAAAAGACGGTGACGTTGCGATTTTCTTCGGCTTATCCGGCACAGGTAAAACGACATTATCGACGGACCCGAAACGCGAATTAATCGGCGATGATGAACATGGTTGGGATGACAAAGGGATCTTCAATTTTGAAGGCGGTTGTTATGCGAAAACAATCAATCTGTCTAAAGAAAACGAACCTGATATTTATGATGCGATCCGCCGCGATGCATTGTTGGAAAACGTAACGGTTCTTGGGGATGGCAAAATTGATTTTGCGGATGGTTCTAAAACTGAAAACACGCGAGTTTCATACCCAATCCATCATATTGATAACATTGTAAAACCTGTATCTCGTGCAGGGCATGCAACGAAAGTTATCTTCCTAACAGCTGATGCTTTTGGTGTATTACCTCCTGTTTCAAAATTGACACCTGAACAAGCTCAATATTACTTCCTATCTGGTTTCACAGCGAAACTAGCCGGGACAGAGCGCGGTATTACTGAACCAACACCAACGTTCAGTTCGTGTTTTGGTGCTGCTTTCTTGACGCTTCACCCTACAACTTATGCCAAGGTTTTGGTTGAACGTATGAATGCATCTGGTGCAGAAGCTTACCTTGTGAACACAGGGTGGAACGGCACGGGCAAACGTATTTCGATTAAAGATACACGTGCAATCATTGACGGAATTCTGGATGGTTCAATCGAAAATTCAGAATTTAAACAACTGCCTTATTTCAACTTGGCTGTTCCGCAATCGTTACCAAATTGCGATACAGGCATCATGAACCCACAAGATACGTACAGCGATGTTGCTGAGTGGGATGCTAAAGCACAAAAACTTGCTGGCATGTTTGTTGAAAACTTCACACGTTTCACAGATAGTGATGAAGGCAAAGGCTTGATTGCTGCGGGCCCTGCGCTCTAAAGCGACCTTGATTTTCAATACTGTTTAAGAAACGCCTTCTACATGTGTTGTAGAGGGCGTTTTTTTATGATCTTAATATCTATATTGATTAATTTACCTGTTTGCCCGATATTCTAATTTATGCCGCAGGTGAAATAGGAAAATACTTTGCAAAACCGAGTCAAAACAATAGAGGTGACAAAAGCTTATGCAAAAGCTTTTAATGCCCATGATATGGTTATGATCGGGGATATGCTTGATGCAGAAAAAATCATTTTTTCTCGTCAAACACAAAGTGCAATTGTGGGGCAGCAAAATGTTTTGCGCCGGATACGAAATTTATTTTACCGAATTGATAAGCAACACCACACATTGAAAATGATTAACGCCATTGCGGATTTAGGCAAGGTGATGGCCCAACCTTGTCTTATTGGGTTGTTGAACGGGGAACGCGCAGCACTTTGTGTTTTGGATTGTAAAATAAATGGTAAAATCACATCCATTTCGATTCTAACGGGAAGAAGTGTGG
>Ga0105358_10002268_pt1 | contig 10277 bp, 8 predicted proteins | sample GOMGulsemesocosm_5_FD_83509 | JGI IMG/M metagenome (GOLD analysis project Ga0105358, IMG submission 83509) | Methane-oxidizing microbial communities from mesocosms in the Gulf of Mexico - GOM15C Gulf of Mexico | ecosystem: Environmental > Aquatic > Marine > Cold seeps | place: Gulf of Mexico...
GTATTTGTTGGCAATAAGGTGACTATTGGAGACAAATGCAAGGTTCAGAACAATGTTTCCATTTATGACAATGTATACTTGGAAGAGGGCGTTTTTTGTGGCCCCAGCATGGTCTTTACTAATGTATATAATCCACGTTCTTTGATAGAAAGAAAGGATGAATATAGAGATACATTGGTTAAAAAAGGCGCAACCTTGGGTGCGAACTGCACAATTGTGTGTGGCATAAGTATTGGCGAGTATGCATTTGTAGGAGCTGGTTCAGTAGTTAATAAAGATGTAAAGCCTTATGCATTAATGGTTGGTGTGCCTGCAAAGCAAATTGCATGGATGAGCCAATACGGTGAAAAATTAGAGTTACCCGTTATGGGTAACGGCGAAGCAGTATGCCCTCACTCAGGAAAAAAATACGTGCTGGAAGGCGATCAATTAAAAGTTTCTGAGTAGGTAAGTAATGAAAATAGATTTTGCAAATTTACAGCATCAATATCAGTTATATAAAAAAGAGATTGATGCGAATATTCAATCTGTGCTTAACAAGTCAAATTACATCATGGGCGAAGAAATTCATGAGCTAGAACGGCAATTAGAGAAATTCACAGGCGTAAAACACGCGATTACGTGCTCTAGTGGAACAGATGCGCTTTTACTTGCGATGATGGCAATGGATATTCAGCCCGGTGATGAAATAATCACCACGCCGTTTACCTTTATTGCCACAGCAGAAACAATAGCGCTTATGCATGCGAAGCCCGTATTTGTTGATATTGAGCCAGATACCTTCAATATAGATGCGACTAAAATTGAAGCAGCTATCACCAGTAAAACAAAAGCCATCATGCCTGTTAGTTTGTATGGACAGCCCGCTGATATGGACGCCATTCAAAGCGTTGCGGATAAGCATAACTTAAAAGTGATTGTCGATGGTGCTCAAAGTTTCGGTTCAACCTATAAAGGTAAAACAGATAGTAATTTGGGCGATATATCCACCACAAGCTTCTTCCCGGCCAAGCCTTTAGGATGCTATGGGGATGGTGGCGCAGTGTTCACTAATAATGATGAGTACGCTGAAAAAATAAAGATGATGCGTGTTCACGGTCAAAACAAACGCTATCACCATAAATACATAGGCATGGGTGGGCGCTTAGATACTATTCAGGCAACGGTTTTATTGGCTAAATTGCCGCATTACAAAAAAGAAATTGAAGCTCGGCAAAACGTGGCAAAAAAGTACACGAATGCACTGCAAAACACCGTGCAGACTCCTCAAATACAAACAGAGCGCACTAGTGTATGGGCGCAATATACAGTGCAAGTTCAAAATCGGGATAAAGTTCAAGACCAGCTAAAAGCCGCTAATGTACCTACAGCTGTGCATTACCCAATGCCGTTGCATATGCAGGAGTGCTTTCAAGACTTAGGTTATTCTCAGGGTGCGTTCCCTATAGCGGAAAAGGCCGCTAAGGAAGTAATGAGTTTGCCGATGAATCCATTTTTAGTGGATGAAGAAATTGATTACATTTGTCAGGCGGTGAAATCTATGGCTAATGATTAAACGCCTTAAACCGCAATCTGAATTTGGTCGCAATGTACTAACCTTAATGACTGGAACCACCATAGCTCAAGCAATTCCCGTGGCAATAAGCCCAATTTTGACAAGAATGTATTCTCCAGAAGATTTCGGTCTACTTGCTCTTTTTGTAGCGGTTACTTCTATATTTGGAAGTGTCGCAAATGGACGCTATGAGCTAGCTATAATGCTTCCTAAAAAAGATGAAGATGCAATAAATATTTTTGCTCTTGGCTTTATCATTACAACTTCTTTATCTTTAATTCTTTTAGCTTTGGTGGTTTTGTTTAATGATTACTTTACAAAGTTTTTAAACAATGATGATATAAGTCTATGGCTGTATTTTGTACCATTAACGGTGTTTTTTTCTGGGATCTATAATATACTTAGCTATTTTAACAATCGTAAAAAACAATACAAAGACTTAGCAACTTCAATAATTATAAAGTCAATTGTAACTGCAATAATACAACTTAGTATCGGTTTCTTGAAAGGTGGGGTTGTTGGACTAATAAGTGGACAGATAGTTTCTCAGTTTTTTGCAAATACTACGCTGCTGTTAAATATTATAAGAGATAAACTTCTCGTTTCAAAAATTTCTAAAGTAAAAATAGTAGCATTAGCTAAAAGATATAAAGATTTCCCTAAATATACTATGTGGGCAGCACTTGCCAACACATCCTCTCTACATTTAACAAATATTTTAATTGGTTCTTTTTATGGGGGGGCAACAATTGGGTATTACTTTTTAGTTCAAAAGGTTTTGAGTATGCCTACTACATTAATAGGAAGATCAATAAGTGGAGTTTTTTTTCAACATGCTACAAAGATTAAAAATTCCAATCAAAATGTGATGGAATTATTTGTTGTAACCTTAAAAAAACTGGTAATAATATCGGCTTTATTTTATATACCATTATATTTCTTTATTGAAGATATGTTTGTGTTTGTATTTGGAAGTGATTGGATTCAAGCCGCTGTATATGCTCAATTAATTTTGCCTTTGTTGATGGTTCAATTTATCGTTTCGCCTTTAACGAAAATAAATCATATATATTTAAAAAACAAAAATTCCATGCTGTGGCAATTTGGTTTAATGTTTTTGTATATAGTAATTCTTTTGGTTGCTCATAATCTAGGCATTGAATTTGAAAGTATTTTGGTTTTATTTTCAATAATAATAACGGCATATTATCTATTTCACCTTTATTTACTGTATTTTTATATTAAAAGGTATGGAGTAGTGTCGACACCCCCGTATAGTGAAAAGTAAAGATCAAAATCACTAGTACTATAAAAAGGTTATTCATGAAATTAAAAGAGAAGGTTCTTTGAGAAATAAAAAAGTTTTTTTTGTTGGTGGAACAGGCCGTAGTGGCACTACAATTCTAAATAAAATATTGGCTCAGCACAGTGAGCTTGCAAATGTTCCAGAATGGCGATTTCTAATTGACCCAGATGGGCTGATTGATTTTTATAATTCAATAGATAATTGGTCGCCCTACCATATGGATAGGAGAATTAAAAGGTTAGAAAAACTATTAAAGAAGTCTGCTAGTAGAAGCTTTGTAGATAAGGTCTTAACAAAGTTAGTAATAAATAATTTATTTAATAGTTTTTCTAAAAATTTGTTGCCATTATATTCAAAAATATCAGCTAATGATGTTTCTCCTAGTTTTGAAAAAAATGTAAAGGATTTAATTGATAAGTTAAAAAGCGATATGTTTGACGGGTATTGGGTAGGGAGCTACTTTTTTGAAAAGAAAAAAATAATTTCTTTAAGTTATGATTCAAAATATTTTGTGAAAGAAGAGATAAAAAAATTTCTTGACAATACAATGGATGATGTGCTCTCTAAGCAAAATGTAAAATATTACTTAGAGAAAAATACTTGGAATATTTTGTGGTTTGATAAAATATTAGAATTTTATCCTGATGCCAAAATGGTACATATTTATAGAGACCCAAGAGATGTAGTTGCTTCTTTTATTAAACAAACATGGATGCCATCAGATATTGAGCAAAGTGCTTTGATTTATAAAGATTTGATTAAAAAATGGGCAGATATTAAAAAGAGAATCTCTAAAGATTCATATATTGAAATTTCTTTAGAAGAATTGGTTTCAGACAGTAAGGTTACTTTAGGAAAGATATGTAAATTCTATGAAATAGATTTTCAAGATGCTCTTTTGAGTGTCAAACTTAATAAATCAAATTCAAACAGATGGAAAAAAGATTTTTCGAAAGAAGAGCAGTTGAGAATCAATGAATTATTAAGTAATGAAATTAAGGCTTATGGATATGATTTATAGTGGTGAAGTAGTTGATGTGGAAATTTTTGAATCTTTATCCAATGTTAAAATTGTCGCTTATAAGAACAATAAAATAGTTGAAGAAACAAGTTCTTGCAAAAATGGAAAATGGACTTTATTAAAAGAGAGTACGGATAGAGTTAAATTTTATAAAGAAGGTTACTGGGATAAGGATATAGAAGTAAATTTATTGGAAGATACTGTTGCGTTACTAAGTAAAAATATAATAGGTTATCATGATAAGTTATATTTTTTACCAGGAGAAGAGATAGAATGCAAGGTGAATAGCGGGTTCCCTTATGCGGCCAGGTTATTTAGGTTTGGTCTAAATAAAAAATTAATTTTAAAAATTGAAAATCTAAATTCGCAAAGACAAGAGATATCGGATGATTTTGATTTAGTGTCAGAAGGTTTAGATTGGTGTACTAGTTTTAGTTATAGAGTGCCAGACGATGCCTCACCTGGTCTATTTGGGATGCAATTAGAAAATTCAAGCGGTGAAAGGTTCACTATCCCTATGGTTGTTTCTACTCGGGATAGTGATTATGGGAAGAATAGTAAGGTGTTGGTTTTAGCTAGTAATACAACGTGGCAATCTTACAATACGTGGGGCGGAAGGAGTAGGTATAGAAATTTTAGAGATTCTAAAAGTAGAGACTTTATAAGTGAAGATACGAAAATCAAGAATATTAATTTTCAAATTAAAAAACTAATACCAGTTTCTATAAAAAAGTTTTTAAAAAAAATCTTGAAAAAAGATAATAATGATGAGTCATGGATGTTTAAAAAGTTAACTACGAAAAGACCTTTTATAAACTGTTCATTAGAAGATGATAATGTATGTTCGCCTTTTTCAAATCATTTGGCCGCTGCTGAGTGGAGAGTGTTAGCTTGGTTAGAAAGAGAAGGTGTTGAATATGATTTTATTTCGGGCTTTGAACTACATGAAAACGGCGACTTATTATCTAATTATCAACAGATAATACTATCATCACATTGTGAATATTGGTCTAAAGGAATGTTCGAGTCCTTGAAGTACTATCACGTGAAAAATAAATTAAGTATTTTAAATATATCTGGAAATAGTATCTATAGGGAAATAGAGTTTGATGATTTCGGGCAAACAAGATGTATAAGTCTATCATTTAAAAAATCTCATGTAGATGAGTCAACAATTGTTGGTGTAAGGTATACAGGAACTGACTATGGTACTGCGGCATCTTACAAAGTTATAAATAGCAACCATTGGGTTTTTAATGGAACAATGATTTCTGATGACAACTTAATGTTTGGGCAATTATCATTAAACCAAAACCTCTTGAGAACAAAAAAAAGATATGATCCTGGAAGAGTGGGTAAAGAAAAAGGGCTTAATGGTGTGGGTGCCTCGGGATGGGAGACCGATAAACTAACGAAGCATTCACCTAAAAATTGTGAATTAATAGCTAAGGGGGGGAATGCAAAAGGTGGTGCCGATATGATTGTTAAAGATTTTCATAATAATACAGGTTTTCTTTTTTCGGCATCCTCAATATTGTTTGGAGGAAGTCTACTAATAGATGATGTCTCATCTACAGTTGTTAAAAATGTAATAACCTATGTATATAAAAATAATGGGAAAAGTGCTATTTAAAAAATTATTACAGTCTCTAATTTACAGCTAGGAGTAATAATGCCTTGTTTGAAAAACTCTTGAGCAAATGAAGTGGTCGCACTAGATTTTTATTGTGGGTATGAGGCAAGTGATCCAATTATTACGGTAACGCTTATTTCTGCGCTTTATAGTGTGTTTTATATATCTCTTATAGTTCATGTGATGAAAGTAGTTGAGTAAAAAGTGAAATATTTATACTGCATATCAACCTTTTTGCTTCTAGTCGCACTAGATTTTTATTTAAAATCAAATGTGATAAGGATTAATGAAGGGTCTACTCACCTCCAAATTTTAGGTTGGGTGTTTTTTATTGGTGGATTATTGGTGATTTGGCGATGCTTAATTTCCAGCTCAGTTTTAATAAAGCGCTCTACAAGCTTGCTGGTCTTGTTTGTAGTACATTTTGTATTCCGCGTTGGTATTGATACTGGCTCGCTGGAAGAGTTAAAGGCTTCTATGCTTGCAACAACGGGTGGAATTATGCTTTTTTATGGGCTTGGTTTTGTGGTAGCTACATCGATAGGCCAGAGCTTTACGGATGGATTGCACTCAAGAAACCATTTGAAAGCCGTAACTTGGTTGTTTGTATTTTATATAGTGTTAAGCAGCGGATTTCTTTATACGTGTTATATCGATCTTTCAGTGCGTTTACGCAGTGATATTTTCTTAATCTCGGGGTTGGAGGGTGCTTATCAGCGACCAGGAGATTTTTTAGTCATAAGTTTTTTAATCTTAACAACATTATATGTTCAGGTTATTGCCATAAACCAAACCGTACGCTCTCGAATATATCGCTTTATTGCGCCAACATTATTTATGCTTTATGTTGCCTACGGGGGTATGTCAATACTTATTTCTCAGATGATAGGATCTAACAAGGCAGCGGTCTTAATTGCAGGGTTAACCTTAGTGTTGCTTGTAGTATACGTTCTTGTTATGTCGCGTAATGTAAGTCGGTACATGGCTAGTAGATACTTAAATATACGAAAAGTTCTACTAGGTGTCATTGGGAGAAAGCTGGTTTTAGCGGTAATTATTAGTGGTGTTTTTTTGATTACTTCGGGGGTGATAGTTGCGAGTGTGCTAGAAATAGACTTGACCTTAACAAGGTTGGGGGGGTTTGGTAGTGGTGAAAACAGTTCGGTTAGCTCAAGGATAAGTTTATTAAATAACTTTAGTAGCCAATTCAATTACGCCCCCCTTTTCGGCAATATGAATGTAGACACGTTAACTACAGGGACAGGTTCTTATGCCCATAGTTTCTTGCTTTCATCGTTGACCCACACGGGCTTGTTAGGCTTTATTCTTATTGTTGGCTACTTTATCCTCGCTTACCAAGAACGTTTCAAATTGATAACGTTTGATGCAACTGCTCACTCGCAATCATTGTTGGCGTATAATATTTTTAATCTTTATTCGGTAATGGCTTTTTCAGTGATTTTATTAATTGGTGTAGTAGGCACATTTTTTACTTGGAGCGTAATTTGGTTTGCAATGGGTTTATTGTTAGTGGCAGTAAGGTTTGAAGTCAACAAAAGAGTAAATGATGAATTCTAAAAGTGTTATTTCAATCGTATTGAATAATTTTACTAACGACAGCCGAGTATTAAAGGAAGGGCTTTCATTGCAAGCGGCAGGTTATAGCGTGACAGTTGTAGCTTTGCATGAAAATGACTTAGCTGAATATGAACAAATACAAGCTCTGTCAGTGCATAGAGTAAAGGTCAAATCTCGAGGTTGGATTAAGTGGAAGCCGGTTCAATTATTAAAGTATTTGGAGTTTGTGATAAGAGTGATCTTCAGATATCGAAATCAAGTAGGTTATGTTCATTGCAATGACCTTAATGCATTGCCAATTGGATATCTTTTAAAGAAGCTTTCTAAACGTGAAGTCAAAGTTATTTATGACTGTCATGAATATGAGACCGAACGTGATGGTATGTCCAGTGGAGTTAAAAAAATACTTAAGTTTTTTGAAAGACGTTTAATTATGTATGCTGATGCAGTTATAACAGTCAGCGATGCAATCGCAAATTGTTATAGTCAAGACTACGGAATTAGAAAACCTAGCTTGGTTTTAAATTGCCCAAATTATCAGTCCATAGGCGATAATGACATTTTTCGTAATGAACTCGGTATTCCTCAGGATAAAAAAGTTTTTTTATATCAAGGTGGACTGAAAAGTGGCCGTGGTATTGAGTTATTGGTGGAAGCGTTTAAGCAAAGTCGACGAGAGGACTGCGTGATTGTATTTATGGGCTTTGGGCCTCTTGAGCAATTTATACAAGAGCAACAATGTAGTGCAATATTTTTCTATCCAGCAGTGTCTCCCAGTATTTTATTAAACTATACGGCTTCGGCTGATTATGGGGTCTCATTTATTGAAGATACTTGTTTAAGTTATCGATATTGTTTACCTAATAAAATGTTTGAATATTTAATGGCCGGCCTACCTGTATTAACATCTAACCTTCGTGAAATGAAGCAGCTAGTTGAAACTCACAACCTAGGTGTAGTGGCAGATGATAATACAGTCGAGGGTTTTGTGAATGCTCTGAGTGCTTCTTTGGAAATGGATTATCAACAAGTTCGGTCTAATGTGGAAAAAGTTAAAAAAGAATTTTGTTGGGAAGAGCAAGAAAAGGTGCTGTTAGATGTCTATAAGTCTTTTTAAGAAAATATACAGTGATATCGCAGAGTCTTTTATTGGGACAGATTGCTTTAAGTATTGCGGAGACCAAGGTTTTTTTGTTTACCCAATAGATTTAGGGTTCACTCTTTTGGAAAAGGAAACCTACTATCACCCAATGGATAGTAATGGTGTTCCTGTAAAAGATTATAGAAGTGTTGGAAGGCAGTATAACCCCACACGAATAGCCGCTTTTGGGTTGGCAAACTATAATCACTGGGCGCTGGCTAAGTCAAAGCCAAAGGAGGCAAAGGATGAGTTTCTAAAAATGGCTTACTGGTTTCTTAACAATGAAGGTGCTCGTTATGAATACCGCTTTGATTGGAATGAGTTAAAAGCCCCTTGGATATCATGTATGGCGCAAGGGGAGGCGGCCTCAGTATTGGTAAGGGCTTACCAATTAACAAACGACATGAGGTTTCTTGAAAAAGCTCGCTTGGCACTAGAGCCTTTTTTGCGCAGCATATCATTAGGTGGTGTTCAGTCTCAAATTGATGGAGAGTGGTTATTTCTTGAAGAATACCCAACACTAAACCCAGAGCATGTTTTAAATGGTTTTTTGTATGCTTTGATAGGTTTAATTGAATATTGTGAACAAGTTCCTTCAGATGAAGAATTAATCGCTTTACGAGATTTGCTCGCCCAATCCTTAGTTCAAAATATTGATAAATGGGGAGCTAAGAATTGGTCTTACTATCAAATTCCAGCTGATAAGAAATGTATCAACAGTTGTACTCCAAAGTACCATAATATCCAAATCTCACAGCTTACATATGTTGTTTCTAAGTTAAAACTAGAGGGCTTAACTTGTGTAATTGAAAGGTGGAGTCTAGGCGCTGAATCATTGTCAACAAGGTTATATGCTCTTTTTTGTAAGGTTGAATTTCGATTGAAAAACAGGGCGCAAAGGTGAAAGTAGTTCACTTAAGCTCAGTCCACTCCCGCTATGATACTCGTATATTTCTTAAAATGTGTTTGTCTCTGGAGAGTCAAAATTACAGCGTCTCTTTAGTTGTTGCTGATGGCATAGGAGATGAAATTAATAATGACGTAAATATTATTGATGTGGGTGAAAAATCAGGTGGCCGTTTATCGCGGATGACTAAAACGGTGCGTCGTGTATATGAAAGAGCCCTGGAGTTGGGCGCTGATCTTTATCACTTACATGACCCTGAATTAATTCCTATTGGTTTGAAACTTAAAAAATTAGGTAAAACAGTAGTTTTTGATGCGCATGAGGATTTACCAAAGCAACTACTCGGTAAACCATATTTAAACCGGCTTACAAAACAGATTCTCTCAAATACTTTTGCATTATATGAGCGGTGGGCTTGCCAAAAGTTTGATGCAATAGTGACTGCAACGCCGTTTATAAGGGATAAGTTCTTAAGCATCAATACTCATACTGTAGACATTAATAATTTCCCATTATTGGGTGAATTGGCAAACACAAGTAATTGGGCTGAAAAAAATGATGAGGCCGTCTATGTGGGTGGGATTGCAAAAATCAGAGGGATTGAGCAAATAATACAAGCAGTGGGGTTAACGCAGGGCGTGCGTTTAAATCTTGCAGGCAGCTTTAGTGAAAAAGAAGTTGAGACCACGGTAAAGGGCTACCCTTCATGGGGGCAAGTTAATGAGTTAGGTTTTTTAAACCGTCAAGAAGTGAGTACTGTATTAGCGAAATCAAAAGTAGGGATAGTAACTTTTTTACCTGCGCCGAACCATATTGATGCGCAGCCAAATAAGATGTTTGAATATATGAGTGCGGGGGTTCCGATTATTACTTCTAACTTTCCTTTATGGAAAGAAATTGTTGAGGGTAATCAATGTGGCGTATGTGTTGACCCACTAAACCCTAAAGCGATAGCTGAAGCTATTCAGTATTTAATAAATAACTCAGTAGAGGCTGAAGAGATGGGTAAGAAAGGCCGCTTGGCAGTAGAAGAGCAATATAACTGGGCTATTGAAGAGAAAAAATTATTTAAACTGTATGAAGAGTTGTTAAATTGAAAATTGTTACTATTTTAGGGGCGCGGCCTCAATTTATAA
>Ga0105358_10002269_pt1 | contig 10275 bp, 9 predicted proteins | sample GOMGulsemesocosm_5_FD_83509 | JGI IMG/M metagenome (GOLD analysis project Ga0105358, IMG submission 83509) | Methane-oxidizing microbial communities from mesocosms in the Gulf of Mexico - GOM15C Gulf of Mexico | ecosystem: Environmental > Aquatic > Marine > Cold seeps | place: Gulf of Mexico...
AACTATTTATGATTTAACTCAAGAACAGAACAACAATCCCCATTAAAACGGCATCTGTACACGAGGAATTCACTAAAACCCAACGAACAACTCAATGTAGACACATCGGCTCAGCTCGGTATTACTCTTTCAGAGCACTGCCTTTAGCTGGCTACTCAAAACATTAGCTCATGCTACTCAAACTACTCAAAATCACCTTGATCTCCATCAACTCCCGACTCTCGCGATACATCAGTAATTTGTAATGAACCAAGATTTTGATGCAGATCAAATGCTGATCTAAAAACAACCACTACACTGGCAGTTGACATAAAATGGGGATATTCATCACGTGACTGATAGCACTTCAAACGCCGCACCGAGCAAATACTTGGAGCTGGCCAGCACCCATACCCCCCACTTGTTACGTAATGCCAGTGATAACTACCCAAACAAAAGCAGCTTCACTGCGGCCAGCACAGAGTTAACAGAGTCCCAAGGCAGGCCGCTCAGCATCTCCCCCTTAGCCCTTTGCGTTAACTTACCTAGCAAAGTAAACCAGGTTAATAGCCGGGCCTTGCTCGATGCCTTAATTACTGAAATGCAGCATTACAGCAAAGATTTTGGTCGCCGCCCGATTACACAACTACTGCTACGCCATCCTTTTGTTCATTACCAAGGTGCCGAAATAACCGAGCTAATGCATCAGCTAGCAAGCAACTTTAAGCTTGGTAATAAAGACCAAACCTCAGTCGAGAACTGTGTTGAATTGACCCCCAGTGAAATCACCGCCGAAAATCTCGCACTACTCAAAGGCCTAGGTTTTAATGAGCTGATGATTGGCTTGCCAAATCAGTACGGCACAAAAGCAAAACAACAACTTCACGGCTGCTGGCAAGCATGCCTCGCCTATGAATTTGATAGCATTGCGGTGCGTCTCCCCTACGGTTTTGAACAACAAGACTTACATGGGCAGCGGCACTTATTAGATTTCTTGCTGGAGGTTAAGCCTTCCCGGATCAAACTGAGCTCAGCCCAAGAAACCTGCCAGTGGAACTTGGAAGAGCAAGCTAGCAACGACGCCAGTGCTAGCGCCCAGTTTGCAATGATCTACTCAGCACTGCGCAATGCAGGTTATAGGGTGCTGGCAAATGATATGTTCATCTTAGGCCGTGACATTTTAGCAACAGCCCAAAATCAAAATCGCCTGCGCCGCACCACTATCGGCTACAACGCTGGGAATGCCAGTGATGCATTAGGGCTTGGACCGGGCTCAATTAGCCAGCTCGACAAGCACTACCGCATTAATGTTGGTAATGTAGGCGAGTATATTGAGCGACTGGAGCACGGCCAGCTCAGCATCGGGCAAAAACGGCAGCTGGATTGCCACGGTAAACTCTGCCGAGTTATTGTAGATCAGCTACTTTGCTACCACCGCTTGGATTTAAGCTATATCGAAAACCGCTATGACATAGCGATTAATTCACTGGCCGAAAATTTAGTGCAGACCTTAAACTGTGATGCTCGAGTAGAATTAATGCATATACACAATGGATTATTACAAATAAACGATGATGGCATCATGAGGATATTGTTTATCTGTGACGCTTTTTTGACGGCACTAAGGCCAGCTAATGAACACTAGCAACAACCTATCGATGTAGCTTTTACTAGACCATAAGCTGTACAATTCACCTAACCCTAATATGCCACACCAAAGTGGCAATCGAGACTAGCCAGCAGTGACCCAAATGACATCAAATATCATCAGTAAAACCCCACGCTGCCATCATAATCCCCAGGTATCCTGTGGCGACTGTCGCCTTAACAGTATTTGCCTGCCGATCAGCGTACATGTCGATGAACTAGACAGGCTAGACAGCATCATTCAACGTGGTCGGCCACTGCACAAAGGCGATTATCTCTATCACGCCAACGATCCCTTTAGCTCGGTTTACGCCGTACGCTCAGGCACAATCAAGACGGTTCGCATCACCAATGACGGCGAAGAGCAGGTTACTGGCTTTCACCTTCCTGGTGAAGTAATGGGCATGGACGGGATTGCTCAAAATGTACACACCAATGCAGCGATAGCACTGGAAACTACCGCGGTTTGCGAGATTCCATTTACCCGAATGGAAGAACTCACCATTAAGATCCCGAGTTTGCAGCGTCACTTTTTTCAGCTAATGAGCCAAGAGATTACTGCAGACCAACAGCTGATTACATTATTAAGTAAAAACAGTGCAGAGGAGCGTGTAGCCTCTTTATTGCTCAGCATCTCTACTCGTAATCATCGACGAAATTTATCAGCAACTCTGTTCAGGCTGGCCATGTCACGAGCTGATATGGGTAACTATTTAGGCTTAACAGTTGAAACGGTAAGCCGAGTTTTAAGCCGCTTTCAAAAACAAGGCATGCTTGCCGTCGACAAAAAAGAGATTGAGATATTAGCTATGGACGCACTACGAACTGCGGCCAAAGCCGACGGCTGCTAACATCAAGATTTAAAATTGCAGACATAAAAAAACCCGCCTTAGCGGGTTTTTTTATGTCTGCAATAAAGCAGTGATTAGAATTTGTATCCAATCATTACAGAATAAACAATAGGATCAATACTGATATCCGTAGTAATTCGAGTACCCTGTGCCAAGTTCAATGCATTGTTTGAATCTTGTACAGTCAGCGTCGCCTCGGTATCAATGTCGATATAACGTACAGATGCATTCAACAATAAGTTATTGCCCAAATCTACATCAAAGCCTACTTGCGCCGCTAATCCCCAAGAATCATCTAGATCAACATCTAGGTCACCGGTTACCTGCTCTAAATCGTAACCACCTTTTTCTTCAAAGAAAACGGTGTAGTTCAAACCAAGACCAACATATGGCTTAAAAGTAGACTGGCTATCAAAGTAGTAAACCGCACTTAACGTTGGTGGTAATTGCTTGGTGTCAGCAACAGAACCAATGTTTGCGCCATTTAAGAAACTTCCCTCTCCTTTTGCATCGTGGGAGAAAGGTGTTGCTGCTAATAACTCAACACCCCAGTTGCCGTCCAACATATACGTAGCGGTTAAACCCAGCTGCGTATCGTTGTCCACATCAACGCCGGAATCTGCACCTAAAGAATTACCACCGGCTTTAACTACTGAACTCTCGCCATCAGGGGCTACTGTTGAAATACCACCGCGAACGATAATATCGCCAGTTTCATAGGCCTGAGCCTGGCCGGCTAAAACACAAGCTGCAACTGCAGCGGCTAAAGTTAAGGGTTTCAAGGTTGCTTTCATGTTTACTCTCTCTTCTTCAAGGACTTTTAATGCCCGTTCTTTGATGACGCTATTGAACAACATTCAAGTAAGACATGACTTGATCCAGATTAACTAAAACCTGCTTTGTAAAAAACTCAGCGACGTTGATTTCGATAAAATATGGCTCTCCAGTGCTGCCCCAATAATAGCCAGCAAGCAAAAGCAGCTAGATTTTATAAAGCCGTGTAATATGGCACTCTACTTTTGAGGACCGTGATGATAAATACCAATCAATTAGAGCAATGCTACCAAGCGATCGATGACATCAATAGCCAAGATCCTAATCTCGATCCCCACGCTCAGAACACCGCCAAATCGCTTGTCTATGGTCAACGCATGACGAGCACCCTGTCCAACTTTATGGATAACCCACCACAGCTACTGGCGATCGCTTGTCGCGCTCAACATATTCAGCGCTGGTTTATTCCGCGCCAAGACTTCCCAATGGGAAGAATCGGCTACCTCAACTGGCGTCGGAAACTAGCCGAGCATCATGCCGACCTCGGCAGTAAAATAATGCAGGCAAACGGTTTCAGCGATAAGGAATGCCAGCAACTTAGAAAGATCCTAACAAAACAAGGGATAAAATCTGACCCCTTGGTTCAAGCTCTCGAAGACGTGGCCTGCCTAGTATTTATACAATATTATTTCGACGACTTTTGCCAGCAACACGACGACGAGAAAATTATCCGCGTACTGCAAAAAACCTGGGCTAAGATGTCGGACAAAGGCCATAAAGCAGCCGCTCAACTTACACTGAGCAATCAGGGGCAAAGATTAATCAACCAAGCCTTAGCACCCTAAAACTCTAGCCCTTAAATTCTGGCCTTTATATCTGAAATAAAAGCTTTTAAAAATAAGCCCTGTAAGATTCATAATAAAACTATAGACATGATCAGAATATTAGCTATGGTCATGGCCATCAACTCAAAGCTCACACCGTAAGGTGGGGCGTATAATAAGGATAAACCGTGTCTAGTCTCTACCCCATTATCAAACACCTTCACATGTTCTTTGCACTGATCAGTATCAGTGGTTTTATGTTGAGAGCTTTTTGGTCTCTCACCGGCTCAACCATGTTAGAGCGACGCTGGGTGAAAATTGCCCCGCACATCAACGATACGCTTTTGCTGCTGTGCGCTTTCGCCTTAATGGCACTACTGAGTTTATCGCCTCATAACCAGCCATGGCTGCTAGGCAAAATTCTTCTATTATTGGTCTATATCGGACTTGGGATCGTTGCCTTAAAACCCAAGTTTTCGACTCCAGTCAGAGCCGTTGCTGCCCTAGCCGCTATCACCTCGTTCTTTATCATTGCAGGCCTCGCCTTTAGTAAGCAAAGCTTAACCCAACTGCTGTTTTAGGCCCTCTACTGTAGATCAACAAGCAAAATCAGAATGCTGGAATCCCCTTAGCGATTCCAGCATAATGCGCATCCTTTTTAGGCCAAGCTCACTTGGCCATCCGGTACAAATTACGAGACGCTCTATGTGGTTTAAGAATTGCCTTTTTTACAAATTAAGTGCCAATATTGACTGGCAGGAAGAAACCTTAAACAAGCAACTTGCCGAACATGTGTTTACACCTTGCGGTAAACGTGAACCAAGCCAGTATGGCTGGGTATCACCGCTTGGGCCTGATCACGAATCACTCAGCCATTGGGCCAACGGCTGCATCATGATCTGCGCTCGTAAAGAAGAAAAAATTCTCCCGTCGACCGTGGTCAAAGATAAATTGAATGAAAAAGTTCAGCTTATAGAAGCTCGCGAAGACCGGAAGATTTACCGCAAAGAAAAAGAAACCTTAAAAGAAGAGATTGTTCACGATTGCCTACCTCAAGCATTCACTCGATCAAGCCGCAGCTTTGCCTATATCGACATTAAGAACAATTGGTTATGCGTGGATGCCAGCAGTCACGGCAAAGCCGAATTATTAATAAATCAATTACGAGAAAGCATTGGTAGCCTTCCTTTGATATTACCGCAGGTTATCGAATCTCCAGCAGTCATAATGAGCGAGTGGATACGAGGCAACGGTCAACCGGAAGATCTTATTGTTGGACGCGAATGCGAGATGCGCGAGACGGGAGAAGATGGCAGTATTTTACGATGTAAAAACCAAGACTTGGATAGCGAAGAGATCACTCAACATTTAGACTCAGGCAAACAAGTCGTTAAGTTAGCCTTAAACTGGCAAGACAGCATTGAACTTTTATTATCAGACGACCTCTCAATCAAACGCATAAAGTTTTCAGATGACCTTGTTACTGAAGCAGAAGATGCCAGCGATGGTGACCCTCTACTACGCTTCGATGCAGATTTCACTCTCCTTACTGCGCAATTTGGGTTACTATTGCCCGCTATTCTGGAGTGGTTCGGTGGCCAGAGACCCGACCCGATATAAATTAACACAGGTATTATTCACACAAAAAAGTACGGGCTGAACAATAATAAAAATGACGATTCAGCCCGTTCAGTACCGATTCCCTACCTTAAGAGAATCGTATAAGACAATAATAATGTAAGTTATTTATTTGGTATGACCTCACATAGGAAGCTATGCTTTTAAAAGAGCGACATAGATAAAAACATCGGTTTCAAACTTGCACCTTGAGAAGGGTTATTAATTTAACAAAAAGCCCAACACCTCAAAAAAACACCGTTGTTATTTTCGCTTAAACACTCCAATGTGAACTAATACACTTTTTTACTGTGAATTTGATTTTGAAGAGCCAAGATTCTTGACTCTCAAATCAGAATTACATACAACGAATACTCATCACCCAGCGAGCAGTTCCAGAACCAATTTGGCGCAGCAGCAAACCCACAACAGAATAATCTGTTAGCGGGAGCACAGTAATAAAAGGCCCTTAGATGAACTCGCATACGCAACAACGCTACCTTGCAGTGTTTGCATTCATATTGATACTGCCACTATTAAGTAACAACTCTTACGCCTGCGACGAACAGTGCAAAAGAGAAAAGGCTGAGAAACTGCACAATATTAAGTTTCCAAGTTACCTAAACAAACGTTATTGCCATCAAACTCGAACAAACTTTTTAGTTCACACAGGCCGCTCATTAACCCGCTACCGCGATACTAAACTCGCAGACTTACACCGCGGTGGCATGAACAATACTCGAAAGTTTTTACTGCAACGCAAAGATTGGCTAACCGAGTGCGATACCTACCTAAGAAGAACCTCTCGCTATCGTATATTTCGTAACGATAAGACCACCAATGCTATTTTTGCCTCGATAGACTCCGTCAATAAAATACTGGGCGCGCTAATCGATGGGGCAACTTATGTAAGTGATGATGGCAACGGATCAAGCACCGCGGCTAAAGAGAAGTTTGATCAGCTTTTGTCATTAATGAATAACCACAAGACTCAATTGCAGGTCGCTGGTCAATTAAACATCAATTAACAGACGACTAGCCCGTAGAACAAACAGAAAACCCAGTATCAAAACAGCTAAGCCCAACTTAAGTAAAGTGGCTTGGCTGTTTTTGTATGGGAGGATCTGAATGAGAAGAACTTCAGCAACCTATTCTACACTCACCTTACGCTTGAGGCTGAGTATCGGCTTGCGCTTGCGATTCGGGTCAAGAGTCATAACTTTTGCAGCCTGACGTACGGTGTGGCTTTTAACACTAGCACTCTGCTTAGTGTTATAGCTGTCGTCAGATCCGGCCTTGCAGGCTGTCGCTATAGCTTCAAGTCCATAGCGCAATAAACGCACCTGATCTAAACCGTTGATTCCAGTTGGGAGACTACCTGGCGATACTTCGTATGGATTTTTGGGGTGGCCCTGAATGCGGATGTCCCAACCACTTTCATGCTGAGCTGATTGACCGTCTTCTGATACTGTCCAGTTGCTGTAATTCATAACGGGGAAAACCCACACCACTTAATTAAGTTCTTTTCATGCATTATTTCTAATTCAACTTTTGTTTAGGACCGATAAGAGCTATTAGCTTATCGGTCAAATGCTATATAAGATGATTAAACCAGAACCTCATTATTACTCACAGCGAGCTTTGGGACCATGACCTAGTTAAAATTGTTGGCATAAACAGTATAAAAACATCAGAATTATTGACATAGATAAGCTTAAACAGAAGGGCATTAAAGAAAAAACAAAGCAATGTTGAAGGTAAAATAAAGAATGAAAATACTCAGCGTAATTTAGCTTGGGAAAGTTCACGCTCCATCGCTTGCAGCAATGCTACCCGCTTCGATGAAACCGCCCAATACATTGGAATTTCAGACAATGAATATTGCTGTAATTTAAGCAATGAAGCAGGCCCGACAACTCCCTCAAAAGGTTTTTGGTAATCAATAAGATATCGATTACTACCCTGCTTTAACAATTCCAAAGCATGGCGATGGTCGTCGGCAAAAACAATCCGCATGCGATTTTCGGGTAAATTAAAATAGTCCCGCAGGTATCCATAACTATAGCCTTTCAGCAGAATAAGCTCCCGCCCTTTTAAATCAGCAATCCCCCGAACCGCAGGTGCATCAATAAAATAAGCTTGTAAGTTTAGATACCCCAAGGGTAAATGACCAAAAGACAGCTCTTTCTTTGGTAGAGGGAATGCGCCAATAAGGTGAGCGATATCAAAGTTTGCAGTACGGCTAAGTTGCTCGAGCTCATCTAAACTAACCGATTGAAAAGTAAAATCACGCCCTAGGGAAAGAAGCACACGGCGACTAACGTCTATTAAGGTGCCACTCGCAACGCCATCTGGCTTGGTATAAGTATAGGGAGGCATTTCAACATAGATAATTTCGAGCGTATCTGAGCTTTGAGCTTGCACATAAGCCGGAGCCAGCATAACCATCGACCACACTAGCGCTAACAACTCTATAATCCGACCAGGGAATCGACCGTTCAACATTCGGTACACCGAAGTATAAAACGGCAACCGTTCTGCGCGATTTACACGTCGCCCTGTATTTACCACAAGTGAGATACCGTACATAGACTCTCTAGCCTGTATGAAAAACCGACGCCATGGTAGCACAATAATAAAACCGGCTATCAGTAACCTTAGGCAAACGCAGAGGGGGATATGAAGAACGCCAACTTATTGAGGATTTTTTGAAGTTTTCAACGTGGAAAACCGCTGTCTTGGTGGGGAAGATACGAGGAAAAAAAAGCCCCGAGCCTAGCGGCTCGGGAAGGGATTGTAGAGCTTGAGGAGAGCGCCCTACTAAGTGACTAACTGAAATTACATTTTATAACCTAGGCGTAAAGTAACGGTACGCGGATCACCATAATAGCCGATCACTGATGACTCCAAACCGAGATTAGCAAAGTTATAGCCGCCTACGCGATACTCTTCATTGCTAAGGTTTTTAGCGTGCAAGCCTACAGACCAATGGTCATCTGAAGATGCCCACGTAACGCTGGCATCCCAGAGCTTGTAAGATTTCTCATCAATTGCCGATGGCGTTTGTGGGAAGATTTGAGTTTTATCGCGATAAGCAACACTGGTATTGGCACTGATGCTGCTGCCATCACCCAACTCGGTGTAATAATTCAAACTCAAGGAGCTGCTCACCTTAGGCGTGTTCGCAAAGGCCCATGAGTCCGCGACGTTTACACCACCGGAAATAATCTCATCGAACTCAGCGTCGATATAGCCATAGGTAAACTGAAGGGTTAATGCTTCGGTTAGTTGTGCCAAGGCTTCTATCTCACCACCTTGAATACTGGCTTTACCCGCATTCAATACCGCGCTCACGAAATTTGAACCGCCGTCTGCTGACTCCTGAACCGAAACCTGCACATCTTCGTAATCACTGTAGAACAAGGCTGCGTTCAAACGTACCCGATTATCAAACAACTCAGACTTGGTGCCAATTTCCCAGGTTTCAACCGTTTCAGGGTTATAACCATCTTTGGTGCTTGGTAATTTGGTTGCATCACCACGCATATCGAAGCCGCCCGATTTAAAGCCCTCACTATAAGAACCGTAAACCATGACCTCATCATTGATGCGATAGTCCAAACTGATTCGAGGCGAAAACTGGCTCCAACTGCCATCATTACTATAATCAGTGGCTACAGACAGAGTATCCAACGTTTCTCCGCCGAGGCGGGAAGATGTGCCATTAACTTTTTGCGCTGCCTTGTAAACCGTAGCGTCTTTTTCATCACGGGTGTATCGCCCGCCAAGAGTCAATGATAACTGCTCGTTAATATCATAAGAAGCGTGAATATAAGCTGCCAAACTGGTGGTATCTACATTACCCGCCGTCAATGCATTGTATTGGCCCGGACCGCCAACAAAATCAAAAGCCCCGAGCAATACATCGAAAGCGCCAGAAGCATTACCCTTGTAATAATATAAACCACCGACAACTGAAAGCTGATCAGCGTTGTAGTTCAACTGGAATTCTTGGGTTGTTTGGTTGTCATCGTAAATTGCAGGGACATGCAAGCTTGGTAAAGACGTATTATCAAAATCAATATTGGTAAATGTCTCACCTTCGCGGTAAGACGAAATAGATTTGAACGTTAAGTTCTCGTCGATTTCCCACTCAACGGTTAAAGAACCACCGGAGCTTTTCACTTCATTATTGGTGTCCATATCCGCATTGCTGTCGAATACATCGCTAGGGCTAAGCTCAGTAGGCAATCGCAGACTTGGCGTTAGGCGATATCCGCCTTTTGCATTTGAGTCATCGTTAGTTTTGTCGGCAGCCAAACGAATAAACAAGCTGTCACTTGGAGTGTATTCCAAACTAAAGCGTGCCGCTAAAATGTCCTTGTTGTAGTTTTCAGCACCGCTTTGCAAGAACTTACCAAAACCATCACGCTCCAAGCGCGCCACCGAAGCGCCAAAGCTCAGCTCATCTTCGATCAAAGGAATCTGGCCGTTGATGGTAATATCACGCTGGCCATAACTACCGACCGCCGCTGTCACACCAAACTCCGGCTCACCGGTTAGCTTTTTGGTGACGTATTTAA
>Ga0105358_10002271_pt1 | contig 10267 bp, 10 predicted proteins | sample GOMGulsemesocosm_5_FD_83509 | JGI IMG/M metagenome (GOLD analysis project Ga0105358, IMG submission 83509) | Methane-oxidizing microbial communities from mesocosms in the Gulf of Mexico - GOM15C Gulf of Mexico | ecosystem: Environmental > Aquatic > Marine > Cold seeps | place: Gulf of Mexico...
TGCGACCCGCATTGCGGTTTCGCGTGCACTGGATCGCCCGCCGCCACGGTAATCACGAATGCCGTATTTTTCCCAATAGGTATAATCGGCATGACCGGGGCGAAATTTATCTTTGATATCGCCATAATCTTTTGAACGTTGGTCTGTATTGGTGATTTCTAAACCAATGGGCGTACCCGTTGTTTGTCCTTCAAAAACACCTGATAAAATTTTCACTTCATCCGCTTCTTGGCGTTGTGTGGTGAAGCGAGATGTACCGGGTTTACGTCGTTCCAGCCAATATTGGATGTCTTCGGCTGTGATTTTTATTTTTGAAGGCACACCATCAACAATACAGCCAATGGCCGGGCCATGACTTTCGCCAAAGGTTGTGAAACTGAAGACGTGACCAAAACGATTACCGGACATGCAAAGGTGCCTTTATTTATGTTGTCGCAATATCAGGGGCATCAACAGCTTTCATACCAACAGTATGGAAACCACAATCCACATGGTGTGTTTCACCTGTGACACCAGAAGATAGTGATGACAGTAAATATAGACCCGCACCGCCCACATCATCCAAGGTTACATTACGACGAAGTGGTGAATTCAACTCGTTCCATTTCAAGATATAACGGAAATCGCCAATACCGCTGGAGGCTAAAGTTTTCATTGGACCTGCTGATAAGGCATTTACACGAATACCGTCTCTACCTAAATCTTCTGCAAGATATCGAACAGAGGCTTCTAAAGCAGCCTTGGCAACGCCCATGACATTATAATGTGGGATAACACGTTCCGCACCATAGTAGGTCAAGGTGATCATGGAGCCACCTTCGTTCATCATGGCTGCCGCGCGTTTTGCAACGGCTGTAAATGAATAACAAGAAATATCCATAGACATGAGGAAATTTTCACGGCTTGTATCGACATATCTGCCTTTGAGTTCTGATTTATCAGAATAGGCTATACCATGAAGAATGAAGTCGATTTTGCCCCATTTTTCTTCCAATGTGTCAAAGACCGCATCAATGCTGGCTTGGTCTGTTACGTCACATGGCAATAGGATGTCAGAACCAATCGATTCTGCCAAAGGGCCTACGCGTTTTTTTAACGCATCGCCTTGGTAAGTAAAAGCAAGCTCCGCACCTTGTTCTTTAAGGGATTTACTAATTCCCCAAGCGATTGAACGTTCATTGGCGACCCCCATAATTAGGCCTCTTTTACCCGCCATTAATGGACTTGCAGTCATAATATCCCCACTTCATTCTATTCGTTTAAAGAGAAGGCAATCCATTTTTTTATAATGAAGGCTTCAATATTTGTTTGAACCCTGTATAGGATAATATCAACACAGGGAAAAGGGTTCTCGTTCACAATATTCAATTTTTTGGTAATAATCAGTAATAATCGAAAGAAAAACAGATGGGGCAGGCCATGGAACGCACAATTGATAAGCAAGCTTTGGGCGAAATTTGGAAAATGGTGATGCGCCGTTTTGGCGATGATCAATGCCTGCGTATTGCGGCGTCGTTAAGCTATACATCTTTATTGTCTTTGGTCCCGTTGATGACCATCAGCTTTGCCATTTTTGCAGCTTTTCCGGCATTTGAAGGGGTGCAACAACAACTTCAAGCCTATGTGTTTGAAAATTTTGTACCCGCGGCGGGGGATGCGGTCTCGGGTTATCTGGAGACATTTACCGAAAAAACAGGCGGCATGACAACAATCGGTATCGTCGGTTTGGGCGTTACTGCCATCATGTTATTGGCAACAATTGAAGATGCTTTAAATCGAATTTTCCGTGTGAGAGAAAAACGCCCCTTTGTGTCACGTTTATTGATGTTTTGGGCACTTTTAACCTTGGGCCCTTTATTGATGGGGGCGAGTCTTTCGCTATCCACTTATTTTTACGCCCTGACAAACTGGGTTAATGTGGATGGTTTGGGTGTAGGGGGGGTGTCTGTATCTGGTTTTGCCAGTGTTGTTTTACCCAATGTGATGATCATGATGGGCTTGACCTTTTTCTATATGCTTGTACCCAATCGAACGATAACGTGGAAAAATGCATTAATTGGCGGGATCAGTGCAGGGTTTTTATTTGGCGTATTGAAAAAATTATTTGGATTATATATCTCCCACTTCCCATCTTATACGGCGATTTACGGTGTGCTTGCGACCATTCCGATTTTTTTAATATGGATGTATCTGACATGGGCTGTTGTGTTGCTTGGCGCTTTATTAACAGCGACATTGGGCGACTGGGGGCAGACGGCCTTTCGTGAAGGTAAATTGGTTACGCCAGCTGATAAAATGTCAGCCGCACTTCATGCCCTGCGCTTGTTGAAAGAACAACATGGCATTGGCGGTGCTTTGGCCGATGGTATTTTAACGCGTGAACTGGGCTCTCATGTTGCAGTAGAGGTGATGAAAAACCTTGATAAAGCTGGTTTCGTTGCGATGAGTGGGGAAGATAAATGGGTGCTGGCCCGTGATTTGGCAAAAACCGATCTGGCCGAACTGCATCATATTTTAGGGCTGGATTTGGCTGATGCGGATTATGACCATGGGAAAGTGGCCAAAGTCATTACTGAAATTGAAGCCGTGCGGATACACGCCATGAAGAAAAGCCTATCTGACGTGGTTGTGTAAAAAGGGCGGTTATTTATTTTTGACAACTTGGATAGCGGTTTCAAGCCCACTTAGAAAACGAGAACGGTCGTTCTTTGAAAAAGTGGGACCGCCGCCACCTTCCATATTGCCGCTATCGCGCAGTGACGTCATTAAGTCACGCATGGCAAGCGCCATTCCGATGCTTTCTTCGGTAAAAGTTTTACCATTATGGTTTAAAACATTTGCACCTTTTTTGATGCAACGATCCGCCAAGGGTATATCACCTGTAACGCAAATATCGCGATCCGTGATATGTTGCGCAATCCAATCATCTGCCACATCGGGGCCTTCAGGCACACAAACCACGTTGATCAGGGGGCTTTGTGGCATGCGCAGCCATTGGTTCGAGACGAAATGGATTTTCAGGCTGTGGCGCATGATGACTTTTATGGCTTCATCTTTAACCGGGCAAGCATCTGCATCAATGTAAATTTCAACCATTTATTTGCTTTTTGCCCGCACGGTATAGGGAGATTCTTCAGCCCAATCTTCAACAAATTTTCTGAATTCTTTATCGCTTTTTTCAGGTAGCATGACGCGTAATTTTACGTATTGGTCACCAACTTTACCGTCTTTATCTTTGATGCCTTTGCCACGAAGACGCAAGGTCGTGCCCGAATTTGCACCTTCGGGGACCTTAACATGAACCGCACCGTGAATGGTTGGGGCTTCGATTTTGGCACCCATGACAGCTTCGGGTACTGTAATGGGTAAATCAAGATGCACATCAAACCCTTTACGCGAAAACATCGCATCGGCTTTAATGTGAATTTCAACCATCGCATCACCGGATGGAGCACCGTTTAAACCCGGCATACCTTGACCTTTTAGGCGCAAAGATTGCCCATCTTCAAAACCTGCGGGCACATTCACATTCAGTTCTTTACCGGTTGGTAGGCGAACGGTTTTTTTGGCCCCGCAAGCTGCTTCGGCGAAATCAAGTTCTAGCCAGCAGTTAACGGTTGCGCCTTTTCTTTTTGGATGGGTTTCTTCGGATGCATATTCATTGCCGAAACCAGAACGCATATTGGCAAATGGGTCGCCGCCTGCATTACCGCCACGACCCTGATTTGCAAAATCTTTAAAAATATCATGAAAACTGCTGGAACCACCCGAACGACGACGCCCGCCACCTGGAAAACCCCCGGAACGAAATGTGGGGTTACCATCTGCATCCACCTGACCGCGATCAAAACGTGTGCGTTTATCTTCGTCAGATAACAGTTGATAGGCAGATTGGATTTCTTTGAATTGTTCTTCTTTTTGTGGGTTACCTTGATGCATATCAGGATGATTTTCGCGCGCCATTTTACGATAAGCGGTTTTAATTTCGCTTTGGCTCGCGTCTTTGGCAATGCCGAGAATTCTATACGGGTCTTTCATTAAAATATCGTCCTAATACATTATATCATCACGTGCATAGAAATAATCTGATCTGCACAGAGGTCAAGAGATATTAATAAATTACACGTTAATGTTACTATTTTAGCTTTGTTTATTTTGATAAACCTTTTGGATCAGCATTCTTTAAGTGATAAAGAAGGTTTACGCCTTATATTATATATAAATTAGGACAGGACTGCCATGACTGAAAACATTAATCCAATATCTATTTTTCATGAATGGATGATCGAAGCCGAAGCTAAAGAAACAAATGATCCAACGGCGATGGCATTGGCCACATCGACAAAGGATGGTTTTCCATCTGTGCGCATGGTTTTGTTGAAAAAAGCCGATGAAGATGGTTTTGTTTTTTACACGAACCTTGGCAGTCGCAAGGCACTAGAATTGACTGAAAATCCCAATGCAGCACTGTGTTTTCATTGGAAAACGTTGCGCAAACAAGTGCGAGTTGAAGGTGTGGTTGAAGCGGTGTCGGATGCAGAAGCCGATGAATATTTCCAAAGCCGCGCACGTGTCAGCCGCATTGGGGCATGGGCATCCAAGCAATCCGAAGAAATGGAAGGGCGCTGGGAATTAGAAAAACGTGTTGCTGAATACACTGCCAAATATGCAGTGGGCGAAGTACCAAGACCTGAATTTTGGTCGGGTTTTCGTTTGAAACCACGCGCGATTGAATTGTGGAGTGATCAAAAATTCAGACTCCATGACCGGATTGTTGCTACAATGGGTGATAAGGGTTGGGACACAAAACGACTGTTTCCTTAAAGCCAAATGAGCTAAAAGGCTAAAACTTGTGGATATTACATCTGGAGAACTCAGTAAACCGGGCTTAATGCGGGCGGCAACGTATGCATCCGTTGCGGTTGCTTCTGTTCTTATTTTGATTAAATTCGCTGTTTGGCTTACCACAGACTCGGTCAGTTTATTATCAACATTGGTGGATTCTATCCTAGATGCGGGTGCATCGATGGTGAATTTGGTTGCGATTCATTACGCGCTACAACCGGCAGATAAAGAACACCGTTTTGGTCATGGTAAGGCGGAACCCTTGGCAGGGCTTGCCCAATCAGGTTTTATTTTCGCATCTGCCCTGTTTCTTATTGTTGAAACGGGCAAGAGATTTTTTAATCCACGTGCCATTGAAAATAGTGATATGGGCGTTATTGTTATGATTATTTCCATTGTTTTGACAATTGGGCTGGTCATATTTCAACGCTATGTGGTGAAGAAAACTCAATCTGTTGCGGTTTCTGCAGACTCTTTACATTACACCACAGATATTTTGGTTAACATCGGTGTGATCATCGCCTTGGTCGTTTCTGTGCAAACGGGAATTTTATGGTTTGACCCTTTAATCGCAGGCGTTATCGCCCTTTATATTTTATGGAGTGTGCGTGAAATTGCATTGGAAGCCATGAACTTGTTAATGGACCATGAATTTCCTGAAGATGAGCGCAACCAAATTATTGAAATTGTGCGTAATCATAAAGATGTGATGGGGATGCATGATTTACGCACCCGTTCCAGTGGACTACAAAAATTCATTCAATTGCATCTGGTGTTACACGCAGATTTAAATTTAGGTGCAGCACATATTATTGCTGATGAGGTGGAGGCGTCTTTAAAAAAAATCTATCCAGAAGCCGAGTTTCTTATTCACCAAGACCCGCATGATGTCGAGGAAGATGATCCTTTTTCTGAGAAAGAAAAAAGCTCCCTCCCTTAATTAAAAGAGAGGGGGGATATTTTTATTGTTCAAAGACATAAGTTCCGGGCGCATCACATAAAGGAGAATAATCACCTTTTTCTGTTCCCATGGAAGGCGGTTCAACTTGCCCTGATGAATTATCTAGCAACCATTTTTGCCAAGGTTCCCACCAAGATCCTTCATGCTCAGCTTGTTTTTCAATCCATTCCATTGGCGAGATGAATTGATCGTTATCTAACCTTGTTGCGATTTGGTAATGGCGACGTGGATGACCGGGTTCATTAACGATACCTGCATTATGTCCGCCATTGGTCAAAACAAAGGTAACATCTGTATCGACCAATTGATGGATTTTATAAACCGATTTCCATGGTGCCACATGATCTTTTCGCGTACCTACGGCAAAAATTGGTGTGCGAATGTCGCTGATGGAAATGGGCTTGCCACCAACTTCAAAACGTCCCGTAGCCAAATCATTGTTTAAGAACAGGCGGCGCAGGTACTGTGTATGCATTTTATAGGGCATACGTGTCGGGTCGTTATTCCAGCTCATCAAATCATTGACGCGCGGTTCTTCACCCAATAGATATTCACTGACCATTTTTGACCAAACCAAATCAAATGAACGCAACATTTGGAAAGCACCAGACATTTGCTTGGTATCAAGAAAGCCTTGATCCCACATCATGTCTTCCATATAGGAAATTTGACTTTCATCGATGAACAGCATCAATTCACCTGCTTCAGAAAAGTCAGTCTGCGTGGTGAAAAGCGAGATTGTTTTAAAACGATCATCATTATCGCGTGCCATGGCAGCGGCTGCGATGGTCAGCAAGGTGCCGCCTAAACAATACCCCACACCATGCACTTTTTGATCAGGTACGATGGTTGTGACCGCTTTTAAACACTCCATCACGCCTTTTGATACATAATCTTCCATGCTTAAATCACGGTCAACGGCTTGGGGGTTGTGCCAAGAGACCATGAAGACAGTATGGCCTTGGTCTACCAAATATTTCACCAAGGAATTATATTGGGATAAATCCAGAATATAATATTTCATGATCCAAGCGGGAACAATGAAGATGGGTTCGGCTTGGACTTTTGGTGTTGTGGGTTCATATTGCAAAAGTTCGACCAGGCGATTGCGATAAACGACTTTACCTTTGGTGCATGCAAGGTTTTGTCCAACTTTAAAGGCTGAGTTATCATTATCTTGTGAGACTGTGATTTTGCTCATTGCCTCTTTCCAATAATTTTCTGCACCTTTTACAAGGTTTTGACCGCCTTGTTCTGCTGTGGCTTTAAGAACTTGTGGGTTGGTCATGAAAAAATTGGTCGGTGATATGATGTCCAACCATTGGCGTGCACCGAATGAGACCATGCTTTCGTGATGTTTTGAAACACCAGGAATGCCCATTGTGGCGTAATGCCACCATTGTTCTTTTAACAAGAAACCTTGTGAAATGACGTTGAAAGGAAATTTTTTCCAATCATCGCTTATGAAACGGCGGTCTTCGCCAAGGGGTTGAATGAAATCTGCAATGTTTTCATCCATACTGGCGCGTGCGGCCCACATCATAAAACCTTGTGATTTACGGGCAAAATTTTCTGACATTTCCCCCATTTTACCGGGAGAGTGTGCCATGTGAACCAGCCAATCGAAATAGGCAACCATGAGGGAGGCAGGTGACAGGCCATTGGTTAGCTTGCCTTCAACAGCATGAATAGCACGATCTATACTGGTTTTAGTGTTTGGTCCGGACATTTTTGTCATGGTTTACTCCCGATGGCTACTTCATTGCATTGTAGTAATTATAACCCTTTTTAGGAGTGCTGCAATTGATTAAAGTCATATGACAGTATGGCTTTTTTAGGGCTTTTTATGTTTCATCTATGGCTTGATAAGCTTGGTTTCGCTACTATATATGACGGGTGTTTTATTCTAATTTTTAAGGTTTGTGCATATGGCCTATTCTTCTCTGACTAAATTTTTCAAGCTTGAAGCTGCAAGTGGTATTGTTTTGATCTTGGCATCGGTTATTGCGCTTATTATGGCAAACTCGCCGTTGAGCGGGCTGTATAATGCGATGTTGGAAATTCCAATTGCGGTACAGGTCGGTGCGCTAGAAATTGCCAAGCCTTCGATTTTATGGATCAACGATGGTTTGATGGCGGTTTTCTTTTTTCTTGTTGGGTTAGAGATTAAAAGAGAGTTTTTAGAAGGTGAGTTGTCGTCACGTTCTCAGCTGACGCTTCCTGCATTGGCTGCGATTGGGGGAATGGTTGTTCCGGCCTTGATTTATTTTTTCATCAATCAGGACAATCCAGTTGCTTTAAACGGTTGGGCAATCCCCACAGCGACAGATATCGCTTTTGCATTAGGTATTTTAGCACTTGTTGGAAGCCGTGCACCAATTTCCCTTAAGATACTGTTGACGGCCATTGCGATCATTGATGATCTGGGTGCCATTGTTATTATTGCGGTTTTTTATACAGAAAATCTTTCTGTCATGTCGTTAATGTTTGGCAGTTTTTTTATTGGCTGTCTGTTTGTTATGAACCGGTTACAAGTTTTGCGTCCTGCGGCCTATATCTTATTAGGGGGGGCTTTGTGGATATGTGTTCTTAAATCTGGTGTGCATGCGACACTTGCAGGTGTGATCACAGCTTTTGCCATCCCTATGAAGGCACGAGAAGGTCGTGATGTTTCTTTATTGGTTGAATTAGAACATGCTTTACATCCGTGGACGGCCTTTTTTATCATTCCTTCATTCGCATTTGCTAATGCGGGGGTTTCTTTTACAGGTATTGGTTTAGATAGTTTTGTTGAACCTGTGAAGTTTGGTATTTCAACCGGGTTATTTATTGGTAAACAGGTTGGTATTTTTGGCATGTTATGGCTCGGTGTTAAATTAGGCCTATCGCCTATGCCAAAAGGCACCAATTGGGCACAGCTTTATGGATTGTCATTGCTGTGCGGTATTGGATTTACCATGAGTCTATTTATCGGTTCTTTAGCGTTTGGACATAGTTCTTTTGATGTGCCTATACGGTTGGGTGTTTTAACAGGGTCGGTTTTATCGGCAGTCTTAGGGTTTTTGATTTTACGTTTTAGCGGTGTTACAAAATCTTAATGAAGTCGTTGGATCATACAAGTTGGTGAATTTGTGCGCAACATGGCCTCAAGGCGTGATGCGCGCAAAAAAAGCTCAAAGCTTCTGTCCATTAAACTCATCAAACCATTTGGACAGTCATCAAATGTGTCAGGCGGGCGAAGGCAGATATCTTCTTCAGATAGGGGCCTAAATTGTGCTTCGAATTCATATCGCGCAATTTCTTCATTGATGATGGCTTTTTCAGATAAAAGCCATGCCATCGTATGGGATAATCTAGAGGTGACCCGCAATGACTCTTTGGTCATCTCTAATTTTTTCACGGGTATAAGGTGTTTGGTCTGCTTCCTGAATTTATAAGCGTGATAATGTTTTGCTTCTTCTAACAAGCTTAATGTTTCTTTGTATGTTTTATCAAGCCAAACCTGTGTTGTATTTATTGTTCCCATCGATCATTCCCAGCATCATTGTGAAAGATATGACTGTTAGACGGAAATATATGTTGGGTTTAAAAGGTCAGTGAATGATCTTTCCTTCACTTGAATTATTATCCAATATATCCGCTATAAATTCATATGTGTCTTCATGAATGCGAATTCCAGTTATTTCTGGATAACGTGCTGCAAGCCATAGAACGTATTTGGCAACCAGAATGCCGTTATCTTCTTCTAAGGCATCACGGATCAGCGGGGCAATAACGCCCAAGCGGTTGTCACGTTCAAGGAAAAATGTTGGGCCAAACCATTCGTCAGAAAACTTACGAAGTTCCAAATCCATCGTATCAACATGGTCTCGTTGAAATTCATCAAGAACAGTTGGATCAAAACGTACGGGATAGGGGGCACCATCCATTGCAATTAAGAAAGATAAGTCCGACTGCATATCAAGCTCCTTAATGTGAAATTGTTTTCTACATTAAAGAATAGTTGTTCTTTTGAACTTTACAAATGCGCATAAGGTGCAGGGGGCTTTAACCCTTTTGAACCTAAATTATGGAAAAATAGGGCCGTAATCCCCTAAAAAAAATATGAAATCTACCTTGGATTATGAAAGGTCTTCGCTGAATTTTTCATTCGCGAGGTAAAAACCCTTTAACTTTGCGATGGTATTTACCGGCCAAATAAGTATCGGTTGTCACAGCAGAAACCGTAAGAGGTCGATTTGGTGTAAGACGGCTATATAAATCCAAAGAAACTGCATTTCTAATCCACCATTTGTAGCGACAATGTTGGGTGGAAGATGATGTTTTATGATCACATTGCACATCCACCGTACGGCCATAAAGTTTTGCAAAATGGTTTGTGATGTCTTTCTCTTTTAGGCCTTCATAGGATTTATCAATTTTGATGCGAAAGGCACGCTCAGTACCGCTTTCAGCAACAAA
>Ga0105358_10002276_pt1 | contig 10255 bp, 7 predicted proteins | sample GOMGulsemesocosm_5_FD_83509 | JGI IMG/M metagenome (GOLD analysis project Ga0105358, IMG submission 83509) | Methane-oxidizing microbial communities from mesocosms in the Gulf of Mexico - GOM15C Gulf of Mexico | ecosystem: Environmental > Aquatic > Marine > Cold seeps | place: Gulf of Mexico...
GAACTCGCCTCACTCCAATCTACAATCGAAAATGCCTTAATCGATGTAACAAATGAAGCCGACCACCTCACGGGGCATCCTTTAATTGAGAGCCGTGAACTTTTAGAAAAATCAGTATGATTATTTCTTTATATCGCGGCTTCACCACAATCGCCGCCCCTCTTATTTCCTTTTACCTAGGCCGTCGCCTGAAACGCGGGAAAGAACACCCCACTCGTTTTAACGAACGTAGAGGCATAACATCGCTAAAGCGTCCCACAGGTCGACTTGTTTGGTTGCACGGTGCCAGTGTTGGCGAAGCTGTCTCGCTTTTGCCACTGATCAGTACAATACAAACATCTTATCCCGATTTATCCATTTTACTGACTACCGGAACAGTTACTTCGGCTGCCTTAATGGAAAAACGCTTACCCTCAGGTGTCATTCATCAATTTATACCCGTTGACCGTCTGCCTTACGTGGATCGTTTTCTAAATCATTGGAAACCTGATCTCGCCCTATGGACAGAAAGCGAGCTTTGGCCCAACCTTGTGCATGAAACTCATAAACGCAAAATTCCAATGACATTGATTAATGCCCGCATGTCTGAAAAATCTCTTAAAACATGGACGCGTTTATCAAGTATGATTAAAACCCTTTTAGGCGCTTTTGATCTTATATTGGCGCAAACTCAAAATGATGGCGCGCGTTATGAACAACTTGGTGCCAAGGAAGTTCGCTGCATTGGCAATTTAAAATATGCCTCCCCCGCTTTGCCTACTGATACTGCTGAACTTGAAAAATTAAAAACCATCATTGGCGAACGCCCTGTTTGGTTGGCTGCCAGCACCCATCCCGGTGAAGAGGTTTATTTCGCAAACATTCATCAACAGCTTAAAAAACAATTTCCAACACTTCTGACCTTAATCGCACCACGTCATCCTGAACGTGGGGGTGAGATCATTACAAGCTTACATCCCTTTGGCCTAAATATTGCGCAACGTAGCCTTGGTGTGCACCCCCAGGTCAATACAGACATCTATCTATGCGATACATTAGGTGAGATGGGCCTGTTCTATCGGCTTGCCCCTGTGACTTTTATAGGAAAATCCCTTGAACCTTTAGGCGGACAAAACCCCTTAGAACCAGCGCGTTTGAACAGTGCCATCATCTGCGGTCCCTATATGACAAATTTTTCTGAAATTATGTCTCGTCTTACCAAGGCAAATGGCATCAAAATTGTCAAAAATGAACAAGAAGTCCTTACAACCCTATCAGACCTTTTGACACAGCCTGAAATACGAAATTTGCTTGCCAAACAGGCCTTTGACGTCGCCCAAGCTGAAGAGGCCGTCTTAATCCGTATCATGGATGCTCTAGCGCCCTCATTTGAAAAAATATTGGCAAAGGGATAAGATCATGCGCGCACCAAAGTTTTGGGAATATGGCTCCAAGAGTTTACGAAGCACCTGCCTCTTACCTATCGCGCATATCTACAATACAATTTCATCCAGACGTGCCCAAAAAAAACCAATTTGGCGCGCCTCCATACCCGTTCTTTGTATTGGTAATTTGATCATGGGCGGTGCTGGAAAAACACCAAGCGCCATTGCCCTTGCAAAAGAATTTATCGCGCAAGGCAAAAAACCGTATTTCCTAAGCCGTGGTTATGGCGGCACTTTGAAAGGCCCGCTGATTGTTTCAGGCCATAGTCCCAGAGAAGTCGGCGATGAACCGCTTTTATTATCCAAAACCGCACCCGTCTGCGTATCACACGACCGCATTGATGGCGCAAAAGCCTGCATTGCTGCTGGCGCAAATATGATCATCATGGATGATGGCTTTCAAAACCCCAACCTACATAAAGATCTATCCATTTTAATCATCGATGGTGGATATGGTCATGGAAATGAAAAAACATTCCCCGCAGGCCCCCTTCGAGAACAACTTTCAAGTGGTTTAAAACGAGCCGGTGCGTGCATTATCATCGGAAAAGATAAAACCCAAAGCGCTTTACGGCTTAAAGCCATTGCCCCAGACCTTCCAATTTTTCAGGCCCATATCAAAGCTGACGTGCGACCTGATCTCGTAAATACAAAGGTTTTTGCCTTTGCAGGCATTGGCCGTCCAGAAAAATTTTACACAACCCTTAAAGATATGGGGTGCGAACTGGTCGGGGAAAAATCATTTCCAGATCATCATTTTTTCAGCGATAAAGAGATCATAAATTTGCAAAATCTTGCAAAAAATACCGATGCAACCTTGATCACAACAGAAAAAGATTGGCTGCGATTACCTGAAAACATTCAAAATCAAGTCGATCATATAAAAATCACACTGGAATGGGATGACAAAGACATGTTAAATCCTATAATTGACCTTTTAAATTCATAAGAATGACGCACATCATGTCACGCCGCCCCTTTCAAAAATACATTGTCTATCCTACCCAAGGAATTTTGGCGCATGGCTTGACCTTTCTCATGGGTTTGATCCCTTTGGATGTGGCATCAAGTGTTGGTGGATGGCTTGCACGCACCATTGGTCCTCATTTAAAAGTCAGCCAATGTGCAACAGATAATCTTACACAAGCCTTTCCTAATAAAACGGCGGATGAAATCGCAACAATTGTTAAAGGTGTATGGGATAATTTAGGTCGTGTGGCCTTTGAATTTGCCCATGTGCCAAAAATTAATATTTACGAGCATCCAGATCGTTTTGAAATTGTCGGCATTGAGAATATCAACTTGTTAAGAGATGATGGCCAATGTGGTATTTTCTTTTCCGCCCATATGGCGAATTGGGAATTTTCTCCCCTCGGCTGCGCCCAACATACACCCGCATTGCCTGTTCATTCTTTTTATAGAGAACCCAATAACCCTTGGACACGTAGTCTCTTTGCAAAACGAATCCCTGAAGGCAGTGGTGTCATTCCCAAAGGGGCACAAGGTGCACGCGAAGCTTTAAAGCTTTTAAAATCAGGTGGCCATTTGGCCCTGCTTGTTGATCAAAAATTGAACAATGGAATCCCTGTCCCCTTTTTTGGGCGTGATGCCATGACGGCACCTGCAATGGCGCAATTTGCCTTAAAATTTGACTGCCCTATTGTCCCCATGCGGATTGAACGCCTTAAGGGGGCGCGTTTCAAATTAACTTTTTTCCCGCCGATTGAAGTCCAAAATACGGGGGAACGTCAAGCTGATGTTTTGGCAATTATGACCAAAGTAAATGAAACATTGGAAAACTGGATTCGAGAACGCCCCGAACAGTGGCTTTGGTTGCATCGTCGCTGGCCTAAAAATTAGGGCTTCACCAATAAACGCGGGTCCAAAGCGTCTCCTTTTAGGCTGACGCCCCAATGAAGGTGTGGCCCTGTCGCGCGGCCTGACATGCCGACTTTGCCAACAGGTTCACCCTTTTTCACAAATTGACCCGCCTCAACCAAAATTTCATCCATATGAATATAGATGGATTGTAACCCGTGTCCGTGATCAATCATCACAGATTTACCCATCAAATACATATCTTGATGCAACAGAGATATCACACCATCTGCATCTGCCCCAATCACAGTTCCTTTCGGGGCTGCAATGTCTAAGCCTTTATGGGGGCTGCGTGGCTTTCCATTTAAAACACGAAGAGACCCAAACACACCTGAAATTCGCCCTTTTACGGGCCAGTCAAAACCTGAAGCAAACCAGCTTTCAGGGGTCATGAGTTTACGCACAGCTCGCACTTGTGCATTATCACTTCTGATCCGTTTTACAGTAACAGGGTTCGGCGAAACTTTCTTTTTAGGTAACCCGTCAATGCGCGAAACTTTATATTTCTGTTTTTTAATTTCCAAAGTTCGACTTTCTTGTCGACCATCTGGGTAAGTCACCATCACGTGGCTTTGTGGCTTTGCATCACGGCCATAGCCCAGCAGGAAAAAACCTTCTTTAGAGACTAAAATGTCTTCGCCATCCATCGTTACCAAACTGCCCGGTGTCACTGTGCCCAAAGCAAGCCCACCTTGTTGGAAATCACCTTTCAGAGACAACGGTGCAGCCAAAGCTGAAAATGACATAAATATAGATAAAATCGCTATTGCAAAATTAAATCTCAAAACAGACTTCCTTGTTCTTTAACGGGTGGTTTCGCTTTTGGTTTGGGTTTGGGTTTAACCACGGCGCTTGGCTTTATAGAGGGCACGATACCTTGCCCATTTACCAAAACATCAATCTTGTCATTCCCTGCAAACTGGATGACCAAATCTTGTCCTGCCTCTAGCCCCGTAGAAGAAGTAACAGCTGTACCTTTTTCATCCGTTACCAAGGCAAAACCACGTTGAAGAACACCTTTATAAGAATAGCTTTCCAACAAAGCGGACAAGCTGTTTAAACGTTGTTTCGAGCGTTCAACCCCATCATCAATTGCTTTGCGCCGCACCAATGCTGCCGTGCGATCAAAACGGCTTTGTTTATTTTGTATAAACGAATGATAACCTGATAATAAAGCACCACTACGCCCCGCCAATCGTTCCTGTGCATTCAATAACTGTTGACGTGGTTCTGGTATTTTTGATGCGAGTTGCGCAACTTGCATGGATTGACGCTGCAACATATTTTGCATGGCATTTGCAAAACGTTCCACGCGATCATCAAGGCGCTGCGTCATGTCTTCGACCATGCGTTCTGGATTGGGTATCCCGCGTGCTGCAGATTGTACCCGTATGGCACGTTCATCCAACGTGCGCGTCATGGCCAAGACCATGCGGGTTCCATCATCCATCACTTGGGCCAATAATTCACGACGTACAGGTACAGCCATTTCTGCCGCAGCCGTTGGAGTCGGCGCGCGTTTATCTGAGGCAAAATCGATTAAAGTTGTATCGGTTTCATGCCCCACGGCAGAAATAAGCGGGATATCACTGTTGGCGGCTGCGCGCACAACAATTTCTTCGTTAAAGGACCATAAATCTTCTAATGACCCACCGCCGCGCGCAACGATTATTAAATCGGGCCGCGGTACACCATTTAATCCATCAATTTTATTAAACGCATCAATCCCTGCTGCAATTTTTTCTGCCGCACCTTTGCCTTGTACCAAACAAGGCCACAACAATACATGTCGGGGAAAACGGTCATTTAACCGATGCATAATATCGCGAATAACAGCGCCTGTGGGTGATGTCACAATGCCAATCACTTTTGGTAAAAAAGGAATGTCTTTTTTACGGCTTTGATCAAACAAACCTTCGGCGGCCAATTTGCGTTTTAAATCTTCCAACAGTTTAAGCAAAGCACCTTCGCCAGCTAATTCCATCGATTCGATCACCAATTGATATTTTGAACGCCCCGGGAAAGTCGTTAAGCGACCTTTACAAATAACTTCCATCCCATCTTGCGGTTTCAGATCAAGCTTGGCTGCGACTCCTTTCCAGCAAATTCCATCCATCACGGCTTTATCATCTTTAAGCGCTAAATACAGGTGGCCTGAGGCTGCACGCTTGAAACCAGAGATCTCTCCGCGCACCCGTACCAAAGAAAAAGCGTCTTCAACCGTACGCTTTAAAGCGCCGGAAAGCTCGGAAACACTCAGGATCGGTTGGTTATGTTGTCCAGGTGTTTCAAATGCATCTGCAAAAGGGTTTTCAGTCATGGGGAACAATATGGTACAAGATCCGCAAATTGTGAATATCAAATCTAATTATAATAAGTGGGAAGTTGTCATGAAAGTTTTAGTCGTTGGCTCTGGTGGGCGTGAACATGCATTATGTTGGTCTATTGCAAAATCTCCAAAACTGACAAAACTTTACTGTGCCCCTGGCAATGCAGGTATTGCAGATGTGGCTGAATGTGTCGCTTTGGGTGCAGAAGATATCGATGCGATCGTTTCTTGGTCAAAAGATAATGCCATTGATTTTGTCGTAGTTGGCCCAGAAGCCCCGCTCGTCCTTGGCCTTGTCGACAGATTAGAAGAAGCTGGCCTGAAAGCTTTTGGTCCAAGTACTGCCGCCTCCGTTCTTGAAGGCTCCAAAGGGTTCATGAAAGACATGTGCGCCAAAGCTGGTGTCCCCACGGCTGCCTATGGCCGTTTTAGCGATGCTGACGAAGCAAAAAAATTCATCCATAAAAATGGTGCGCCCATTGTTGTAAAAACCGATGGCCTTGCCGCTGGTAAAGGCGTGATCATTTGTGACACTGTTCTTGAAGCTGAAAAAGCTGTTGATGACATGATGGGGCAAAAAATCTTTGGCGATGCAGGTAATGAAATCGTCATTGAAGATTTTTTACGCGGTGAAGAATGCAGTTTCTTCGCGCTTGTTGATGGAGAACATGCCTTGCCCCTTGGCGCAGCACAGGATCATAAAGCTGCCTTTGACGGTGATAAAGGACCCAATACGGGCGGCATGGGGGCTTATTCTCCCACACCGATTGCGACCCCTGAAATTTGCGACATGATCATGGAAACAGCGATCACGCCTCTCATCAAGACAATGGCTGCTGAAGGCTGCCCTTATAAAGGCGTTTTGTTCTGTGGGTTGATGGTCGAAAATGGTGTCCCAACTGTTTTGGAATATAACATTCGATTTGGCGACCCTGAATGCCAAGTCCTGATGATGCGTATGAAATCTGATTGCCTAGAGGCATTGCTTGCAGCAACTGAAGGCCGTCTGGATGATATCAAGCTGGATTGGCATGATGAAACGGCTATGGTTGTTGTCATGGCCGCAAACGGCTATCCGGGGGCTTATGAAAAAGGCAGCGAAATTAAAAATTTAGATGATGCAAATGCCATTGAAAATGCCCATGTTTTTCATGCCGGAACTAAAATGGACAATGGTAAAATCCTTGCAACTGGTGGACGTGTCCTTGGCGTGACGGGGCGCGGTGATGGTGTCATCCAAGCACAATCTGTCACCTATAAAGCTGTTGATGCAATCAATTGGTCTGAAGGGTTTTGTCGTCGCGATATTGGCTGGCGTGCAGTTGAACGCGTAAAAACATAACACCTATATAGGGTTACGTATGAATACTTAATCGTGCTGATCAAGTTGTTGATTTTTATTGCTTATATACCAATATAACTCTAAATTACACTCAACAACATGATCTCTTTACTCGCTAAGGTTGATTTTAATTAAGATTTTGACTTATTCGTTTAAAGACAAAAACAAGCCTTATCTATATTAGGTGCACGAGAGATAATGAAATGGTCCGTACGCTGCAGAAAAAAAGCATAAGCGATTCTATTGCTGTGCTTTTTTCTAACCATCCCCTAATGCCTGCAACATTTGTTAAAGGCATTAAAGATTGTTTTACCCATAAAAAACAATTCAGACCTTCTGTATCTTGCCTCCTTCACGCGAGGAACAGATGAGATCCATTCACCTAATCTCTATGCTTTTTATGGTTCTTGTGATCACTGTCGCGCTTATTTTTCAGTTCTTTAAATCAGAAGCTGAAGAATCCACAAAACTTGCCGAGATCACGCAAGAAGTTTTACATATCAAACTTCAAGATATCAAAATCAACGAAGATTCCCTTAAGGCTGCGACTTTTAAAACACCGCATTTCAGCCATATTCTTAAAATGGTCACGGGCCTGACATCTTCACTTGAAAAAACCACACAAGATATTATCACCCTTAATGAAGAAAGTATCCCGCCATTAAATGTGCAGATGGAGCGTCTAAATAGCTCCGTTGAAAAACGAATTATTCAAGTTAAGCGTCTCAAATCGCAAATAACTCTGACACGTGAGTCCGATCGTTTCTTAAATTCAATCGTGCATGATCACACGCTGGCACCATTTTCCAACATATCAGCTTTAATATTAAATGCTCTTGATGGAATCAAAACTTATCAAATTTTCCAAACACCGGATCAATATGAAGCAGCGCAGGCGGTTTTAACACAGATCAAACGTGAAAACGAAAATGCAGATGAAAATCTGAAAACCATCATATCCCATATGGAAATTGAGCTTAAAGCCACGCAAGATATTTCCCAAATTATGGAACAGCTTTTCATTCAAGACAGCCAAGACCATGTAAACTTATTGCTCCACACGTTACAGAATATTCACAAAAACCAGCAAGAAAAATTCAATGGTTTTCTTTATATATTGCTCAGCGTCGCAGCAGGCATTTTATGCGCATTGGCTTATAGTCTTACACGTTGGAATCAGGCCCGTGCCAAATCTTTACGATCTAAACGCCTTTTCAAAGATGCTGCGGAAAGCATTTCTGAAGGCTTTGCTTTTTTTGGACCTGATGATCGTTTGGTTTTTTCAAATTCAACTTTTAAAAACATTTATAAATCACTTGAAGGTCAAATCGAAAAAGGCACCTTATTAAGAACGTTTCAAGCAGCCCTTGATGAAAAAAAATTAGTGGTTCAAAGTGACCTTCAACACGATGGATCAAGCTTGGATCAACATAAAGATGGGCGTTGGATCCTCAGTTCCAGTAATAAAATGGAACATGGCGGACATGCTTTGGTGCGTGTTGATCTCACAGATCAGAAAAATGCACAAGAACAGCTCGAAGTTGCCGCAACCGTTTTCCAATCTGCAGGCGAAGCCATGATGGTGACAGATGCACAAAACCACATCCAAATGGTCAATCCCGCTTTTACAGCCATTACCGGATATGAAGAAAATGAAGTTCTAGGTCAAAAGCCTGAAATTCTCAATTCAGGCCGCCATGCAACCACTTTTTTCGAGGCCATGTTCCAGACTCTTATTCAAACAGGTGTTTGGCAAGGCGAAATTTGGAACCGACGTAAAAATGGGGAAATTTTCCCTGAATGGCTTTCGATTACCACTCTTTATAATGATGATGAAACAGTGAAACAACGTGTTTCCTTATTCACTGATATCACCAGCCGTAAAAAATCCGAAGAACGTATTCATTATCAGGCAAATTACGATTCGCTAACGGGTCTACCGAACAGAAACCTTTTCCATGACCGTCTTAAGCAATCGATTAATCAGGCCCGCAGAAGTAAAAAACGCATTGCATTACTATTTCTAGACATTGACCATTTCAAACATATTAATGACACACTTGGTCACATCATGGGTGACGAGCTTTTGCGTCAAATTGCCCAACGTCTGCGCATCTTTTTTCGCAGTTCCGATACCATTGCACGCCTTGGTGGAGATGAATTTACCATCATCATAAATGATGCCGCTCATAATGCAGATTTGGAACAATTGCTGGATCGATTGCTTGAAAAACTCAGCGGTGCTTATGACCTTGACGCCAACACAACCTACACATCAGTCAGTGTCGGGGTTACTTATTTCCCTGATGATGGTGACAGTTTAGAAACGCTTTTACAAAATGCAGATGCGGCCATGTTCAAAGCCAAGGAAATGGGACGTAATACATATTGTTTCTTCACCCCTGAAATGAACACCCGAGCACAAGAACGTCATGCCTTAGAAATAGCCCTTCATGGCGCCTTAGAAAAAAATCATTTTGTCCTTCATTACCAACCCATTGTTGACCCTGTGTCACAAACAGTCGTTTCAACAGAAGCTTTAGTGCGTTGGCAAGACCCAGAACGTGGCCTTATACCACCGGGAAAATTCATCCCCATTGCCGAAGACACAGGCCTGATCGTTGAGATGGGTGAATGGATTCTACTTCAAGCTTGTCGTGATGCCGCACATTGGAATATTACAAAGGGGCTGAACGTTGGCGTGAGCGTCAATCTGTCCAGTCGTCAGTTTAAACGCAGTAACATTTTACAATTGGTTCAAAATGCCCTGGCTGAAACGAAGTTACCCGCCAGCAAACTAACACTTGAGATCACAGAGAGCCTGTTGGTCGATGATGATAGTGATGTGCTTCAAACCTTGCGCTCCATACGCGACCTCGGTGTCTTACTGTCTATTGATGACTTTGGAACAGGTTATTCATCACTCAGCTATCTTAAAAAATTCCCCATTACGACTTTGAAAATCGATCAATCTTTCATCAATGGGGTTCTCATCAATTCAGAAGACGCCGCCTTAACTCAAGCCATTTTATCAATGGCCCAAAGCTTGAATTTAAAAGTTATTGCAGAAGGTGTGGAAAGCAGCGGTCAAGTCGCCTTTTTATTGGAACGCCAATGCAACCTCATCCAAGGCTATTATTATAGTCGTCCCGTTCCCGTTGAAGATTTGCTGCTGGCTTTTGAGGTCAAAAAGTTAACCGCCTAAACCAAAAACAGGGCGCAAACGTATACCGATCCACGTTCCGCCGAGCGCGCATATAATCCATAACCATGCATGTAAAC
>Ga0105358_10002277_pt1 | contig 10250 bp, 7 predicted proteins | sample GOMGulsemesocosm_5_FD_83509 | JGI IMG/M metagenome (GOLD analysis project Ga0105358, IMG submission 83509) | Methane-oxidizing microbial communities from mesocosms in the Gulf of Mexico - GOM15C Gulf of Mexico | ecosystem: Environmental > Aquatic > Marine > Cold seeps | place: Gulf of Mexico...
CTCACGCTTGACTGGGTAGCAGTCAGGAATAGCGGTTTCTCTTAGTGGTATTGAATTTAAGTATAAATCAATTAAAGATTGGTATAACTCACTCAAGCTTCTCTTTTACTACAAAGGATTCAAATAGCATAAAGACTACCCCGACGGTAATTGCCGAATCGGCAATATTAAAAACAGGCCAATGATAGGCCTGATAATAAACATCTAAAAAGTCAATGACATAACCATAGGTAACACGGTCAATTAAATTACCTACCGCACCACCGAGAATCAAACTTAAAGAAACAGCGAGTAAGGTTTCATCTTTTTTAAGGCTTTTTAAGTAAATCACCAGCCCCACACTTATTCCTGCGGCGAGAGCGGCAAAAAACCAGCGCTGCCAACCACCCGCATCACTTAAAAAACTAAATGCCGCACCATAATTACGTGCATAAGTAATGCTAAAACCAGGGAAGACTGGAATAGATTGATATAAACTCATACTGGTATCAATCCATATTTTACTGAGCTGATCGAGTATTAAGACCAACCCTGATAGCCATAGCCATTTCATCATAAATATTCACTCTTAAAAAATACAAACTAAAATTGTAAACTCTCACTATTTATGGGCAAAGTTCTATAAGGTCTCATCATTCCCGGGGTCTACCCAGTCAAGCGTGGGCACAGGCTTTATCGGGAATCTATGCTTAACAATAGATTCCTGCTAACAGTATGCAGGAATGACGAACTGAAAAAATGGCTTGTACCCTTTAATAATGAGAAGTTACCTAAAACTTACATAAAATTATGGGAGTGACTTTAGCCATGATCAATCACGACTAACGCCACTCCCACTTAGGTAACTAGCTTAGTTGATTATGCAAACTGCCTAACTTCACCATCGCCTTCGATATTTCCCACGCAACGACCACATAATTCTGGGTGCTCAACATGACTGCCCACATCTTCTTTATAATGCCAACAACGCACACACTTATCATGTCCTGAAGCAAGCACTTTGACTTTCAGCCCTTCTAGCTCAGTTATTGCAGCATCACTACCCGCATCTTGCATAGGTAAAACAACAGCCTGTGAAGTAATGAGTACAAAATGTAATTCTTCCGCTATTTTATTCAAAACAGCAATATATTCAGCACCGCAATATAAAGTCACTTCTGCATTTAACGAAGCACCAATAACAGCTGATTTACGCATTTGCTCTAGTTCTTTACTGACTGCTTCGCGTACCAACATCACACACTCCCAGTCGGCATTAGACATAAGCGCGTCATCATTTAAAGCAAACAAGCCTTCATACCAAGTCTCTAACAATACCGACTCACTACGCTCACCTGGCATATATTGCCAAATCTCATCAGCCGTGTAACAAGTAATCGGCGCTAACCAGCGCACCAATGCTTCCATTACGTGATACATCGCTGTTTGTGCCGAACGACGGGCAAGCCCATCAGCTTTAGCGGTATATTGACGGTCTTTAATAATATCTAAATAAAAACCACCTAAATCCATCGCACAAAAATGATGCACTTTTTGGTTAATAATATGAAATTGATACTGATCATAGGCTTGCTTGACTTCTTCTTGTAGATGAAACGCACGATCCACAATCCAGCGATCTAAAGCTAGCATATCTTTTGTATCAACACTGTGTAGCTTAGGGTCAAAGCCATCTAAATTAGATAATAAAAAGCGTGAGGTATTTCTTAAGCGACGATAAACATCGGAGGTACGTTTTAAAATCTCATCAGAAACCGTCATTTCACCACGATAATCCGTACCAGAAACCCACAAGCGCAATACATCAGCGCCTAATGATTTCATCACCGTTTGCGGTGCAACCACATTACCACGTGATTTAGACATTTTCTTGCCTTCAGCATCCACAGTAAAACCATGTGTTAATACTGCTTTATAAGGCGCAACGCCATTCATTGCCACTGATGACAATAAAGAGGATTGAAACCAACCGCGGTGCTGATCAGAGCCTTCTAAATATAAATCTGCAGGAAAACGTAATTGCTCGCGCTGGTTTAAAACAGCTTCGTGCGTCACACCTGAATCAAACCAAACATCCAAAGTGTCTTGCATTTTTTCGTAATGTTCAGCTTCTGCACCTAACCATTCCGATTTGTCCAGAGCAAACCACGCTTCAATGCCTTTTTGTTCTACATGCAGAGCAATATCTTCAACCAATCTATCCGTTTCTGGATGTAATGCGCCTGTTTCTTTATGCACAAAGAAAGGAATCGGCACGCCCCAAGTACGTTGCCTAGAAATACACCAGTCTGGACGGTTTTCTATCATGCCTTCAATCCGCGCTTGACCCCATTCAGGTAGCCACTGCACTTTTTTGATTTCTTCTAGTGCTTTCTCGCGTAACTGAGCTTGCTCCATAGAAATGAACCACTGCGGCGTTGCACGAAAAATAATCGGCGTTTTATGACGCCAGCAATGCGGGTAGCTATGGAATAAAGCTTCATGGTGTAAAAGCTTATGTTTGCTCGTTAAAACTTCAATCACATGATCATTAGCCGAAAAAACATGCTCGCCAGCAAAAAATTCAGTATTCGGTAAAAAGACACCATTATCACCAACTGGATTATCTATAGGTAAGCCATAACGCTGGCCAACTACATAATCGTCTTGACCATGACCAGGAGCAGTATGCACAGCGCCTGTTCCAGCTTCAGCAGTAACATGGTCACCTAAAATAACTGGCACTTTACGGTGATAAAAAGGGTGCATCAATAGTTGATTTTCCAATGAACTACCCAAGCAATGTGCCAAAACATGGCAATTTTCCATGCCATAACGTTCAGTCGCATCAACCCATAGTTGGTTAACTAAAACTAAACGTTCTTTTTGACCGTCTTTCTCACATTGAACAATCACATATTCGTATTTAGGATTGACGCTTACGCCTTGGTTAGCAGGCAATGTCCAAGGTGTCGTTGTCCAAATAACCACCGATAAAGGACCTTCCCCTTTATTCGCTGGCATACGTTCACAGCTAGCAAAAATCTGCTCTTCGTCTAATACTTCAAAACGTACATCAATCGCTGGCGAATGCTTATCTTCATACTCGACTTCCGCTTCAGCCAAAGCAGAACCACAATCAGTACACCAATGTACTGGTTTAGATCCTTTACTTAAATGACCTTTGGTATTAATTTTGCCTAAAGAACGAATAATATTCGCCTCAAACTTATAGTCCATCGTCAGATAAGGATTACTCCAATCGCCTAAAACACCCAGACGAATAAACTCATCTTTTTGCATTTTAACTTGTTTCGTTGCGTACTCACGGCACGCTTTACGAAACACTTCAGCCGACACTTTCCCGCCTGCTTTACCGACTTTCTTTTCGACCATTAACTCAATTGGCAAACCATGGCAATCCCAACCTGGAACGTACGGCGCATCAAAACCCGCTAAGGTTTTAGATTTAAGAATAATATCTTTTAGAACTTTATTCACCGCATGGCCAATATGAATCGCGCCATTTGCATACGGAGGGCCATCATGCAAAATAAATTGCGGCTTGCCAGCAAATTCTGTACGAATCTTTTGATATAAGTCAGCTTCTGTCCATTTTTTCAAACGTTCAGGTTCGCGCTGCGCCAAGTTACCTTTCATAGGAAAGGCCGTTTTCGGTAAATTTAGTGTACTTTTATAGTCGATGGTCATGTTGTATTAAATCTGCAATAAAGTCTTCGCTTGAGCAGTATCCAATTGAATCTGCCGTTTTAAATCTTCCACTGATTGGAAGCGCATTTCACTTCTTATTTTGTGTTTAAAATGTACTTCTACATACTTTCCATAAATATCTTGGTCAAAATTAAACAAATGTGTTTCCAATAACACCTTTGATCCGCCATCAACCGTTGGCCGTGTCCCTACATTTGCCACGCCATTAACAGGTTGATTAGCAATGCCTGTCATGGTGACGGCAAACACACCTGCTATCGGTGTATTCTTGCGTAACATTTGTATATTAGCGGTCGGAAAACCAATTTTCCTGCCTAATTTTTCGCCATGTACCACTCTGCCACAGACAGAATAGTTGCGTCCTAACATAGACTCGGCGGTCGCTAAATCCCCTTCATTCAAAGCATCGCGAATTAAAGTACTGCTGACCCGAGTTCCTTTTATTAAATAAGAAACCGTATCGGTCACATTAAATCCGTATTGTTGCCCCGCTTCTTGCAATAAAGAAAAGTTGCCACGCCGTGCTTTACCAAAATGAAAATCATCACCAACAACCAAATACTTTACATTTAAGCGCTCAACCAATACTTGCTCAATAAAATAATCAGGGTCCATATTGGCAAATCGCTGATTGAAATTAACAATCAACAAATTATCGACAGGCAAATGCTCAAAATGTATTATTTTTTCTCTTAAGCGAGTGAGTCGTGAAGGCGCATTATCTTTAAGAAAAAACTCTAAAGGTTGCGGCTCAAAAACCATAACCACAACAGGCAAACCTAATAAGCGCCCTTTTTCAGCTAACTTATTAATAACAGTACTATGGCCTATATGTACGCCATCGAAGTTACCAATAGTCAGCACACAGCCCTGAGCAAAAGATTGTAACTGATTAATTCCGCGAATTAGTTGCATTCAAATGTTATTAAGCAAAAACGCTATATTATCATTTATAGGCACTGAGCGCAGTTGTATAAAAAAGTATATACAACATTTAGGAATAAGAGGTAAATAATATGCAAACCTTGCATTCTGTGGGAGTGGCTTTAGCCACGCCACGCGACTAAAGCCGCTCCCTCATTATTTTGCATAATCTCATGTTATTTAATCACAGCTCCTTAGCTATAAATGCGTTCCTACACTATAAACTTGCCAGCGCATCTTGTAATTCTTGCACTGTTTGCGGGCGGTTTGCGGGCGTTACTTCCATGGCCCAGTCAATAATTTCTAACAAGCGCTTACTTAACTTCTTAGCATGAGCTTTTTGCGCTAGTGGAAATTCATCACTGCCAATTCGATCGGGTGCTTGCGGTGGCACACTAAAATCCAAACAAGCACGCATGCAAACACCGACAGCATAAATATCTGAATAAGGCCCTAAAACCCCAGTAGCTGAGTATTGCTCAATAGGCGAAAAGCCTTTAGTCAAGATATACGCTTTATGCTTACTCTTATTGAGAGGGAAAGGTTGTATTGCACCAAAGTCTAATAACAAAGCATCATTTTCAGGCCGAATCAACAAATTAGCCGGCTTTATATCCAAGTGTAAAATATTATGTTCATGAATTAACTTTAAGCCAGTTAATAAAGAACCAAAAATGTCCAACACCCATTGTTCAGTCAGCTCAATTTCTTTATTCTTTAATAACTTATCTAAAGTTACGCCATAATCATAGGTCATAACTAAATAAACTGTCGAATTAGCCTGAAAGAAATTAATAACCTCAACTATATTGGGGTGCTTAAGCGTTGCCAAAACTTTAGCCTCTTCTATAAATAGCGCTCGCCCATGAGCGAATAATTTCTTGGATTCATCATCATTAGCGACAACTTCATTATTCCAAGTACGGTGAGCTAATTTGCGCGGTAAATACTCTTTTATTGCAACTTGCACTTGGTCGGATCGCTGCCTAGCTAAATACACTGAGCTAAATCCACCATGCGCCAATTCACGCTCTATAATATAGTCATCAACAATAGTCCCCGTTTGCAAATAATTCCATTGTTTTGGGTAAGTTTTTGGATCGTAATATTCAGACATAAAATCTCTATGGATTAAATCCTAACTATTTTCCTGCGCTCACAGCAGGAACTGACAAATAAGCCTCAATAGATAAAATATTCGTGATATCAGCTAGTAAACGTATTCGACCTAAATAGGCCATACAGCCATTGAAGCGCTTTATGGAAAAGCTGGTTAGTATATTCTTATCAATTGCCATTTTCACCCCAATAATTATTACTATACCTGTAACTGCATAACAACAGTTACTCATACTCACCACTTGAGTTTTTAGCGTTTTTTTTATTCTCACCTCTAGATCTTAAAAAGTTCTGCTATACTTAAATTCAGTGAAAAATCATATATACAATACAATTAAGGTTACTATCTAATGAACCCCACAAAAACAATTTTATTAGCCCTATTCAGCAGCATTTTTTTATGTTTTTCTTCTTTCAGCTTAGCAGAAGAAAACCTAAATGCTAACGAAAGTTATTCTGCAAACACTTCACTCGTAACTGAAACTCAGCAAAAAACATCTTATGGCCAAAAAATAGGTAAAAAAGCGCTATGGGGTCTTTCAAATGCTAGCTTAGGTTTTTTTGAAATCCCTAAAAATATGATTATTGTGACTAATGATACGAACTTACTCTATGGTCTTACAGGTGGTGTAGCGCTTGGAGCCCTGCATACAGTGGGGCGTACACTTGTTGGTATTATTGACCTATCATTTTTTCTTTTACCAACTAAGCCAGTCGTACAACCCATTCATCCATGGCAAAATTACCTAGAAGTTGAAACTGAATATGGAGAAATTTTCGATACAGATTTTTAACTGCAAAAAACTCTTAACCCTAAAACCTACTCTTTTACTAAATTGAAAAAGTAGGTTTCAAAATATTCCTTACCTCCTAAGCAACACCCACAGCCAACTCGGCTGTCTCAAGCACTGCCCCATGCACTACTACCTTATACACACCATTCTCTTGTCTAATCAATTCTGCCTGTGTTGGAATTTGCTGTTTTATCCCTTCAATATGAGAAATAATCCCCACTGTTTTACCATGTGCTTTTAAGCTTTTTAATGTCGTAACAACGGTATAAAGTGTTTTCGCATCTAAATTACCAAACCCTTCATCAATAAATAAAGAATCAATCGCCCGCCCATTATTTGCAGTCTCAGACAAGCCTAAAGCCATAGCTAGACTGACTACAAAAGCCTCTCCACCCGACAAAGAGCTCACTGCGCGTCTTATATTTTGTTGTTGAGTGTCAACAATTTCTAATGCTAACCCTGCCTCACTAGTCATACTAGCCACTTGATATCGCCCACCAATCTTATCCAGAAAACTATTTGCAGAGCTTAACAATTTACCTGCTACTCCAGCCTGCACACGTCGCCTGAAAATATTTTCTGGTTCAGCATCCATTGCCGTTTGCTCTTCTTGTGCTTGTTTTAATGCTATTTCCTGCTGTTCAATAGTTTTCAATAATTGCGCATTATTTTGCTTTAATTGCTGCTGCTCACCTAACTGCCTTTCCAAAGTCGCAATTTCTTGGGCAACGATCTCCATTTTTACCGTCTTATCCCTTAATTGTATAACAGCGCCCTCCAGAGTTTCTGTTGCTGGAATATGCGCTCGCTCTGCACTTTTCTGTTTATCAAGAGCCTCAAGATCTGCGGGATATTTAACTAAGTTTTGCTGTAAACGATCAAATGAAGATTGTATTTCACCCTGGCGCTCAGATAAATCAAGCAACGTTTGAACTTGCTCTAAAGACTCATAAGGAGAACCCTGTAACTGCGATGCCAATACATCACTTTGCGCGTTTAACTCAACTAACAACAAACTATTAGCACTCTTGAACTTCGTTAACTCACCCTGCTGATCTTGCACAGAAAAATATAACTGCGACAATTGCTGCTCGTTCACCTGCGTTTCCAACGCCTGCAACTGCTTATCGTACTCCTGAACATTTTGCTCGCACACGCTGACTTTATCAGTCATCTGCTTTATTTCTGCGCCCATAGAGTTTTGGCGCATACTATAACCTTGGTAATCTTGCCTACGTTTACTTAGCACATCATACAAAGCGTTTTCTCTACCTAAGTTAGGTAATTTTTCATCTACTTCCTGTAACTGCGAGCTAACCAACTTCGTCAGAACACTTTCCTCTTGCATATTTTCTGCTAACTCAGTTTCCAGCACGACCATCTCATGCGGGCGCCCTTGGCCACTTTCATCAAGTGCTTCTTGCTTCGCTTTTAGCTTAGCAAGCCCAGCTTCCTTTTTAATTGAAAAAACTTCCTGCTTAGCAATCTCCTTCTTTTTCGACTGAAAACGCTTTATTAACGCACTAATTTCTTTTAACTCTTTCTTTTCGACTTTTATGCGCAGACGCATAACTCGAAAACTACCAATCTCTAACTCATCACTCACCGCATTAAGGCGCGTACACAAAGTCAGCCATTCTGCTTGAATTCTATTAATTCGCTCAACATGCTCAGTATTGCCATCCACCACTCTATTATATGCAGTTAGTTGTTGGTTGATCCTTTTCTCTTCTGCTTGCAGTGACCGGAGTAATCTAGCTTGCTCCGCCAAAGCACCTTTAGAATCATTAACAACAGGCAATGCTCTGACATAAGGATGCTCTTCAGAGCCACATAAAGGACAAGGAACATTATCCTCCAGCTTCACTCTATCATCAGCCAGACGACGAGCTAGCTCCTCTCGGTAAACCGCTTTTTCTAAGATTCGATGAATAATTTGCGCCGATTCAGTTTGATCGCTTTTATCCCTTAACTGATCATCCAATTGCGCCCTATCTAAACCTAAAAAGCGCTTAGAAATTCCTTTTTTAACAAAGCGCTTATGCACCTTAGCCAGATTTAATAACTCACCAAAATCCGCTACTCGCTGTTTTTGTTCTCCCCGTAACGCCAACATTTCATCAAGACTATGGCCGTCAGCAATGAATTCCAATTCTTCATTCAATAGCTCTAAAGCTTTTTTAGAGTCTTCTATTTCTTTTTCCAGCACGCGCATGCTCGCTTGATTCTTAGTCGATGCAACTGAAGCATTTTTATGTGTCTTATTAAAACTCTTCATCGCCTTCTGCATATCCTGACTGCGTTGACGTAAAGTTCTTAAGCGCCCTAATTCAGGCATATTTTCCACAAGAAAATGATCTTTTTCATGCTCAGAAAGCCATGCATCAACCGTTACTAAAGTTTGCTGCTTTTCTGGTAGTTGCGCTTCTAAAACACTCTTAAGCGATACTTCAGAATGTTTATCCGTTGCCGTTTGCGTTAATTGACCTTGTAGCGCCTCCAACGCTTGCTGTTGAACTTGCGCATCTTGACGAGGCAAGCTAGCAAAATAACTTTCATCCATCTCAGCCAGCGACAACTGCTCTTGAGCTTTCTGCAGCATCGCTTGTTTTGCCGCACTCTCCTTATCTAATTGCTCAATAGCCGCTTTCTTTTCAGCTACCTTATGTAACCCATCCCCAAATGCCAAAACATCCTGAGAACTAGCAATAGTTGCTAAATTTGTCTCAGCCGAAGCCAACTGCTGCTGCTCACTTGCATGAGCTTTTTCTAACTGCGCAATACGCTGCTCAAGCTCCTGTAAATTTTGCAAACTCGCTTGCAACTGCAATAAACTGGTCTTTTCCTGCTTTAATTCAGTAAATGACAGCTTTTGATCCGCTAAATCTAACTCAGCCACTTGCAACTGCTCATCATTCATCAGTGCAATATCAGCTAAGCGCGCTTGTAATTCAACTAATTTACTTTGTGTTTGCTCAACTGCAGCATAGGCATCCTGCTTATAATCTGCATAAATATCTTTATTAATAATACGCTCTAAAATATCTAAGCGCTCAACATCTAAAGCCTTTAAAAAAGCCGCAAAATCACCCTGCGCCAACATAATAGAACGCGTGAAACGACGAAAATCCATCCCAGTCAATTCAGTATTCTGAGCCAACACCTTATGTGGCTCACTCGCTAATATTTGCTCTTCAGTATTAACTCGAGTTAAGCGCATTTCCACCGCCATCAACTCACCATCAGCTTGAGCATTAGCGCGCTTTACCTGCCAACTTGAACGATATTTTTCACCATCAATAACAAATTCGACCTGCGCAAAACACCCAGCCGTATTATTAGTCATCACGTTTTCAGCCGGTTTAGGAAAACGGAACGTCTCCCCATACAAAGCCAAAGTAACCGCATCTAAAATACTGGATTTCCCCGAACCATTCGGCCCAGTAATAGCAAACACGCCCGCATCAACAATCGGCGCTTTATCAAAATCAATCCGGTTTTCACCCTCAAGCGAATTAATATTTTTAAAATAAACATTTAGTATTTTCATATATTATTGATAAATATAGCAATTATAATCAAAAGAAATAACCAATCACGAAAATGGTACACCCTTTGGTACACCTTTTTTATGCGCTTATATGACACTATCTGCTATTTCAAACCTTTAAAGCCTAGTGCATCGTATTTTATACTAAAGCC
>Ga0105358_10002279_pt1 | contig 10248 bp, 8 predicted proteins | sample GOMGulsemesocosm_5_FD_83509 | JGI IMG/M metagenome (GOLD analysis project Ga0105358, IMG submission 83509) | Methane-oxidizing microbial communities from mesocosms in the Gulf of Mexico - GOM15C Gulf of Mexico | ecosystem: Environmental > Aquatic > Marine > Cold seeps | place: Gulf of Mexico...
ATCGCTAGTATTAGTCGATGAGAAGTTTTCCCCTTCTTTTACATTGACTAATTCACCATCAATATTAATAGAGTCGTTAAACAGATATTTAGAAGAGCCTTTATTCAAGAAGTTTTCTTTGGTTTTTTTTATAATATTGGTGCTGTTAACAAAGAAGAGGAAGTTACGATAGCCTCGTTTATAAAGCGTGAGTATTTCACCTGCCATAATCAGGGTTTTACCTGATCCAGTCGCCATATGATACAACACATTTAATGGTTGATTTTTAGGCTTGTTTTGGTAAGTATCAAGAAAGAATTCAAAGCGCCCAAATGCTTCTTTTTGATACGGGCGGATATCGAAGTTAGGATTTAAATTGCTATTAATATATTCAGGCACAATATCAGAAAAAACATTATCACCAAGCGCAACTTTAAGTGTGCTAAAAGTTTCGTGAAGCATAGTCATTACCGTTATGCTCCGTAAAACTGTTGGTTCAGATTTTTATCTTGCTCTGAAATACCGTTGGTTTCATCATCTATATCTGAATAATTCACGTAAAGCTGATTTTTATCTATCGCCTCGATAAGAAAGCGCTGTTGATCTTCAAAAGAAAGCTCACTAAATGATGAAATATTTTTATCAAACTCTTTAGGATCAACCTTATATGACAAATTAGAGCTTTCTTTTAACTCATCCCAAAGAATAATTAATTCATCTGAGCATTGGGCTTGTTCTATACGATCTGAATATTTAGAAGCTAATTCAGCCAATTCACAGTAAACAAAAGAACCACCGCCTTGCCAGTTAACGCCACTCGATATCCCACCTTGCTCTCCATCAATAACCGAACGGAGCCTTTTTACAGTAAATTTATCTATATAATCCATTTGCTCAATCGTAATAAATCTTCTTTTAAGCTTTAACGCAACTGCGGCCGTTGTTCCACTACCAGCAAAAAAATCAAGAATAAGATCATTTGGTGAAGTAGCTATATGAATAATTCTTTCCAATAAACGCTCAGGCTTAGGAGATTCAAATGTATCTAGTTTACCGAATAGGCTATGCATTTCTTTTTTAGCTTCATCTGTATGCCCAACTTCCTCTGATGGCCACCACGTCCAAGGAGTAACACCTTCAACTTCAGATAGGTAACGAATAGTATTTGGTTGAGCATCACCTTTTTTGCCAAAATATATGCGTCCCTCAGCATTTAGCCTTTCATAAGTTGCTTTTGCAATTCCCCAGCATCTACCATCTGGAGGAGTAAAAATTTTTCCTGATGGACTTGTTACTTCATAGAATTGTTCTGAAGTAGCGTGTCCAGCTTGCGCTGTCATAGGAATTGGTCGCCATCTTCCTTTTGGATCATTATTTGGATTTCGGTATACTTTCGCTTGTTTTTCATTGATAGGGATTAGGTTTCTTCTTTCCTTAAACAACAAAGGGTTTTTAGAATATACCAAGATATACTCGTGGACATCTCCAATGGCTTCTCTGTTTTCTCTAGAGTAACGCTTCTGCCAAACATTTGATGCCACAAAGCAACCCCGACCAAATACCTCATCTAAGAGAACTTTGAGATAGTGAGCTTCATTATCATCAATGGAAACCCAAAGACTTCCTGACTCTGTTAATAACCGTTTTGCGACTTCCAAACGAGGCTTCATAAATGTTAACCAAGTAGAATGGTTAAATGTATCATTATATCCAAAACTATCCGATTGAGTATTATATGGAGGATCTAAATAAATCATTTCAACACTATTGAGGTACTTATCTTCAATAGACTTGAGCGCTAATAGGTTATTACCCTTTATTACTAGATTTTCATCAGTTTTTAGTTCAATTTCATTATGAACACCATCCTTATCAAATCGCTTAAAACCTCTTAATACTTTTGGGGCTAAAAGAGTATCTAATTGCTCAGGAGCAAGTGTCTCATTCCAAAAAATTTCACTTCTTTTTTGATCATCTTCCGTTTGCCCTCCTTCAAGAATACAATCTTTATAAGGCCAAGACAAAACCACATCGTTAGAATCAGCTAGATAATGGTTATCAGCAGATAATCCAATTTTGTTCTTAAATTGCGTAAAACTATCAGGTAAAAAAGATTTGTTATTCACAAAGCGCTGAAACGCAACTTTATCAAAAATAAGCATTCCTTCTACGTCAGCAAAGAAATGGCTTTTTAGTTGCTCATTAATCAACAATAATTTCAGTAGTGTTGGATCGAGGTTGAAAGCTAGCTCTACAATTTTGTTTTTAGCCAATTTACCGTCAATAACAAGGCGTTTATCTGTGGAGAGAACTTCTAAGAGCTTGTTTAAAATGGTCATAATTCAGCCAATATTGAAGAGGAAATATATGCCGAAAACATTACCATATTCAAAGAGTAAAAAGTATCTGCAATATAAGAAAACCTTAACTAAAAACACAATTTTTACATTATATTTTTCGACCTTTTTTAATGAGTATATCCCTGTTTATCAACACTTAATCTCCCTTCCCTATCCCACAACTTGGAAAATATTCAATCAATGGTAAGACGTAAGTAACCCATTACAAAAGGAGTTGCTTATGAAAAAGCCAAGAACGAGTGCAGGACGCACTACAGCAAAAATAGACCAACAAAGCCAAATACTTGATAGATTGTTCGACTACTTCTCAAAACCAAAAGGTGAGAAACCTAGTTCAGATAGTGATATTGAAGTGAATTTTTATCGTAGTGCCTTAAAAAATTTGCCGATGAATTTTCACAATAATGAGTATAATGGAGTAAACATTATAATGTTGCTTCAAGCACAAGAAGACAACGAAACCAAAGTTCCAATTTATTCAACCTTCAAACAAGCTTCTGATTTACTCGAACAACATAAAGATCAGCTTCCACCTAAATCAGACTCGTTTGATCCTGAAAAACCACTTAAAGGAATTACTCTTGACGCTAAAATAGTGAAATATCTAGAAACGTACAAAAAAAACGGTAAAGCTATCAGTAAAAGTGTTTTTGAAAAAAATACTGAAGGTATGTCATTTACTGAAATGCGTGAAAAAGGTTATCAAAAAAGAAAGGGATTAAAGCCCTATAGAGTATTTCCAATTGAAAAAATCAAAAATTTATTACCGCAATCATTCATTGATGAACGTGACTATTTTTCACAGCAAGAAGAACTAGAAAATAAAGTTATGTCTCCTGAAATGGAAGATATTGAGTTTGTAGAAAAAGCACAATTAATTATTGATGCGATGGGTGTACCTGTCATTGAAAAGAATCAGGATAGAGCTTTCTATTCGCCAAAAGACGACTGTATCACTATTCCCCCAAGGAAAAAATTTTTATCAGATAAAGCATATTACGGTGTTATTTTACACGAATTATCACATAGTACGGGACATCCTAGCAGGCTTAACAGAAAACTATCGAATCCATTTAATTCAATAGGTTATGCTACTGAAGAGCTTATTGCTGAGACGAGTACAATGTTTTTGTGTTTAGATGAAGAAGGACTTCAAACGTTTAATAGTCACGCCAAATATTTAGAAGGCTGGGCAAGCAACTTTAAAGATAAGAAAAAAGCATTGTTGAGCATTTGTAAGCAAGCTAGATCAGCACAGGAATACATTAGTCATAAAGTGCTAAAACACAAATTAGATCTCTCTATTGCACCTGTTTATAAAGTACCTGATAAATTAGATTTTGAATTAAAGTTAGAGGATAAACACGCTGACGGATTAAGTGAATATATCATTCAAAGTGCTAAAAATTTCACTTCACTAATACCACTTAAAAATCACAAAATTATTGGTTATAACGAAATTAAAGGAGGGATTGATGTTTTCACCCCAGATAAAAAAGTATCGCTTACAGGTAGCGCTTCATCACTTGTTAAAAAAGAGTTAGATAATTTAAAGTTATTACAGTCAATTATTCTTGATGTGTCTGATGATAATGACGATGAAGAAAAACCGAGTAAAAACAAACTGAAATCATCACGTTTATCAATGTGATTTTATATTTGTGCTCCCCAGAAACGACAAAAGCCCTAGATGGGCTTTTTGTATCGTCTTACTTATAAATCTAATTAAAAGTGCTTGCTGAAAACGTGCCGACATTCAGGGTATACTATTTTTAAAATAGTCAGTGCAATAACGTAATTATTAGCATCAAGCATTCTCAACTGGTTTAATTGATACAGTTCATTAGTGTATAAACAGCGCACAAACTCTTGTAAACGAGGCTGTTCATCGACAATTGACGCTATTTCCTCAATACTTAATGCTTGGATTTTATCCTCTAGTGTTTTATACATATGACCCCCTTTGACTTTGTTTAATATCACGAGCTTTATCCGCTATGTACCAGTCATAATTTTCATAAGCCTCTTCTTCATTTCTCAGTTCAGACTCAACATAATGGATATTATCCATTGATAACACTTCGTTATATTCAAGTAACTCAATAATTTTTAACCTCGAATAATTAGGTAATGTTCTTAATATGCTCATCGGATAAGTAGCAGAAAACCCCCTCACTATGTGTTCAACACATCCTAAATCATTAATAGGTGTACTATTTTCGATATTATAATTATCAATTATTGCTGATAACGCCCATTGCTCAATAAATTTACTATCTTTTTTAATATTATTTTTCATTTTATTTCTCCTTTGTTGTTTTTCCATCTGTTTGTATATATTCATCTTCAACAATTGATTTATAGATAATATTCTTGATTTCAAAAAAATAAGAATTAAGTTCGTCTACGATTTTTATATTTTCCTCAAGGGCGTAATCAACATAACAATCGAGATATACATAAAACTCTTCAATCATCGTTTCTATATCATCATAAAAACTAAGTTCATTACCAAGCCTATGATTTTTCAAAACTAACATTCGATACAGAGAATTAGCGTAAGGTATGTTTTCAATATCACAAGCATCATCGCCTTGAAACCATCTATAACAGATAGGTTGATAGGTGTTTATCCATTCATTTGTCTTTACATTTATTTCAATATTAATGATGAAAGAATCACTTTCTAGATATGCTTTATCCGCTAAAAGTTTTGGTTTTACGCACACACTAAATGTGCGAATACCATTTTTTTCAATCGAAGAAACACCTTCTTTTACAAAGAACAGCTCAGGAACCCTTAGATCTGTTGGAAGTCTCAAAAATGGAAGATCATCTTCTTTAAATTCAACTTTTTCCATTATTTTAATACTCATAATTTTCTCCTTTTAGTAACGTTAGTGTTAAGTGGTAAATCTTTAAATCGGTTAGTGATTTCTAATAAAGTCATTAAGTTATTTTGAAGTTCTTGATGTTCAAAATAACTTTTAACATATGGTTCAGCAATCAAGAGTGGATTAGGAAAGAACACGAGGTTTTCAGGCTTGTTATAATCGGTAAGTGTATTTCCACAATATGCAGTTAAAATTACTATCTTTGCTTTTTTATTTTTCTTCTTTTTGTTGTGAATTGATAGATTGAATCGAACCTGTATTACTGCAATTTTCACCATCGTTTCATCAATATCATTGATCACAACATTGATTATTTTAGCTTTGCTATTAATCGTTACTTTTAGTAGTTCGAGAATTAATGAACCTGTTCCACAGCCACAAACATCACTAATATCTAATTCTTTTTTATGACTCATTTTTTCAACCAAATACCTGCCTTGAATCTTCCCTCCCAATGAAGAAATATCGGGTGGAGTCATACACTGACCAAGATTTTTTTTATCGAAGCTAAAAAGATCAAGCATGACTTCACCAAGCACATCAGAAAAAGGATTTTTAGTTATTAGTTCTTCTAGTAATTGTGTAAATTTGAAATGCTCTTTTTCAAGATAGCTAAAATCTCGATGATAAGTAGAAGTGGAAGTTAATTGATAAGTCATCTCTACAAATTTATTAAAAATAACTTCTGGCTTTACTTGTTGTTTTTTACTCGTTTCAATAATATGTTTAATTAGTTTTTTCATGTTTTTTCTCTCTATTAAGTTATGCAACGTCCTGTTGCGGTTAGGTATTCCCCCTACTTGTAAATCTTTATGCTGCTTGCTTAATTTCTTCATAAACTAGCTCTAAACGCTCTTGTGCAACTTTGAAATACTGTTCATCAATCTCAACACCTACACCTTTTCGGTTAAGGTTTTTAGCTGCTACTATCGTGCTACCAGTTCCTAGAAAGGGGTCAAAAACAACACCTCCTTTGTTTGAACTATTTCTTATTAATATTTCTAATAGCTCGACAGGCTTTTCAGTAGGGTGAGTTTTATTACCAATGATATTTTTTACTTCAATTACATTCTTCGTACCCATTTCATTAATATTTTTGGCTTTTCCTTTACGGCACATCACAATAAACTCACAGTTTTTCATGTAGTATTTATTCGGCGTAACATTATTCTTTTTCCACACAAGAACATTTTGAAGCTTAAAACCTGCTTTATTTACTTCATTCATTAACTCGTTTAAATTACGGTCGTTAACCATGAAATAAGCGTGAGTTTGATTTTTCAAAACTCGATAAACTTCTGGTATCCAATCGCTAAACTTGATTGAGTTATGCTTAAACAAAGAACCACTTCTTATAAAATCAACATTAGATTTATTGATCCATCTGGACTTAAGATCATTCTTAGCAATACCTCTGGTCAGCCTTCCTGATGAACTATTAGTAGCATCATTTACCTTGCAACCACCTGTACCTATCTTGTACGGTGGATCAGTAACGACTAAATCAATACTTTCGTCTCCCATTTTTTTCATTACATTTAGAACATCATCGTTGTGGATACTGATACTTTCTTTTTTTAAACGATGATCTTTATTTAAATCTTTTAAAAAAGACTTAGTTTCTTTATCAAATACGATTCCGTACTTCTTATCAGTTATTGAATAACTCGAAGTATCGGCTTTAACCCATTCATCAATGGTCGGTATCTTTTCTAAACCTTTACCCAATTTTTTATCTGATATTCTTTTGTGGAATGGTTTCTTTTTAGCAATAATAAAAAACTCAAGTAACGCATCATCATGATTTTCACGATGAATGAAATCCCCACTTTTCAAGGCTAATGTTGTTTGGTTATTTGATTTATGACTGGTGTGATAAATGCGGAATGTAGACATATCACACCCAGCTAAACGATAAACTTCTTCAAAATCATCTACTGTCAAAAGACTTTTATTTGAATAAGAAAAGCAGACGTATTTTGTTGTTGATTCTTCAATCAGTCTGATAAATTTTGGCATTACCGCTTTTTTATTATTTTTTTCTAGCGGTTCGGTGTAACCTTTAGTAGATAACGGTTTTGATGCTTTACCAAAAACGTCAGGACGGCTATTTTCAGCAATCGTATTCCATAAATGATAAAAAGAAGAGTATCGAACAGAGCAAGATACTTTCTTATTATTCGTACCGTATGGTGGATCGAAGTAGGTAATATCACTTTGCACTTTTGCTAACGTATCAAAAATATCACCGCAATAATTTTCATGTTGAAAACAATGGTTGGTATCAAATGCAGGAAGCAGTAAAACCAAATCATCACATGACTTTTTATCCCAAGATTTTAAATATCCGTTATGATGCCCTACATCGTTAGATACTTTACTAACGGCAAGTATCAGTGAAAGGAGTAAGACATTTTTTTCATCGGTATTGATTTTTTCTTGATTAAACCAAGATTCAATTAAGGTACGTATATTATCAATACGTTTACCATTTTTGGTTAGCCATACTTTGCGAGTTCCGTCTTTATCAATCGCAGAGCCACCATCAAAATCTTTAGAATAATGTTTAGTAAACCATCCATCAGTTTCATCAAAATAAAACTCAGGGATGGAATTTAATGTCTGGATCAAATCACTTACTTTATTTTTATCAGCATTCGAGCAAAGATAGGTATCGTTAATGACTTTTGTGAAAGATTGTTTATCATTTGTAATGATTTTAAACGTATTTTTAAAGTGATTAGCCACTTGACCACTACCAGAAAACGCATCAAAAAAGCTGTTACAGGTATTGTCCTTCACAACATTTTGAAGAAAGTCGTGAAGTGACAAATCAATAAAGTTAAGTAGTGTTTTTTTACTACCCATATATGGGATAGTTCTGTGCTTACTTGATGTTTCACATGGATTTTCTTCTTTTAATTTAGTGTTATATTTCATTATTTATTCCTATTTTTTTATATATTTTGGGTGCAAAAATCCCCACCCTGTGGGCGTAATGTTTTTTTGTATTTGTTATTTAAAAATTAAGTTCGGCTGAGCTCAGAACGGCACTAGGGAAAGCACATTAAATATGAGGAGGAATATCTGTTTTTATCGGATTTTAGACATAGAAAAACCTCACCGATGAAAATCACGGGTGATGTTGATGTGATATAGGTAGTGTAGACATATAACTTTCCTCTCAATTAAACCGCCAATTAAGATGAAATAGTTACTTATTTTTAGTGCATCAAGCCAGAATAAATAGTATAAAAACACAATATCAACACCGATACTTTTTAGTATCGAATGCGTTAACAATATCCCGAATAACAAGCCATAAAATAACTCGCAATAACCGAGGAACCATCAGATCTATTTTGTGTTAATAAACAATAACTCTAAACTCAATACTCCTTATATTAATAAGTAAAAAAATTCATCTTTCTAAAAGAAACCCACTATTTGGGTCTTCTCTAATTGCGAACATTTTGTTCGCTATTTGGCGGCTAATCACAAGAAAGCTATAAAGAGCTTAAACGCAGATTAACCATATTATGCATTGGGTTTAATAATCCCTGAACCAACACCGCTAACTAAGTCCGTATATTTAGCCTTTTATTATGATAACATCAAAGCGGCACCAGTGTCAACAAATTTATTTTTTATTAGTTGACACTATTTTAAAATTAATAATAGTTACGATGAACAAAGGTAATTCATTACACACCACCTGTTCTGCGTTTAATTTCAGTCAACGGTTTATCTAGCATTTCTACTGCATCATCTAGGGATTCCATTCTCACACCGTGTATATATGCATTGTGTTGCCATAACACAAAGCGTTGCTTATACATTTCAATAGTCTTATTTGCTCTTTTTAGCTCCACTTCTAGGCTCTCAACTTGATTTTGCCAATACTCTATATTGCTATTTACTGGCTGAACTTCAGCATTTTTATTCTCACGCAAGTATTGCTTACGAGCAGTGTACGCCTCCTGAATAGCCTTATACCCTGACAATGCTTGTCGAGTAACATTATCAAGCTCAAGCATTACCATTATGTCTTCACAAAGAAGAGGCCAAGTTAGTTTGCCTTTCCATGTTTCGATTAAGTGTAAAACTTCAGGAATATTTTCGGTTGTAATTACTATTTTTGGCATGGCTAAAGCTCCATTAATTCAAACATATCATCTTCAAATCCGAGTTCATCGGGTGACTCAACTTCTGTATCTAAGCCTTTATTTCTCAGCATTTCTTTCACAGGGGATGGATCATATTCATCAGGAATTCTTACCACAGTACCGTCAGGTGTTTTTTCATTTTCAAGGATACTAATTTTTGTGCGTAAATGAGTTAATCGCCAATGGTGATTACTGACCCAACGATCAGCTCCAAAGGCACCCATTTCATGATCTTCCATCGCCTTATCAAATTGAGATGCAACTTCTTGCTCTCGCTTTTTGAGTAATTCTAATGAATCACTAAACCCCTTGATACAGACTAGCTCCTTACACGTTTCACAATCACCACTACGTTGACAAGGTGACATAGCATAATCATGCTCACATACGCCTAATTCAGTCACTATGGCAGAACCTTCCAGATCTTTACCTATATCTTGGAAAGTTATGGGGATTCTATGCTTAATTTTTTCTAGTACACCTGCATTTTCAGGAATCATTAAACCTGCCACTTCATCAGATTTTTGATCTTCCGTTCGATGATCGTATTTTTTGTTGTCACCAACTTTAGCTCGTCCAGCCCAGTTAGCCAAAGTAAGCTCATCCATCCCACCACTTTCAGCCATTGTACTGAGCCAGTGACGAGCACCGTGCGTTGTTAACTCTATTGGTTCGCCACTTTTTAAACTAAATTCGTACTTGGCCCATAAGGTGCGATCTCCTTTGGATTCTTTCTGAACGAAACGATCATTTATGTGATTAACAGTGGGGATACAAAATGAAAAACCTCGTGGATTAAAGTCAACATGAAACTCATTTTCACGATGTAATAATAATGCTTCGGAAACC
>Ga0105358_10002281_pt1 | contig 10247 bp, 10 predicted proteins | sample GOMGulsemesocosm_5_FD_83509 | JGI IMG/M metagenome (GOLD analysis project Ga0105358, IMG submission 83509) | Methane-oxidizing microbial communities from mesocosms in the Gulf of Mexico - GOM15C Gulf of Mexico | ecosystem: Environmental > Aquatic > Marine > Cold seeps | place: Gulf of Mexico...
ATAGCCATTAGGAATAGCCATTAGGAATAGTCGTTGGGAATAGATATTAGGATAAAATAAGCTAATAAAGAGGCGTCAATCTAGTGCTATACCCAGATTAGTCAAGCCTTCTGACAACACCATTTGTTTCGCTAATTGACAAGAGCGTTTAGTTTCTGCAGCCATTGTTAGAAAGTCAAAAAGCTCGTTTTGCGTCTCTTTTTCCCAAACTATTAACGGGTGTTCATTGATGTCTGCAGCTTCAACCTCTTCAACGCCTTCGTCAATAAGTAATAATTCAACATAATAATTAACACTATTTTGCGATAAGCGGCTAATATTATTGATATCTTCATGGTCTTTATCTGTGCCATTAGTCTGCATAAGTTGCCATAACGACATCATAGCCATGCACACATCAAGTGCAGGAAAAACACCAAAAGAGTCATATAGTTCGGGGTTTGGAGTTTGTTCTTCTAGCTTATTTAATTGAGCATTAATATTAATTTTGATTTTATTGTTTTTATCTAACCACTGCCATATTAAATCAAGTTGATTACGTAACAGGGTATAATTACCAAATTCATTGCTTTCACTAAATATTTGGTAATTAGGTAACATGCGCTCTAGTAATGCACTAGCAAAAGCCATTTGTTGCCAATGGCTCAGTTTTGTAAAAGGAAGGTAAATAACTAAATTTTTTCTCATTGAAATATTAACAACTTAAATTTTGGTGTTTAAAAGCACGAAGAATGTGCGTTAACTTTATGATTGTAATGGTATTTGCACTAAATTTTACTAATTTGCTCTTAGTTGTAATAAGGTGATTGCTGTATAGACAAAGTAAAACAACAAGAGATATTAAATAAATTCTGCATCTTGAAGTGGTTTTGGTATAAATATTATTCTCTTTAATAATGCGGTGGTGGTGGCTCTATATCATTTCTATCTGATGATAAACTGCCGGCATCTTTTAGGCGATTTGCCACTAATTGAATTTGCTCTTTTAACTCTGCAATTTGTGTTTGATGCACAGCCAATTCTTTACTGAGCTGTTCTATCACATCATCTTGAAAAATATTGCGAGATTCCAAGGCATTGATACGAGCTTCTAATCTATTAATTTCTTTTTTTTGATTGTCATTCATCATTTACTTAGTTCTATTATTACAAGTTAGTGTGCTTGAGGAATATGCCAACGTTCTGCATATCCAGATGAGCTTTCTGTTACTAGGGTGGCATTATCGCTAAATGCGAGACTATAAACAACGGCTCCAGTGGGTCTATTTGCTTTTTTTGGGGTAACATGCCAACTCGCAGTACGCTTTCCAGTTGCGATATTCCAAACGCTGACTTTGCTGCTTGCAGCCCCTGTCACTAAGGTTTTTCCATCGGGTGAAAAACTCACAGAGCTAAATACTTCGTGACGTTTCGTGCCTTGTAGCTTACTAATTAGCTCACCCGTTTTTAAATTCCATATATGGGCTGATTTCATGCTGTCAGCTGAGAATGCAAAACGGCCTTGATTATCCAGTGCAACAAGAGATACTCGGCTTGTGTGATTGAATTGATAAATAACCTGGCCTGATACGGTGTCCCAAACATAAGCAATAAAATCATTACCACCTGACATAGCTACTCTGCCGTTGGGCAACATATCCACGGTATTTATTTTTTCTTTGTGTCCTAAAAACTCTAAGCGTCTGCCGGTATCCACTGATACATGCACAACTACGCCATCACCTTTACCTAAAAGTAAGTAATTACCATTATTGCTAACGGCAATATCCCGAATTGTTGATTTACGTATTTTCCAATAACCTTCAGGCTGACCGGTTTTCATGTTCCATAAGGCGAAATTTTCTCGGCTAGCAGTAAGTGCATGGCTATTGTTATCACTGATATCAATGGCTAATACTAAATTATCACTGCTATCTTGTTTTTGTGACCATTGATACGTTAACGCATTTTTTTCTAAATCCCAAACGCTAATGCCGTGATGAATAGAAGAAATTACACTCCACTTGCCATCATTAGAGATGTTACCGGCGTAACTACCTTCTATTGCGTGTTGAAATCTCTGTATAGGCTTATCACCAGAAGGACTACAGGCGAATAAAAAAAAACTAGACAGCAATAGAGTAACTGAAAATTTCATCACAGTTAAGAGGCGCTTTTTATGTTTTGAAAAATTAAGCAACATATTAGGTCTTTTTTATTTTATAATTTCTCGTTAGTATAAGGCGTTTTTTTAAATTGTTTAGCTTTATTTTAGTTTAGCTAAAATAGTAAATGGATTGGGGGGCTCTCCAATTGTGATGTTTTAATGGAGAAATAGATGAAAATATTTAAACCCACTTTAGTTGCGGTTGCTTTATTCGCTCTGATTGGTTGTCAAGAAGGTGCCACTCAAAATGAGGCAAAAGCAGCACCAGTGTTAGACACGGAAATACAAAAACAAGCTTATGGCCTTGGCGCTTCTATAGGCAGTTACATGCAACGTAATTTGGACGAGCATGACAAGTTAGGGCTAGCGTTAGACAAAGAATTAATTGTACGTGGTTTTGTTGACAGTATGAACGATAAATCTGTGATTGAAAAAGAAGAAGTTAACGCATTGTTGTCGAATTTAGAGCAAACCATGAAAGCAAAACAACAAGAGATGTTGGTAACACAAGCCAAGGACAGCCTAGCGTTTGGTCTGAAATTTCTTGAAGAAAATGCCAATAAAGAAGGTGTGCAAGTTACTGAATCAGGCATTCAGTACTTAGTATTAACTGAAGGTGAGGGTGTAAAACCTGCGGCTACAGACACGGTAACCGTACACTATAAAGGAACTTTCCTAAATGGTGATACTTTCGATAGCTCATACGAACGTGGCGAACCTGCTGTATTTCCTCTCAATCGAGTCATCAGAGGTTGGACTGAAGGGGTACAACTTATGTCTGTTGGTGCTAAATTTAAATTTACGATCCCTTCAGATTTAGCCTATGGCCCAAATGGTAATCCACCACGTATTCCGGGCAACTCGGTATTGCAGTTTGAGATTGAGTTATTAGAAATTCAAAATTCAAAGCCCGCGCCCCAAGTAGGTGAACAGCCTTCTGTAGATAAATAAATACGAGTTATTAGCGAATAGTTACCCGTAATGTAATATATAGTGAAAAGCCATCTACAATGTGTTGTAGGTGGCTTTTCTTATAAGTAAGCCGTAATCTTGGTGCAGATTTTATGAAAAAACTTTTAATCATAGGTTGGGTTTGGCCTAAGCCTAACTTTTCTGCAGCAGGTAGACGCAGGTTACAATTATTCTAGCTCTGCTAGTAGCCAAATTATTGCATCACCTTTGCGTGTACTGTTCAGTTCACTGAACATAAGGCTGATCTAGGTCGAGTTAATGTAGACGGTGTCGAGATGAAGCTAAATTGTTAAAGCCAGCAATTATAGTAGCTGCACCCTCCTTATCTTAAAACCCACAGACGAATTATCCAAGAGAATTACCCAAGAGAATTATATGAATATTTTAATCATAGGTTATGTATGGCCCGAACCTAATTCTTCTGCTGCTGGCAGTAACATGCTTTCATTGATAAAGCTGTTTCTTCAACAAGGTTGGAAGGTGACTTTTGCTAGTCCCGCAGAAATTAGCCCACATATGATCAATTTGAAAGCTTTAGATGTTAGCATGCAGAATATTAAGCTTAACTGCAGTTCTTTTGATAATTTTGTCAAAAATTTAGACCCTAGTTTAGTTCTTTTTGACCGTTTTATGATGCAAGAACAGTTTGCTTGGCGTGTCGAAATCAACTGTCCTAATGCTATACGTATCCTTGATACCGAAGACCTGCATTTTCTAAGAAACGCACGCCATAATGCCCTAAAACAAAACCGCGAAATGACTCACTCCGATCTGGTGAGCGACTTAGCAAAACGAGAAATCGCTGCGATATTACGGTCTGATCTCAGTCTCATTTTGTCAGAATTTGAATTGAAATTGTTGCAACAACAATTCAAAGTTGACCCTAACCTATTACATCATAGTCCTTTTATGTTACCTAAGGTAACAAGCACCACTGTAGGGGAGAGTTATGCCAAACGCACTAATTTCATTTTTATAGGTAGCTTTCGTCATGCTCCGAATTGGGATGCCATACTGTGGTTAAATCAGGAAATTTGGCCTAAAATTAGAAAAAAATTGCCTAACGCTGAGATACACGTTTGCGGCTCTTATCCACCCAAAAAGGCAACTCAGTTACATAGTCCCAAAACAGGGTTTATCGTTAAAGGGTGGGTAGAAGATGCACAAGCTGAAATGAAAGCAGCCAAGGTTTGTTTAGCGCCATTGCGCTTTGGTGCAGGAATTAAAGGAAAACTTGTTGATGCTATGCAAGCAGGTACACCAAGTGTCACAACCACAATAGGCTCAGAAGCCATGTCAGGTACTTTACCTTGGGCTGGTTTTGTAGAAAATAATGTTGAAAATTTCGTGAACCAGGCGGTATCACTGTATAGCAACGAACATGAATGGACCAAGGCGCATCATAATGGTTTCAGAATTATAGACACCTTATACGATGGTAAACTCATTGGTAGGTCCCTAATAAATAAGATAAACGCACTCCAAAGTACACTAGAACAACATAGACGTGATAATTTTTACGGTGCCATGCTCAGACACCATTCCATGAAGTCGACACAGTATATGTCTCAGTGGATTGAAGAAAAAAACAAACAAAGTGATTTATGAATTTATGCACACTTTGTGCTAGAAGCCTTATCATCATAGTTAGAGAAAAACACGATCAGTAAGCGTAGGAGTAGATCTACCTATTAAAAACAAAGAGTGAGAAAAATTGTTCTTACTAGGCAGTAAGCTCGCAGCTATGAAAGCCGCCTCCCTTCCTTTATCTTTTTATTTCGAGGGGATTCGACAGCTTTAATACTTTAATAGCAAATTCTCTTCAGAACTCAATAGTTTTTACTCAATACTGTTACTCAGTACTATAATGTTGCTACTAATATTTTATTTAATCGTTGTGCGGCTAATAATAACCTTTGTTCAATAATAACTTGATGTCGACGCAAATAGTTTTTTGGTAATCTTATTTTACCTGTTGGTTTTTGGCAGAAGCCTTGGTTGTTTAATTGGCAATAGTTTAAGCTAGCACTTTTTGCTAACTGAAAAGATTCATCAGCCCATCGCCAAACCTGTTCTGTTTGCCAGTTTTGCTGCGAATATTTATTCCATTTTTTTGTTAATAACGCTAACCATTTTTTTTTAGTTTTTCTTCCTTTATATAAAATACAATCATCCCAGTACCAATGTAAATTTTTACATTTTGTTGATAAGTGAGAAAATTTAACGTTATTGCCTCCTAAGTCATCGGCAAAACTAATATGTAAGGGTTGATGAATATCACCTAGCCAGTGTCCTAAAAATAATAAAGCTTGTACTTGTTGCCAATTAACCTTTTTTTTGGTTTGAGCTAAAATTTTTTGATGTTTTAAGATGGCTTGAGGTAGACAGTTTTTACTGCAATCGTTAGCTTTTATGCTTTGCTGGTTACGAGGTACATTCATAAAATGCCAAGAACTATAGGCCTTAAAGCTATCTAAGCGTTTAATCGCATCAGCCCAAGTACAGGCATTAGCAAAGGTTACTGGACTGTTTTTCTTTTTATAATTGTAATTATTAATTAAGTGTTGATGTTGTTTGGGGATAGTTTTAAGTAACGTGGATATTCGCGTTTGTTTAGTTAGGGGTAAGTGTTCAAAAGCCAATTGACAGATAATTTGGTGACCTAGTTTTCCTAAGGCAAAACTGGGGTTAGCATAAGTCATCAAGACTAAGGTGAAAAAAAGTAGCTTTGTTATCAAAATTTAACCCCTAGGTTTAGCTTAGTCGTTCTACATTTGTGGTTTACAACAAATGTATTAATCAACAAAGATCTCCATTTCTTCACCAATTTTCTTACGCATCTCCATTAATTTTATTGCTGAATCATGCTGTTTCTTATCGGCTTCTGTTATAGGTACCCACTGCGGCACATGCTCAGATTGGCCGTTTTGATCAACAGCCACCATAATTACAATACAATGAGTAGTTAAGCGACGGTTTAATGATTTTGGATCACAAGCATTAACTTCTAGTGCTATATGTAGGGAAGAATTACCCGTGTAAATAACCTTAGCTTCTACCTCTACTAAGCTACCTACATGGATAGGCGCAACAAATCGAATTCCACCAGCGTAAGCCGTTACACAATAACGACCACTCCAACCTGCCGCGCAGGCATAAGCAGCCAGATCGATCCATTTCATTACTGCACCACCGTGGACTTTTCCGCCAAAATTGACATCTTGCGGCTCGGCTAAAAATCGTAGGGTAATATCTCGTTGTGGTTTATTCATTTTAGTACTCTAAAGTTATGTATATAAAAGGAATCTATATGGTAAATGCAATATTAGCAAATAATTTGTTGCTATCTTCGATGGGTAGATTCAACCTTTAAAAATGTTTTTAACTTATTATTAATTATTTCTTAGCGTTAGTTATTATAGGTAGTAGTATGCGACAGTTCTTAGCATTGATGTAAGTGATAAGAAAAGCATTTGATTTGGCGCATAGATCCAAAATAGTACCAGTGCTAGAATAAGCGGCATAAATTTCTTGTTATCTAATGGCTAATTAATTGCTAATTGCTAAAGATAATGAGAGCAAGCAAACAGTTAGTAAATTTAGAGGATTTATTGGTGACCGAATTAAAAAATGATAATTATTTACGTGCGCTTTTAAGGCAACCAGTAGATTACACCCCTGTGTGGATGATGAGACAAGCGGGGCGTTATTTACCTGAATATAGAGAAGTGCGTAAAAATGCTGGCGATTTCATGTCGGTTTGTCGTGATGCCGACTTAGCGTGTGAAGTAACCATTCAGCCTTTACGTCGCTTTAAACTTGATGCCGCTATTCTGTTTAGTGATATTTTAACTATTCCAGATGCGATGGGCTTAGGATTGTATTTTGAAACAGGTGAAGGTCCTAAATTTTCTAATCCTATTACCTGTAAAGCAGATATTGAGAAAATAGGTATTCCTGATCCTGAAGATGAATTGGGTTATGTAATGAATGCCGTGCGTACTATTCGTAAGGAATTGAAAGGTGAAGTGCCATTAATTGGTTTTTCGGGCAGTCCCTGGACGTTAGCAACCTATATGATTGAAGGTGGTAGCTCAAAAGCTTTTACTAAAATCAAAAAGATGATGTTCTCAGATCCTAAATGCCTACACTTGTTACTTGATAAATTAGCCGACTCTGTTATTACCTATCTAAACGGCCAAATTGCTGCGGGTGCACAATCAGTCATGGTATTTGATACTTGGGGTGGTGTATTGTCACCGCGCGATTATAAAGAATTTTCACTACAATACATGGCGAAGATAGTGGATGGCTTAACTCGTCATGCAGACGGTCGTCAAGTGCCCGTTACTTTGTTTACTAAAAATGGCGGTATGTGGCTAGAAGATATTGTCGCAACAGGCTGTGATGCGGTAGGGCTTGATTGGACTATTGATATTGAGCAAGCTAAAGCACGTGTAGGTGATAAAGTTGCTTTACAAGGAAATATGGACCCGTCTATGTTATATGCACCTTTACCTCGTATAGAGGAAGAAGTAGCGAAAATTTTGGCAGGTTTTGGTCATGGTGGCACAGGACACGTGTTTAACTTAGGCCACGGTATTCACCCTGATGTTAAACCTGAGCATGCAGGACACTTTATTGAATCGGTACATCGATTAAGTAAGCAATACCACCGGTAGGTCGTCATTTATTGCGACACAGTGAAGGTTAATAATGTAGGTTGTTTTTGAACTAAAGTTCAACCTACATTTGCAGCTCGTTAATCTTCATCTACGTCATAAGCGCTAAAATCAGTAATTCCCTTTTCTTCTAAGATGCGACGCACACTTGCTGGTAGTTTTTCATTGTTATCTTTCGACAAGTCTTCATCATTAGGTAAAGGTTGGCCAGTAAATGCATGTAAAAATGCTTCACATAATAATTCACTGTTAGTTGCGTGGCGTAAATTTTTTACTTGGCGCCTAGTACGTTCATCAGTTAAAACTTTTAAAACACGCAAAGGAATAGAAACGGTAATTTTTTTTACCTGTTCACTTTTTTTTCCATGCTCGGCATAGGGATTTATATATTCGTCATTCCACTGAGCCATGTTACTTCCTTAATATTATTCTAGTTATTTTAAGATACCAAATAAAATAATGAAATCGCGAAAAATAGTTAATTCACAACTTCAATTGGTATTAGTTACAATATAGATTTTACTGGTTGTTGAAACTCAGTCAAGTAGAAGTTTAGATGTCTAAAAAATCTTGACCTAAATAATCAAAAAGTTTAGAGTTATAGACGTCCAAACATCTAAAAAACCAAATAAGCAAACTAAATAAGTAAAGTGATTGAATAAGAGGAATTTAAATGTCGATCAATAAAATTACCACCGCTGCAGTGCAAGCAGGTATTAATACCGACCAACAACATGGTGCTGTGGTTGCGCCTATTTATTTATCCAGTACTTATTCACTAAAAGGCTATAATGATAAGCGTGAATTTGACTATTCTCGTACTGGCAACCCAACGCGTGCAACGTTTGCTCAAGCTATGGCTAAATTAGAACAAGGCTGTGTTGGCGTTGTTACCAGTACAGGAATGGCAGCTGTACACTTAATCTGTCAGTTACTCTCAACAGATGATTTGGTAGTGATTCCTCATGATTGTTATGGGGGAAGTTTTCGTTTATTTACTCATCTAGCCAAGCGTGGTCAATTTAAATTACAGGTGGTTGATCAAAACGATCAAAAAGCCTTAGCAAAGGCGTTAGCGCAAAAACCTAAATTAGTTTTACTCGAAAGCCCAAGTAACCCGTTATTACGCTTGGTAGATATTGAGCAAATTACTAAAGCTTGTCATAACGTAGGTGCTTTAGTTGCCGTTGATAATACTTTTTTATCACCGGCTTTACAGCAACCACTGTTACTGGGTGCCGATATTGTTTTTCATTCCACAACCAAATACATTAACGGTCATAGTGATGTTGTTGGTGGAGTATTAGTGACTAAAGATCAAGCATTAGGAGAGGAGCTGGCATGGTGGGCCAATTGCATCGGTATTACAGGCAGCGCTTTTGATAGTTTTTTATCTTTACGTGGTTTAAAAACACTACCTGTGCGTATTAGGCAGCACCAAGAAAATGCAGAGCAAGTAGCCGCTCTTTTAAAGAACCATAATGCCATTGATATAGTGTATTACCCAGGGTTTGTAGATCATCCTGGACATGATATTGCCAAAAAGCAACAATCAGGCTTTGGCGCCATGTTAAGTTTTGAAGTAAAGGGTGGCGTTAATGCAGTGAAAAAATTATTTGATAATTTAACCTTATTTACCTTAGCACAATCGTTAGGTGGGGTAGAAAGTTTGATTAGTCATCCCTCAACAATGACCCATGCGGGTATGGAAGAAGCCGCTCGACTAGAAGCCGGTATCACCGATTCATTAGTACGCATTTCAGTTGGCATTGAAGATATTCAAGATATTTTAGCAGACTTGGATCATGGTTTAAAACAGAGTCAAATTGCATAGAGCTAAATTTTTCAAATCAACAGTTAATGTAATTGGTATTGTTATTTGAGGTTCAGGCGCAGGCAAGGGTGTTACCGCAAAGTAGGGAGACACCTAATCAAATTTTCAGATCTAATAAATCATTATCTGCAATCAATACCTTAAGTACCTACTTGTGTACTTCCTGGGGCACTTACTTGAGTAACTAAGTGCGCCTTGTATTTAACCCAGTTACTTATTTTATATCAACTGAGTTGTTTTAATTTATTTGGTTTTAACTTTCTAAGTTGCTTAGTTTTGTCTTTTCTAGCATTATTAGTTTTTATTCATCAGCTTGAACGACGTAATGGTTAAACCTTTTCAATATCAAACACACTACACTCGACAAGTTCAAGTATTGCTGAGTAAAATTTATGGGCGTAGTAAACTTAAAGACTCGATGCTTGAGCGGGCAATTCATTACTTTAATCATCAATCCTTTGTGGCAACGGATAAAGCATTAAGTGAAAGTTATCTCGAGTTAAAAAGATTAGAATGTATTGAACGTCATAATCATTTACTTAATATTTGTCATGAAATTATTGACTTGACAGAAGGTGATAGTTTTGAGGAAACTAACCGTAAATCTGCACAA
>Ga0105358_10002287_pt1 | contig 10228 bp, 5 predicted proteins | sample GOMGulsemesocosm_5_FD_83509 | JGI IMG/M metagenome (GOLD analysis project Ga0105358, IMG submission 83509) | Methane-oxidizing microbial communities from mesocosms in the Gulf of Mexico - GOM15C Gulf of Mexico | ecosystem: Environmental > Aquatic > Marine > Cold seeps | place: Gulf of Mexico...
TGATTAAGCGCTGGTTTGATATTGTGAAAGCCGAGCTCAGCAATAGGGCGATGGCTAACTTGCCCGCTCCCTATTGCTTGAGGTCAAATATTACTAGCTAACCAAGCTGGTACCGCCGTCGACGACAATAATTTCGCCGGTGATAAATGCTCCGGCTTTGCTGGCTAGCATCAGTGCAACACCGGCAATATCGGTATCTTCACCCCAGCGGTGTAATGGGATCGCTGCAATTTCAGCGTCAAAAGCTTCTTTGTCAGCTTGTACATATTCAGTGAGCTTGGAATAAAAGCGCCCCGGTGCAATAGCATTAACGCGGATATTCTGCTCGGCCAAATCTTTGGCCAGGTTGCGAGTGAGCTGATGTACGGCAGCTTTACTTGGACCGTAGCTGTAATTGCTTATGGGATCGCCAAGGATGCCAGCAATAGAGCCGATGTTAATGACGCTGCTGCAAGCTTGGGCTTTGGCATTTTTAGACAGCATCGGCAGTAAAGCCTGCGTTAAAAAGAAAGGGGTTTTGACATTGATATCCATAACCTTGTCCCAGCCTTTTTCTGGAAACTGGCCTAAAATTCCACCCCAGCCGGTACCGGCGTTGTTAACCAATACATCAATGTGTTCTTCTGCAGCGTTTAAATCTTGAACCAGCTTTTCAATACCTTCAACCTTGCTGACGTCACCTGGTAGTGCCAAGCACTGGCCATCGCCGTATTGGCTGAGTTCTTCTGCCGCTTTTTGACAATCTTCTGCGTGGCGGGCGGTAATGTAAACTTTGGCAGCTCCTGCCTCGAGAAAGCCCCGTGCCATATAGGCACCTAGGCCACGTGAGCCGCCGGTAATAACACAAATTTTTCCGGACATCGAAAATAGATCGTTAAGCATATTGTACATCTCGTTGTTTATAGCTGAGGGTATCGTTGAAGGGCTTGTCGGTTAAATTTTACCAAGTCACCCTATGAAAATCTCTGACCTTAAGTTTAGAGCTCCTTGCTGCTGTGTAGAAAGGTTATCCCAGCCAGTGCTTGGGTCATTGCTGCCAGAAAGGAAAGTATGAGGCAGATACGTTTTGGTTGTAGTTAGAATTCATAAGTTTTTACTGTTAATGAGGCTCGTTTTTGTGGTTTGCGCCCGCTAGGCGCAACATCAGCAGCCTGTATGGTTAGAGATGCTATAGAAGATCACAACTGTAAACAGAATCGTTTTCAATTGCGCTTGAGAATCTATCCTAAGTTTCTGATTTATAACGAAAAGTTGGATTTTTAATACGCAAGGCGCTAAGCTGTTGCCATAACTGTTGTTAGGTTTTTAATAACAGCCCTAATCTTCAAGGAGTATTCGTATGAAAGGCGATGCCGGTGTTATCGATAGCTTAAACAAACTATTGGAATATGAACTGACAGCTGTTGATCAATATTTTGTTCATTCTCGTATGTATGAGGATTGGGGTCTTGCAAAATTGTATGAGCGTATCGCCCACGAGCGTGATGATGAGCTTGGCCACGCCGACTTAATTATTCGTCGTATTTTGTTCTTGGAAGGCATGCCTAATTTGTCGAAGCGGTCGCCGATGAATATCGGTCACGATGTTCCTTCTATGCTGCAAAGCGATTTGGATCTAGAAATTCACGTTGGCGCTGAGCTTAAAGAAGCCATGGCCTACGCTGAAACCGTTAAGGACTATGTAACGCGCGATATCATGTTGAAGATGTTGGATGATACTGAAGTTGACCACGAATATTGGTTACGCCAGCAACTTGGTTTAATCGACCGAGTTGGTCTGCAGAACTATCAGCAGTCTATGAGCTAAATCAGACTAAAAAGTTGGTGCCTCGAATAGGGCGCCAACTTTTTATGTGCTTTGGGCTTACGTCAGGTTTGATGTGGGTTTATCTTTTTAGTCCTGTCAGTTCAGTTAACTCAGCGCCATCATTCATTGTCGAAGCAGCCGCTTCCTGCACTTAATATTGTTCCAATTCCTCTCCGGTCAATATTGTTTTTAGCCCCAGCTTAAGTTTTTTACTATCCCGCAGTAATTCTCAGACGTGTTTCTTTTTCACTTTTCTCCATGCTTTTCATGGTTATGTGTAAATACCTATTGAATCGATATTGGCCGCTAGCTACTGGTTCAACTTGGCTGAATACCGTGGTTTTAGATTATTGCTTGCATCCTGCCTTCACGCAGGCTCGCTCGATTTGGCCTGGGCCCCTCAGTTTTTTGATTAATCCATCAAAATAATCCATAAAAGCCTGTTTATCGAATTGTTGGCTATTCCGCACTGCGGAATAAGCTGATACTATTTTGGGATTCAATCCCACAACCTAGAGCTCAGTGGTCCCTAATGATTCGAGATACAGAAACACTTAAGCAGCTACTTGATACGATTAATCGTTATGTGCGTGAGCGCTTACGCCCTCTAGAGGCGCAAGTCGCCGAGGACGATGCGATCCCAGATGAGATCGTAGCAGAGATGCGGGGAATGGGTTTGTTTGGGCTTACTATCCCCGAAGAGTACGGTGGCTTGGGGCTGACCATGGAGGAGGAGGCTCTTGTGGCGATGGAGCTCGGGCGCACATCCCCAGCGTTTCGGTCACTGATAGGCACCAATAATGGTATTGGCTCGGCAGGTTTGGTATTTGATGGTACTGAGGCGCAAAAGCAAAAGTTTTTACCAGCCATGGCAACTGGCGAGCTGATATCGTCATTTTGTTTAACCGAACCTGATGTCGGCTCAGATTCGGCCGCGGTAAAAACCTCCGCCGTCCGCGATGGTGATGATTACATTATCAATGGTACCAAGCGCTTTATTACCAATGCGCCGCGGGCCAGCTTGTTCACGGTAATGGCTCGTACTGACCCCAATATTAAAGGGGCCAAGGGCGTGTCGGCTTTTATTGTGGACGCCAACTCTGAAGGTCTGAGTTTAGGCGCTAAAGATAAAAAAATGGGTCAAGCAGGTTCTTATACCTGCGATGTCATCTTCGATAATGTTCGCGTTTCTGCCAAAAACCTTATTGGCGAGGTCGAAGGCAAAGGCTTCTATATGGCCATGAAAGTTCTCGACCGAGGACGCTTACATATCTCGGCCTTGAGTGTTGGTATTGCTGAGCGGCTTATAGAAGATGCATTACAATTTTCGATAGAGCGCCAGCAGTTTGGTAAGCCAATTTGTGAACACCAACTTATTCAAGCTATGTTGGCCGACTCTAAAACTGAGGCTTATGCTGGTAAGAGTATGGTGTTGGATTGCGCCCGACGTCGTGATAACGGTGAAAACGCCAGCACTGAGGCGGCCTGTAGTAAATTATTTTGTACTGAAATGGTTGGCCGCGTAGCCGATCGTGCGGTACAAATACATGGTGGCTCAGGTTATATATCAGAATATGCCGTTGAGAGGTTTTATAGAGATGTACGGTTGTTTCGGCTCTACGAAGGTACATCTCAGATACAGCAGATCGTGATTGCTAAGAATATGATTAAAAGCTTCGATCAGTAAAGTGATCGTAATCTATAAGAACACCGTAAGCCGTTAATACGAAAAATAATTACGAATAAAATAAATAATACTGAATAAGCAGTCCCGAACAAGCAGCATCGAATAAATAATACAAAAAAATCGTAATAGTAATTTAGTAATAAAACAATTGGAGAAAAAAATGAATGTAGATCTCTCTCCAGATGAGTTGGCGTTTCGTGATGAAGTCCGTCAATTCCTGGATACCAAACTTCCAAAAGATATTGCCGCTAAAATTTTAGCTGGCACACCGACTAGCAAAGAAGAGCATGTTCAATGGCAGCAGATTCTTGCAGCACAAGGTTGGGCAGCAGTTAACTGGCCGGTTGAATACGGCGGCACTGGCTGGACCTCTACTCAAAAGTATATCTGGTCCAATGAGTGTGCTAAATCCGGTGCTCCTGATGTTGTGCCTTTTGGCATGAAGATGGTGGCTCCGGTTATCTATACCTATGGTTCTGAAGAGCAAAGGCAGAGATTTTTGCCTGATATTCTAGCGAGTAATGTGTGGTGGTGTCAGGGTTATTCTGAACCTAACGCGGGCTCTGATCTGGCCTCGTTGAAAACAACGGCTGTTCGTGATGGTGACGACTACCTTATTAATGGTACTAAAACCTGGACGACGTTGGGGCAATATGCCGATTGGATTTTTTGTTTAGTTCGCACCGGCACGCCAGAGACAAAAAACCAAGAGGCCATCAGTTTTGTGCTTGTTAATATGGATGATCCTGGCATTACCGTTTCTCCAATTATTACTCTAGACGGTCATCGTGAGGTCAATGAGATCCACTTTGATAATGTTCGTGTGCCGGTTGCCAATCGTATTGGTGAAGAGGGCAAAGGCTGGACATACGCCAAGGTGTTGTTAACCCACGAAAGAACCGGAATTGCACGAGTTGCTCATTCAAAGGTTCGCCTAGAAAAGCTAAAAGCACTGGCTCAAGAGACTAGTGACGGCGCCGGTAATATGTTGGAGAACGAAGCGTTTTCCCAGCGTCTAACCGAAATCGAAGTGGAGCTTCTAGCGCTTGAGTACACTGAGTTGCGAACGTTGGCGGCGGTAAGTACCGGTAAAGCCCCGGGCCCTGAATCTTCTATTTTAAAAATTAAAGGTTCTGAGATTGGTCAGCTTATCGATGAAATGTTCGTTGATTTAGCGGGTTATTACTCCATGCCGTTTATTAAAGAGCAGTTCGTTGACGGCCATGACCAGCCCCATGTCGGCCCAGGCACGGCAGCTAACTCTGCGCCAAAATATTTCAACAACCGCAAAGCTTCAATTTATGGCGGTAGTAACGAAATTCAAAAGAACATTATTTGTAAAGCCGTACTTGGCTTATAAGCTGTAGGAGAGAATACTGATGGATTTTTCATTATCCGAAGAACAGCAAATGCTCAAAGACAGCATCGGCAAGTTCGTACAAAACGATTACGATTTCGATTCAAGAATGAAGACAGTGAACAGTGCCCAGGCATTCAATAAAGATCACTGGAGCCTTTTCGCAGAGCTGGGTTGGCTAATGGTGCCATTTAGCGAAGCTGACGGCGGCCTTGGCGGCAGCGCAGCTGACTTAATGGTTGTGATGGAAGAGTTCGGTAAGGGTATTGTGATTGAGCCGTTTTTGGCAACCGCTGTTATCGGCGGCGGTTTAATTGCGGCTCAAGGTTCTGAAGCTCAGAAAACCGAGATTTTACCGGAAGTAATGGCTGGAAATTTACAGATGGCGTTGGCTTTTACCGAAGCACAAAGTCGCTATTGCTTGCATAATGTTGCGACCACGGCAGAGAAAAAAGGCGATACTTTTACCTTAAGTGGGCAAAAGAGTGTTGTTCTCAATGGCGGTGTGGCCGACAAAATTATCGTTTTGGCCCGCACAGCCGGCGAGCAAAATGACAAGACCGGCCTGAGCTTATTTGTGCTTGATACGAATGCTGAAGGTGTTACTCGCCAGTCTTACGCCACTCAAGATGGTGGCCAAGCAGCAGAAATTAGTCTTAACAACGTTACTGTTGCTGCTGACGCTATGGTTGGTGAGCAAGGCTTAGCTCTTGCGAGCGTTGAGGCTATTTTGGATCGAGCCAACTTGGCAATTTGCGCTGAAGCGGTTGGTGCAATGGAAGTGACCTATCAAAAAACGGTTGAGTACACTAAGACTCGTGTTCAATTCGGTGTGCCAATATCGAAGTTCCAGGCTTTGCAGCATCGCATGGCGGATATGTTCATTGAGCATCAGCAAGCGAAATCGGCTTTGCTGATGGCGGCAATGCAGTTAGATGCAGACCCTGTACTAGGCGCTAGAGCAGTATCAGCAGCGAAGCTACGTATCGGTCGAGCTGCTCGTCATGTGGGGCAAGAGGCTGTGCAAATACATGGTGGCATTGGTGTGACAGATGAGTTGGATGTAGGGCACTTCTTCAAGCGCTTAACCATGATTGAAATGTTGTTCGGTAATTCTGATTACCACAACCGTCGCTATAGAGATCTACAGGCGGTTTAAAGCAGTATCAATACCTGTCTCGCTAGAGTGAAGGTTCGCTCAGTTGGGGCAGGGGTTTTTAGTTGAGAGTCTATGTAAGGTGCATGTCAGCTCTCTCTCCTCTTTTTAGTTGCTTTTTTCAGCGGTCTGTATTCTTCGCTTGTTTAAATATCTAACATCTCTAATTTTTACCATCTCTAATTTTTAACACTTCTAGCTTTTATCAGCTCTAGCTTCTGCCAACTCTAAGTTCTGCCAACTCTAACTTTATCTCCGCTCGCTTCAGCTGTCAGCTTGATGAGCTGTTCAGAGTATTTAATACTTTTTATGGTTTCATTGTTGTATGACCTTTGTTTGGCAGATTTTTCTGGGTGGTTATTTTTTTGTTGATTTGTCGAGTTGTTTTTAAGGTGATTGTATCTGCGTTCTACTACGCTGTTAAATGTTGTTTTTTTAACTTGTCGCCGATAGTGGGGTCACTGTTTCGAATTGGTGATGGTGATTACTTTCCTGGTTCAGTTTTTTGGGGGCTGGGTAGGCTGTTGGTGTGTGGTTTTTGTGGGTGTGTGAATCTCCCCAAGTTAATAAAAAACTGATGTGGTAATGATTGCAGGCTTTAATTAGGGGAGAGTAGGGTTTAAATTTTAGTACTATTAAATTGTTGTGATGGGCGTTATCAATTGAATGATCTTTATTTTTTTGGTGCTTTAGTGATTATTTTTGTTATAAATATTTTTTGATAATATTTTTTTATAAACCTTAGTACTAATGTCAGCTTTAACTGCCTTTAAATGTTGGTTTGATATATGTGGTGGGGCGTTTTCAGTGGGTGAAATTTATCGTAAATCCAAATGTAATTTATAGATTGATTGTTTTTATTTTTTGTAGATAAAATTTATCGTAGCGCATCACAAATATTTTGTGATGCGCCCTTCAGAATTTTATATTTTTGTAAGTCTGTGTCGTGTGCAATTGACAGTGTCTGTTGAGATGATGATTAATGATTGTCGATCAATAATAAAAGTTAAATATAAAATTCTGGATAACATTATGAAATATTTAAAGTACATGAGAATACCTATTGCTTTGGCAGTGGCGGGATTGGCTGGTGGAGTAAATGCTTATGAATTAGTAGGTACAGCATGGAAGAATGGCGAGCTAAAGTTAGTTTTTGACCTGCCGGGAACCTCTAAAGATGGTATTCCATGGAATCAGGCATTCGATGAAGCAGCGATCAGGTGGAATGATTCAAGTAATCACATATCGATAAGCACAGAAAGAGGAATTGTAGAAGATGTTTGCAAAAGAGTTGGTGATGGAGTAATTCCAGTTGTATTTTTGAAAGACCGCTGTGGAGGAGCGAGTTGGGGAGATTCTCTTGGTTATGCGAAATGGAGTATTGCTTGGGATCCTATGAGGGGGCATTTTATGCTGGCGACCCGTATAACGATTAAAGAAAATGTGGTTGTGGGGCCAAATAGGTGGAAGAAAGAAGATCTGATGCCCCTCTTTCAGCACGAAATTGGACACATAATCGGCTTTGAACATCACCCTAGTATATCATCCATAATGTATCCACACCCAAAAGTTCAGCACCCTTCCGAAGACGATATTCTAGGCTTAGAAACTGTGTACCCTGAGGTAGCTTTAAACCGTGTTTCTGGAATTCCAGAGTGGGATGCCAAGGTAAAGAAAAAGGAAGAAGCAAAAGCTAAGCTCAAGGCCGAGGCCGAGAAAAAAGCAAAAGCAAAAGCAGAAGCTCAGGCTGAGCTAGAAAAAAAGTACGGGAATAATTTAGCACTCGCTAAAGAAACCAATCAATCGTCAATCGAAGTGGGCGGAGCTAGTTCAAGGGCTGTTGATGGTAATACTAATGGCGACTATTCAAAAAATTCGGTTACGCATACTAGGAAAGATTACAATGCATGGTGGGAGGTTGTTCTAAATAAAAATTCCAATATAAATCTTATACAGCTCTATAACCGAAAAGATTGTTGTACGTCTCGTTTGCGGGACTTCACTGTTTTTGTATCAAAACAGCCTTTTGGCAATGCATCGTATAGTGATTTAATAAATGACAGCACTGTTTGGAAGTCTCATCATTCTGGAGAGGCAGGTGAGAAAACGAGTATTGATGTTGACGGCGCAGGGCGGTATGTACGAGTGCAGTTAGACCACCAAGATCATTTAAGTTTAGCTGAAGTTCAGGTCTATGGATTTCCATGGGACGCAGAAGATGAAGCCCGAGAAGAAGCAGCAGCTAAGGCAGAGGCAGATGCTATAGCTAAAGCCGAGGCGCTGTTTGGTAAAAATATTGCGGTTGGAGCAGATACAAACCAATCTTCCACAGTTTTGGGCGCGGATAGTTCAAGAGCTGTTGATGATAATGTTAGTGGAGTTTTCGGCGATAAGTCGGTTACGCATACGGGGGCTGATAATAATCCATGGTGGGAGGTTGCGCTAACCAATAATGCCGATGTGAATTTCATAAACATCTATAACCGAAAAGATTGTTGCTCGTCGCGTTTACGAGACTTTACTGTCTTCGTATCTGAGCAACCTTTTGGTGATGCTACGTATAGCGAGTTAAAGGATAACAGTGCTATTTGGCAGTTCCATCATACCGGAGAGGCGGGAGAGAAAACGGTAATTCCTGTTGGTTCAATTGGCCCTGTTGATTCTGACGGCACCGCCGGCCCTGCTGGAGCTGTTGGACGATATGTTCGAGTTCAATTAGATCACAGCGAGCACCTAAGCCTAGCCGAAGTGCAGGTCATTGGCTTCGCTTGGAGCGTAGAAAAAGAGGAGGCAGTCAAAGCTGAGGCTGAGGCTAAAGCTAAAGCGGACGCTGAGGCTAAAGCAGAGGCAGAGGCAGAGGCTTTAGCCAAATTTGAGGCGGCGTTTGGTAAAAACATAGCCGTCGGCGCTGAGGCAAGTCAATCTTCAACAGTATTGGGCGCTGTTAGCTCGAGGGCTGTTGATGGTAACACTAGTGGAGTTTTCACCAATAATTCGGTTACGCATACAGGAAATGATGACAATGCATGGTGGGAAGTTGTTTTAAACAATAATGCCGACATACACCGTGTAAATATTTATAACCGAACAGATTGTTGCTTGTCGCGTCTGCAGGGCTTTACTGTCTTTGTTTCAGAGCAACCTTTTGGTAATGCAACGTATAGTGAGTTAAAAAATGACAGCGCGATTTGGCAGTTCCATCATGCTGGTGTAGCAGGGAGTAAAACGGTAATTCCTATTGGCCCTGAAGGTACTGTAGGGCGATATGTTCGAGTGCAATTAGATCATCGCGAACATATAAACTTGGCTGAGGTGGAGGTCATTGGCTTCCCTTGGAGTGCAGAAAAAGAAGCAGCAGTCCAGGCTGAGTTAGATGCTAAAGCCGAAGCAATCAGGTTGGAGGCAGAAGCTAAAGCCAAAGCAGAGGCGGACGCTATTGCTAAAGCCGAGGCGGATGCTAAGGCCGAATTTGAAACAATGTTTGGTAAAAACTTAGCTGTTGCAAAAGAAACGAATCAATCTTCAACAGTATTGGGCGCTGTTAGCTCAAGAGCAGTTGATGATAATGTTAATGGAGTGTTCACTGATGATTCGGTTACGCATACGGGGAATGATGATAATGCATGGTGGGAAGTTGCCCTTGATGATGACGTTGATATAAGACTTATACAACTTTATAACCGAACGGATTGTTGTTTATCGCGTTTACGGGACTTTACTGTTTTTGTGTCAAAACAACCTTTCGGTGATGCAACGTATGATGAATTGAAAAATGACAGCTCTATCTGGCAGTCTCATTATGCCAACGTAGCAGGGGAGAAAACAGTTATCTCTGTTGGCAGTATTGGGCGGTATGTACGAGTGCAATTAGATCACCGTGAACACTTAAGTTTAGCTGAAGCTCAAGTTATCGGCTTCACTTTGGGCACAGGAGAGGGAAGCAAAGCAGAGGCAGACGCTAAAGCAGAAGCCAAGGCAGAAGCTGACGCTAAAGCAGAAGCTGACGCTAAAGCAGAAGCTGACGCTAAAGCAGAAGCTGACGCTAAAGCAGAAGCAGAAGCTGACGCTAAAGCAGAAGCAGAAGCTGACGCTAAAGCAGAAGCTGACGCTAAAGCAGAAGCTGACGCTAAAGCAGAAGCTGACGCTAAAGCAGAAGCTGACGCTAAAGCAGAAGCCGACGCTAAAGCAGAAGCCGACGCTAAAGCAGAAGCCGACGCTAAA
>Ga0105358_10002288_pt1 | contig 10226 bp, 11 predicted proteins | sample GOMGulsemesocosm_5_FD_83509 | JGI IMG/M metagenome (GOLD analysis project Ga0105358, IMG submission 83509) | Methane-oxidizing microbial communities from mesocosms in the Gulf of Mexico - GOM15C Gulf of Mexico | ecosystem: Environmental > Aquatic > Marine > Cold seeps | place: Gulf of Mexico...
AACAGTTATCAAACCCCTAGGAGACATCTTCCAAAATGTAGAAGGTGTATCAGGAGGTTCGATTTTGGGTACGGGAGAAGTATCTTTGATATTTGATATTCCAAAACTCATAGAACATAGAGTTAAACAAGATTAAGAGTCAAAAATAGCAAATTCAAGGATACTAAAATGATTAATAAGATACTTAAAGTTGAACGAATAACCAGCAAAAGCCAGCGGATTAATTCACCACCTGAAGATGCTTTTGAAGTCAATATAGGAGATGTGTTAACATCAAAAAAATTTGAATTAAAAAGATAAAGGATACGTGATGAATAAGCAAATGGAACCAGTAGAAGTACACTTTAGTCCAACGGATGTAATTGTAAGTGCAACAGACCCCCAAGGGATATTGCTGTACGCAAATGATGCCTTTGTTCGATTAAGTGGATACACAAGAAAAGAGCTCATGGGAAAACCCCATAGTATTTTAAGACATCCCGACATGCCAAAAGCGGTTTTCCAACTTTTATGGAACAAACTTCTTACAGGAGAGAGTTTATACGCTTTTGTAAAAAATAGAACCAAACAAGGAAATTTCTACTGGGTAAAAGCCTATGCCGTTCCTGTTAAGAACAATGGCATTACAGAAAAGTTTATTTCATATAGACAGCCCTTGAATAATTATGCAAAAGGTACTTTAAATATTTTATACAATGTCTTGATTGAGTATGAAAAAACGCACAGTGCAGAAGCTTCTTTAGATTTTTTTGTTAATTACTTAGATGAGCGAAACATGACATACAATGATTTCATTGATAGATTAACCCAGGAAAAAGAAGTCACTTCCCTTGAAGCATTACAAATAGATTTTGCAAAATTTTATAATGATCATATCATTTATAAATCACATGTGGAACATAAAGTTGCCTTAGGTGAGGAAAATATTGAGCTGGAAGATGCTTGTACTTGTAAGTTTGGAAAATGGATTGATACAGTTAAACATGAAAGTTATACCAAACATACGTCATGGACAAAAATGCTGAAATCTCATGAGTTATACCACGAAAAGATCAATGAGTATGTTCTTAAAAACAAACAAGGTTCAAGCCCTGTAATTATTGAAGAAATATTACAAGATATTGAAAAAAGTACCCAAACAATTTTTGCAAATATGCAAGACGCAATTGACCATTGTGAATAAAGGAGAGTCCCATGGCAACTAAAACAAAAACAGAAGAAACAGTAAGCGCAACAGAAGAAAAAGTTGAAAGTGTTGAGGCAACCCAGACTCCCACCCAAGAAAGTGTTAATTGTGTAGGGATTGGTGTCTTAGAAAAGGCCTTGAAAAAAATGGCAAAAGGAAAATTTAATTTTGATGATCTTGAAACTGATAATCCAGAATTAGAGGCATCTGTCGGTTACATTAATTCTTTGAAAAAACAAATCAAAACTTTAGCAAAGGATACCAAAGAAGCAACCGCTGGAATCGAGCAAGGTAAATTTGACATGAGAATTCAAACCTTAGACTATAAAAATATTTTTTCAGATATTGCTGATAACTACAACTACAATTTAGACATCATTATGGCAGGTATTGTGGATATGAGTTATATTATTGAAAACATCACAGCAGGTAATTTAAATACAAAAATTACCAATACCTATAGAGGGTCAATGTCAGACTTGAAAGATAATATCAATGAGCTGATTTCAAAAATAAACGAAATTACTTTTGACTCAAATCTTCTTAAAGATGCTATAGATGCTGGAGAATTAACTGTACGTATTGACTTAAACAAATACCAAGGTGACTTTGTGAAAATTCACCAAGCAACAAATGATACCTTAGGTGTAATTGAGAAAGCCCTAGGAGATGTGAACTCCACTCTAGGAGTTATGAAAGGTGGAGATTTTGACGCCAGAATTGAAAATGAGTACCAAGGTGCTTTTAATGATGCCAAAACCAATGTAAATGATTTTGCCTCAACAGTACAAGAAGTACTTCAAAACATCAATACAAAACTATCTGATGTAAGTAAAGGTAATTTTGATTCAAAAATCAATGAAGATTATCAAGGTGAGTTTGTCAAAAGTAAAACAGCGGTAAATCAACTGTGTGAAATCATGAACAGTATGTTGCAAAAATACAACGAAACAAACAATTTAATTCTTGAAGGTGATTCAAGTGCAAGAGTTTCAACAGAAGGCTTTGAAGGAGATTATGTATCAATGCTTGACATTGTTAATAACTCACTTAAACTGTATGGTGAAGTGGTCGCTGAAGCGGTTAAGTCTTTTACAGGAATTCAAAGTGGAGATTTCTCATATAGAATTGAAGGAGCTTGGAAAGGTGACTTTAAACAAATTCAAATAGCCTCTAACGAGCTGGCAACAAACCTGGGTGAGATTATCACAGAAGTTGGAGATACCTTATCTAGTTTGGGTGCTGGAGATTTAACCAAACAAATTGATATGGAACTTCCAGGTGATTTTAATAATATAAAAGTAAGTACCAATGAATTTATTGATAGCTTAACAAAAACCGTTGTTCAGATTATCGAAGGTGCCAACCAAATGAAACTTGCCAGTGGAGAAGTAAACAATTACTCTATGGCAATATCAACAGGTGCTGAACAACAAGCAAGTTCACTTGAAGTAACTACATCAGCTATTGAAGAAATGAGTGGTAGTATTAATGAAACTGCCAAAAATGCACAAAAAACAAATGAGATGGCAGAAGCATCAGCCTCTATGGCTATTGAAGGTGGAGAAGCAGTAAATAAAACTGTGGAAGCCATGACTACTATTGCAGATAAGATTAAAATTATCGAAGATATTGTTTATCAAACAAACCTTCTTGCACTGAATGCAGCTATTGAAGCCGCACGAGCGGGAGAGCATGGTAAAGGGTTCGCCGTAGTTGCAGCAGAAGTGCGAAAACTGGCGAAACGTTCACAAATCGCTGCGGGTGAGATTTCAACTATTACCACTGATTCCTTAGAAGTATCTCAAAAAGCAGGTGAGCTTATCTCAGCTGTAGTACCTCAAATTCAAGAAACAGCAACACTGATTAAAGATATAGCAACTGCTGCAAAAGAGCAAGATGTGGGAATTGTACAAATTACAAGCTCTATGAATGACCTAAATGAAGTAACCCAGGGAAATGCGGCTAGTTCGCAAGAGTTAGCAAGTGCTTCTGAAGAACTTGATGGTCAATCTAATACTCTGTCTGAGTTAATGAAATTCTATACTGTAAGTGAAGAAGACCAAGAACAACAAAGTTTTGTCAAAACATCTTCTCATCAAGTAGCTCAAAAGAAAAATAAAGCAACTAAGGTTGTGAAAAATTCCAAAAAAGTTGCTACGGTTTCGGTCAGACAAACCAAAGTTGAAAAAAAACCAGACATTAGTATTGAAGCAGAGCAGATGTCCAGTGAAAATGCACGTAACTTTATTCCAGATGAAGAAGGTGGCAACGAGGAAGAATTAGATTTAAAAAACTTCGAACAATATTAAGGATACATCATGAATGAAGATGATATTACGCTAGAAGATGAAGAATTAAGCCAAAGTAATGGTCAGCAATATTTTCTTTTCATTAGTGGTGGAGATATTTATGCTATGGATGCATTACTTGTTGCAGAAATTGTAGAGTATCAGGGAATTACCAAAGTACCAATGATGAAGTCTTGTGTTAAGGGAGTGACAAATGTCAGAGGAAATATAATAGCCGTTGTAGATTTATTGGATCGTTTTGAGTTGGGAGAAACAAAAATTTCTCCTCGAACGTCCTTGGCTATTATTAAAACAACCCATTTAGACAAGATCATTAATATTGCCATTATTATTGACGAAGTATATGAAGTAGATAATATTTCAGATATTCACATGAAGGTATCTCCTGATTTTGGTACGAAAATAACAGAAAATTCATCAAACATATTGGACAATACAACAACGATGATATTGCAATATTGAACACCGACACCATTCTGAATATAAAAGAATTGGCAAAATAAAAGAGGACTATGATTATGGCAACTGATACTTCAAACAAAAGACAAACATTAATTGAAGATGATGAAGATGATGAATTAGATTTGGTTAAACTTGTAGCCACCAATGCAAATGATTCCAATCAATACCTCGTATTTGTGGGTTCAAATGGAGAATTATATGCAAAAAATGTTTCTAAAATTGAAGAATTATTGATTTATAAAGACTTGGTTATTTCAAAAAACAGTGATCCAAATCATATTATTTTGGGTACTGCTGATATACGGGGTCAAATGACTACAATAGTAAATTTCGATCGTTGGGCTGGCCATGATGTTTTAGATGAGAGTGAATATGAACTACTTATTATTGCCAGTTACGGAGATAGAAGATTTGCACTGGTGGTAAAAAAAGTTGAGCAAATCACAACTATTGAACCAGAGGATATGACAGATAATAGTAGTGATAATGATAAAGCTTCATTTATAACAAAGGTGAATATTTCCGGAGTTGAGCGTCTTTGTACCATCTTTGATGGAGATAAGATGTTATTGGATATTTATGAAGACCAAAAAACTTTATCTGATACAGCTATTAAAAATATATACGAACAGATTAATAGCGACAAAGTTGTTCTGTTTGCAGATGATAGCCGTTTTGTACGAAAAATGGTAGGGAGTTTATTTGAAAAACTTAAACTAAAAAATAAAATTTATTCTGATGGAAAAGAATTGATTAATGGTATGGAGAACATGCAATCAGAAGAAATAGGTCTTATTATAACAGACATAGAAATGCCCCAAATGGGTGGAAGAGAAGTAATTGATCACATCCGAAAAAACAGTCAATTTAATGATATAAATATAATTGTTCATACAAATATGAGTAACAATCTTATGAGTAATGAACTCATAAGTGCTGGAACTTCTAAAATAATTGGCAAAATTGATATGGAAGAACTGTCTCTTGGAATCAAGGAGTTCATGAAATAATTAAATCAATACAAGGGGAAGAGTTATGTCATCAAGCACAAAACTTAGCAATAATCAAATAAAGGCCAATGCTATGATAGAATCAAATACTGTTGAATTAAGTATGGATGTTTTTAAAATATTTCAAAAAAAGATTTTTAGTGAAACGGGAATCTCTTTGGATAGTTCAAAAATATCTTTGGTTCAAAGTAGATTATACAAGCGACTTTTATTTTATAAGGTAAAATCATTTGCTGAATACCTAAGAATCATTCAAATAGACCATAAAGAAAAAATGGAAATGTTAAATTTGATTACTACAAATGAAACCTATTTTTTCAGAGAAGAGTCACACTATAATTTTTTGGTAAAACATTTAAAACATCACCATAATAAATTTAGATTATGGAGTGCCGCTGCTTCTGTTGGAGCTGAGGCCTATACCATTGCAATGATTCTAGACGATCATTTACAACGTGACTCCTGGGAGATAATTGCCAGTGATATTAATACAGAAGTCATCAAAAAGGCCAGAACGGGTATGTATCCTTTAAACTGGATGGACAAAATACCAGAAAAGTACAAAAAGAAACATTGCCTAGTCGGAAAAGGAAAATATGAAAAACAATTTTTAATAAGTCGTACTTTGAGTAAAAGTATTTCTTTTTTACAAAATAATTTAATGAAACCCAATACAGAGCTGGGAAAGTTTGATATAATATTTTTAAGAAATGTTTTAATATATTTTAATGATGCCACCAAAACACATGTAATTAACAATATACTGAAAAATTTAAAACCCAAAGGGTATTTAATAATTAGTTTAACCGAATCACTACAAAACTTGAACTTAAAAGAATTAGATCAAGTGAGTACATCAATTTACCAAAAGAGAGGATATTAATATGAAAAATCATGATGAAAAGTACTTAGAATTTATAATGCATGACAAAAACTTACTGCTACTGAGTAGCGATACTTTCGAAGAGCACGATGATATTTTTACTTCTTTTAGTACTTTTGTAATTAATGAGATAAACAAAGATACTTTTAAAAATACTGATGCTATTTTATTACAAGAGAGACCAGATATTGTTATGTTAAACTCAAATGAAGACACAGCTTTTATTTTAAGTGTCATCAACGAAATTTACCAGTTTAATGATAATATCACAATTATTTTACTCCTTGATCATCATAGAATTGAGCAGCAGTTTGATGCCATCAATAAAGTTGATTTTGTATTAAGTAACCCCTTTACAAAAGATGATTTACTGAAAAAATTATTTGCTTCCTTAAACGAAAATGCCATGATCAAGACAACTGTAAAAAGAGATAAAGAAAAAACAGAAGACGTAGAAATATTTTTAGACACCTTTGAAGGAGAGATTTTATTTTTAAATGAAGAGTTAAAAGACTATATCAATCAATTTGATAATGGAGAACTTTCCCATGAGCTTTTATGTGAGGTAGCTGAAAAAATGAAAGAAGTATCTCTCGTATTTTCAAGACACAATTATACCAAACGGGTCTCCCCTATTTTCACCCAGCTTGCATCTTATTTAGACTTACTGGATATTCAAAAAGTTGGGGTAGAAAATATAGAAGGGTTTATCTTTTTGGCTCGAATTATCGATGATATTCAAAACTATTTATTTGAATACTTTGTATCTAGAATTTTTGTGGACGTATATGTGTTTGAAGATTCCTTGAAAAACTCAATAAAGTTTATGCAAGATCGTCTCCAAACAGCTGATACAAGCCATGATCATAGTGAATTGAATTTTTTCTAATGATTAATGTATTTTTAATAGATGATTCTGTTTTAGTCAGAAATTCATTTAAAAAAATCTTAACAGGATTGTCGGACATACATATCTTAGGAGAAGCCAATAATCCAGTGGATGCCTTTACGGAATTTAAAAAAGTAGGTCTTCCTGATGTATTTATTTTGGATATTGAAATGCCAAAAATGGATGGATTAACTTTTTTACGAAAAATAAACGTACAAAGACCCACTCCTGTAATCATGTGTTCAACTTTGGTTACTAAAGGTTCAAATGCTTTACTGGAAGCTTTAAGTCTTGGAGCTTTTGCCATCATTGCAAAACCAACTGTGGGTGTGAGTTCTTTTATAAATGATTATAAAGAAGAAGTATTGGAATATATTCGTACTGCAGCAAAGGCCAAAGTTCGTTTCTCTTCTATTGTAAATAAAAGTCCCATAGTAAGTGACACAAAAAGTTTTAAACACAAACCAAGCGCAAAATTTATCGCCATTGGTTCATCAACGGGTGGGGTACAGGTTATAGAAGAGGTTTTAACCAATTTACAAAGAGACCACCTTCCCATACTCATAGTTCAACATATGCCAATAGGGTTTACAAATAATTTTGCTACAAGACTCAATGGTTTATGTGAAAACTCAAATGTGATAGAAGCCCAAGAGGGAGATGTATTAAAAACAAATAGAGTTTATATAGCCCCAGGAGCCAAACATATGGAAGTATTTAAAGAAGGTTTATATTATGTTATACGATTAAAAGACTTTCCAAAAGTAGATTTTCATAAGCCAAGTATTACGGTCTTCTTAACTTCCATTTCAAAAGTTGCCAAAGAAAATGCTACTGCGTTTATCCTAACAGGTATGGGAGTAGATGGAGCAGCGGGACTTTTAAAAATGAGAAAAATGGGCAGTAAGACTTACTGTCAAAATGAACAAACATCAACCGTATACGGTATGCCCAAAGCTGCTGTTTCAGCTGGTGCAGTTATCTCAGAACTCTCAATTTTCGACATCACTAAAACCATTAATGGAACACGTTAATTTAGCTTCTAAAGTATTAAAAGTAGAAGTTGTTTTCTATTTTTAATACTTTAATAAATTTTCTTCACTAAAAGAACTCCATTGCTTCTTCTTCATCCATAATTGGAACCTCTACAAAAATACTTTCTAATTCCAAACAAGTATTGGCGAACGAAGCATCAAAGTAGTTAATGTTGTCTGTATTTTTTTGAACAAAAACCATATCTATCCACTTGTATAAATCTTCCAAAATAGACATCAGTCCATCAACAAATAAATCTTTTTTATCATAATCTGAAAGTTCTTCTGTTCCAAGATTATCAATAAAAGTAATTAATTTCCGAGCGGCACCTGCTGTGACACTAAATCGACCAAAATGATTAAGTAGCTCGATAAGCTCTAGTAGTCCCTCTGTGATTTCAGTCAAATCTTCTTTAGCTTTTGAAGCATCTGCACTTACTATATCACAAGCTACATTTTGGAAATGTTCAATTTTATCTTGAAAAACTTCAACCCTATCCATATCAAAATAATCTAAATCAGCAGTAAAGTCTTCTGCTGTCTCTCCATTGAGATGTGCTCTAGTGTGATATTTATTATCATTTTTAGGTGGTGCTATTTTTTCAATTTGTGTTCGTTTTTCCTGTACTTGATTAACTTGTGTTGCATTATTTTGTGTCCGTCGATTCTGAGTTCGTCTGTCTTCACTTCTTCTTTCATCTTCTGGTTTTTTTATATGAATTATCTTTTTATTTTCTTTTTTTTCATTTAAAATTACTTTGGTCTTAATATTTTCTTTTGCTAAGAGTCTTAACTGAAAAGCTTGACGTTTTAATAACTTATCATTATAAATTAGTTTTAATACTCGTGAGAAAATTTTTAGCATTTTTTCTTGATTATAGGGTTTGACCAAAATTCCATCAATACCCAAATCAAGAATAGTTCGCATTTCATTGATATCAACAATAGCAGATAAAACAATGATATGCTGAGAAGGTGATCTCAATCTTATTTTATCAATTAATTCAAATCCATCCATCTTGGGCATCATTAAATCTGTAATAATTAAATCATATTTTTTCTTACCAGTGCTCCAGATTTCATAAGCTACCTCTCCATCGACTGCTGTATCAACAGAATAAAAGATCTCCTCAAATACACCTTTATATATCTCCAAAGTAGTATCATCATCATCCACAACCAAAACATTCATATCTCTTGCATACTCAGATACGATTCTTCCAATGACATTTTTCATTGTTTTCCCTTATAATAAAACGTATGTTTTACGTTATTTTTTTTCTTTAAAAGCAGTTTTTGATACTTTTTCTAAGGCTTTCATTAAATCATCGTTTTGAACAGGTTTTAAAAGAAGTTCAGAAATACCAATTTTGGCGATTTCATCCAATTGTTCTTTTTCATTGTATGCAGACATAATGATTATTTGCTGTTTGGGGTTTTTATCTAATATTGTTTTTGAAAGCTCCAAGCCATCCATACGAGGCATGCAAACATCACTGATCACCAAATCATAATGATTGGATCTGTAAAACTCCATTGCTTCTATACCATCATTTGCAATATCTATTGTCGAAAATATATCTTCAAAGATAGAAGCATATAAAGCTTGAGAAATTTCCTCATCTTCAACATAAAGAACATTTAAACTTTTTGAATACAGTAATAACTCCCTAACACCCATGTTTCACCTCTATACTGAGTATAGCTATTAAATGTGGCAAAATAGTGTCACAGCAGAATAAGAGAACTTAATTTTTAGTAATTTGTTTAATGCATGTTGGCTAGTTTAGTAAGTAAGTCTTTCACTTCTTGTTTGTCGAAAAAGATATTCGTTGCAAGCTCTTTACTGATTTGTTTTAGAAGTTGGGTTTTTTCAAAACGTAAAGTTTCCTCATCGTTTGTATATAAGGTAATGATATCTTGCATTTGGTTTTCATAATCACCTATCATTTCTTCTTTTTTAAGACCAGCTGGTTTTCCTTGAGTCTTTTGATTAAAAAAGAAAAACTTAACAAAAAAGAAGCTGATGATTAGAATTGAGACAATAAGTATGAGGTTTAAGATATCCAAGAAACGCCTTTTATTTAGTATGAGTGTTAAAAGTATTGTAACATTAATAATACCAAATAAAAGAATATTTCGCCTCAATATAGGCATAAAATGTAAATACTTCTTGATTTTGAATACTAATTAATCAATTTATATGATGAAAAAGAAGTATTTTCTATGCAATCCATTTCTTTTATGTAATTTAATTACTCATTAAATTATTAAATTTAACTAAAAACAAGACCTATTACTCTAAATAATTTTATGAATTATTATAAAATTTAATATGACTTTTTAAAAGGAGTATATTATGAAAATATTATCATCAGAAGTGAACATGCAAGCACAGACATCTTCACAATTTGAGCACACAACAACAGTTGAAAGTAGTACTACTTTCC
>Ga0105358_10002291_pt1 | contig 10218 bp, 12 predicted proteins | sample GOMGulsemesocosm_5_FD_83509 | JGI IMG/M metagenome (GOLD analysis project Ga0105358, IMG submission 83509) | Methane-oxidizing microbial communities from mesocosms in the Gulf of Mexico - GOM15C Gulf of Mexico | ecosystem: Environmental > Aquatic > Marine > Cold seeps | place: Gulf of Mexico...
ACTGGTAACTCTAAAAATCACCAAGAAATGGTAGAAAAAGCAATCAAAAGAGCTAGACATATGGCACTAGTTCCTTATATTGTTGATACTAAAAATGTAACTGACGCTGCATTTTACAGATAGTAATTAATAGTAATTTAAAAAGGGTGGAATTTATTCCACCCTTTTTTTATGTTCAAAATTTAAAATATTCTACTGCAGTTAACTCAAAATACTTAGATGTATTTAAATTACTTTGCTATAAAATTAAGATACATTAATACTTGTTCGATATAGTTGGTGGAGGTGAACAAATGCCTAACTTACAAAACTCTTATCTTACTTTAAAAAGTACCAAAATCTCTTTTCTTACATTTCTTAGTATATTACTGATTATTAACACATATGTATTTTCAGATGATAGAATCCGAATACACTACAATGAAAGACCTCCTTACCTCATAACAGTTTCTACTGGACTCGTAACTGGTTTAACAGCAGATGTGGCCAGAATTGCATTCCAAAATGCTGGCATTGCACATCATTGGATTAAAACACCTTCTAAGAGGCAAATGAAAATCTTAAAACAAAATAAAGGTAAAGATTGTTTAGTAGGCTGGTTTAAAAATAGGGAACGTGAAACATTTGCAAAATATACTAAAGTAATTTATCAAAATAAACCAATGATTGGTTTGTCGTTATTTAGTAATACAAACATTGATAGTGGTGAGTCCATTGAGACTATATTGGAAAACAAAGATTTGGTTTTATTGAGAAAAAGTGGATATTCCTATGGTAGCTATCTTGATAATGCCATCGAGAAATATAAACCAAATAGTTACACTGTAACCGTTGAAAATATAAACATGTTAATGATGCTTAATTTTGCTCGTGCTGATTACTTTTTTACAACAGAAGAGGAAATGAAAGGACTAATTAGTAGTGCAGGTTTTTCCCTAGGAGATTACAAAACAATTAGATTTCAAAACATGCCAAAGGGAAATAAACGATATATTCTATGTAGCAAAAAAGTTAAAGACAGAACAATTAAAAAATTAAATGATTGGATTAAATTACCACAAAATTAACACAAAAAACTGATACACTATACTGAAAGGCTTTAGATGAAAAATATGTTTATGTTTTTTATCATTGTGTTTCTCACACTTGTTTCCCTAAATGCAAAAGAGTTTAAAGTTGCAATTTTTGATTTTGATGTAAGAGATAGAAATCAACCAAGTGTTGCTAAACATATAGAAAAAAAACTCAAAAATACTAACCTTAAATTTAGTAAAATTCAACACTTCTCAGGTAGAGATAGTGAGATAACATCTTTGAGAGTTTTGACAAAACTAGATACCATGAATTTTGATTTGATTATAACCATAACTTCTGATTCAATGGTCCCTGCAACACATGCACTTAAAAATACTCCGTGGTTATTTACAAATATCAATAATCCAAGATTTTTTGGAATAAGAGATGCTTTAAATCCAGGCTCACACAAAAGTGGAGTAACCTACTATGTTCCTGTTGATAAACAAATAAATTTTTTTAATGAAGTACTAAATAAAAAACTCAAAAAAATTGGCGTAATTTTTGATTATTTCGCAAAAAGTAGAAGAGCTGAGCTTGTTGAGTTTCGTGAAGCTTCATTAAAACTACATATCAAGTATGAAATTGTACTTATTAAAGAACCAGAAGAGTTAAAAGAGGCTGCTCAAGAATTACTTAACATGGGTGTTGAGGCAATTATCATTACTTCAAGTGGAAAGTTATATAACAATATTGATAAAATTCTAGAAATAACCAATGCAAAAAAAATACCTATATTTTCGGTTAATAAAAAGGGTGTTGCCAATGGCGCTTTATCTGCAATTGCCAGTGACTATTACAAAATGGTAGAAGAGAACTTAATTCCCATGGCAATTGAGGTACTGAGAAATGGAGCTAATCCTGGTCATATGCCCGTACAATATTTAAAAAAACCTTTTATTTATTTAAATTTATCTCAAGCAAAAAAACTTGATTTAGAGATATCCGAGGAAGTAAAAGAACGTGCATCTAAAAAGTACTAATATTATAAATAAGAAAAGTAATAGTAGAAATGAGGTCCTAGAGTGAAAATAAATATGAGACAAGCAAAAGATTCCGATTTGGCATTTTTGAAAAAGCTAAGATCTGAAACAATGGATGAATATCTAAAAAAAGAAGGTTTACCAGTTGATGAAAATTCTCATTTACAACGCATTCAGTATCATTTTGATGCAGCGAATATATTAGATATCCATGGAAAACCCATTGGATTATTTAAATATTATGAAGATGCAAGAACTTGTCATGTTATTCAAGTTCAAATTCTTCCCCAGTATCAAGGTAAAGGAATAGGTAAAAGCATTCTCACTACCCTTCAGAAACAAGCAATAAAAGATGATAAGAGTGTAAATCTAAGTGTACTAAAATCCAACCCAGCTAAAAGCCTATATGAAAGACTTGGTTTTACAGTTATCTCCCAAAGTGACAATGAATTTACTATGCAGTATAATTGAACAAACTCAAATAGGAAAATTTATGACAAAAGTATATTTGTTTGATTGGGGAGATACTTTAATGGTTGATTTTCCACAGTTTACTGGGAAAATGTGTGACTGGGAAAAGGTTGAAGCAGTAAGTGGTGCTAAAAGTACCTTAAAAAAATTATCCAAATCATCTAAAATATATATTGCAACTGGCGCGTCAGAATCTTCTGAGATGAAATCAAGTCAGCTTTTAAAAAAGTAGAGTTAGATGAGTATATTACGGGTTATTTTTGTAAGGCCAATTTAGGAATTGAAAAGGGTAATAGTGAGTTTTTTCAGAAAATATTAGAAGAGTTAAATTTAGATTCAAGTGAGCTAACAATGGTAGGGGATAGTTTATCAAGGGATATTGAACCTGCATTAAAACTTGGCCTTAAAGTGGCTTGGTTTTGTCCCAAGGGCAGCTCTTCGTGTAATGACAAAATAAGAGTTATCTCAACACTGGGTGAATTGTGTTGATTTAAATAAAAGGAACAAGATGAATAATTCTGCAGTTTTAGTTATAGATATGCAACGTGGACTTTTTGGTGAAACCCCTCAACCATATGAAACAGATAACTTGGTACAAACCATTAATAATATAACGAAAAAAGCCAGAAAATTAAAAGTTCCAGTAATTTTTATTCATCATGAACAACACTCAGGAGTACTAGAATACAAAAGTGAAGGCTGGAATTTATTGCCTGAATTATATGTTGTAAATGGGGACTATAAAGTTCAAAAAACTACGCCTGACTCTTTTTTAAATACAAAACTTGAAGGTATATTAAAAGCTTTAAATATCAATAATTTAATCATCTGTGGTTATGCAACGGAGTTTTGCATTGATACTACTACTAGACGAGCTGCTGCGTTAGGATACAATGTTCAATTGGTTTCTAATGGACATACAACCCATGATAAAGAACATTCAAGTGCTGAAAATATTATTATGCATCATAATAATACGCTTCCTAATATTACAAGTTTTAGCTCAATCATAGAAGCTGTACATTCTGAAGATATTAATTTTAAGGATTGATGTATTTTGAAGGATTGTAGAAGTTGAAATTAAATCGAAAGAAAAATTAGTATAAACTAATTTTTCTCCCAAACAGTACCATTTTGCGTATCCATCAAACTAATACCAAGTGTTGTTAACTCATCTCTATATTTATCAGAGAGTTCAAAGTTTTTTTCTTTTTTTGCATTGGTACGTTTAATTATTAGTTCTTCAATGTGTTTAACTTCTTCTTGGCTAATACCAAATTGAAAATACTCATAAGCATCTTGTAGTCCAATTCCTAAAGTATCATTAACAAATTCAATATTTGCAACCAATTCTTTTTTGAAGTTTTTATTTTTTGGTTCTTTATCTAAAGTATCATTGGCTTCACCAATCAATTCATCTACAACAGAGAGTGCTTTTGCTGTATTGATATCATCATTTAAAGCACCTAGCATTTTAGTTTTAAAAGTTTTATTTACAGCTGATTTTGCTGCTCCATAAACTCTTTTTTTGATACGATAAAATTTATCAAGTCTTTTTTTACTGGACAATAAATCTTCTTCATTGAAGTTAAAATCGGCTCTATATTGAGTAGTTATCATATAAAAACGAATTACTTCTCCATGATATGCTTTAAAGATATCTTTTAAGAAAAAACTATTTCCCAAAGATTTACTCATCTTTTCACCATCAATATTTACAAAACCATTGTGCATCCAATATTTTGCCAAGTTCTTTCCAGTAGCACATCTGGTTTGTGCTGCTTCGTTTTCATGATGAGGAAAGAGTAAGTCTGCTCCTCCACCATGAATATCTATTTGAAAATCTTTGTCTGTTGTTGAGGCTAAAAGTTTGTTGATCATAGCACTACATTCTATGTGCCAACCTGGACGGCCAGTTCCAAAAGAAGCTTCATAACTTACCTCTCCTGGCTTTTGAGCTTTCCAAAGTGCAAAATCTTTTTGATTCTTTTTTTGTGAATGTGCTTCAACTCTTGATTGGTTATTTTCATCATCAAAACGTTTACTTAAACTGCCATATTCACTATCTTTTGAAGTGTCAAAATAAACACCATCATCAAGAATATAAGCAGTTTCGTCTTTCAGTAATTTTTCTATCATTTCAATCATAATATCAAGATTGTCTGTGGCTTTTGGCTCAATGGTATTGGGTAAGACATTTAATACTGCCATATCATTTTTATATTCATTGATATAAAAAGTGGTGATTTCTTCAAGTGTCTGACCGGTCTTTTTCATTTTATTGATAATTTTGTCATCAATATCAGTGAAGTTTTTGGTCATGATTACATCGTAATCATTGGCTTTTAAGACTCTATGTAACAAATCAAAAGCAATAGCAGACCTAGCATGTCCAAGATGAGAATCATCATAAACAGTAGGTCCACATACATAAATTCTTGCCTCTTTGTTTGACAAAGACTCAAATTTACGTTTTTGTTTTTCTAAAGAATCATAAAAGTATAAATCTTCCATTATTTAAATAAAGCCTCTAAACTTGCAGTATCAGCTGTTTTTTCTTGTTTTCCGTCTGTTTCACCAGTTAAAGATGGCTCACTTTCGTTTAATACAATATCATATCTTGTAAGCATAGAAGCCAATCTAATATTTAAACCAGCTTTCCCAATTGCTTTTGATTTTTGATCAATTGGAATTGTAATAATTGCCTTGTCTCTCTCATCTTCTTTCGTTGACTTTTCAATTCTTACACTTGTAATAATAGCAGGACTTAAAGCACGAGATACGAACATTTCAGGTAAAGTTGAATATTCAACACAATCAATATTTTCGCCATTTAGTTGAGCACTAACAGCAGAGATTCTCACCCCTTTGACTCCAACAACTGAACCAATAGGATCAATTTGAGGGTCAGATGAGCTTAGCGCAATTTTTGCACGACTTCCTGGAATTCTTGCACTGGCTTCTATAAATATTCTTTCATCTTTAAGTTCGGGAACTTCAAGTCTTAATAATGCTTCAAGGAATTTAGGGCTTGTTCTTGAAATCTCAACAACCAATCCATTTTGTTTATCAATAGTTACACTTTTAACAACGGCTTTTAAAACATCACCAACTTTAAAACTTTCACCCTTGATTCTACTTTTTCTTGTAAGCATACCTCTAACTTCACCAATTTCAACAAAAGTATTTTCAGCTCTGTCAATTCGTGTTACGTTTCCACTGATGATTTTTCCAATTTTATTTTGGTATTTACTTAGTAAATTTTCTTCAATAAATCTTTGTATTTTATATTCAAAGTTGTTATGTAATATCGTGGCAGCATTTCGTCCCATATTTTCAAATTCTAAATCGTATTGAACAAAATCTCCAATTTCTAAATCTTCATCAATTTCTTTAGCTTCTTCAATTGTAATAAAATTTTCTGCATTGATTGGATTTTCCCATTTGTCTAAAACTTCACCGCTTAGTCTTTCATCGTCAATATTTACTACTTCTATCTTTTGAAATAACTTTAACTCTTTATTTTCTTTATCAATTTCTGCATCAAATACTAATGAAAAATCTACCATTTTTTGAGCAGTTTTTATTAATGCTTCTTTTAAAGCATTTTCAACATCTGTAATTTTTAGACCCTTCTCATAAGCAATAGAGTCTAGAATATCAATTATCTTATCCATGTATAACCTTTTTTGACATTGAAATGATTTTTTTTGTGATTCAATGTAATGTAGAGTTATATTATATCTAATCTTGCTTAAAGCATTTTAAAGTAGATTTTAGCTATTATCTTAGATTAAAAATTACAAAACATAAATAAAGGCGTACTACAATGGAACTATTGTTAGCAAGAGAAGAATTAAAAGACAAACCAAAAAAAATCCAACTTGAAAAAGTTCAAGACGAATTAAAAGAATTGGGTGAAAAAATATTTTACTTTGATAGAGATAACTCTCACAAAGATATGATGGCATTGGTTGATGCTTTAGAGAATGATGGGCTAAATGTAAACTTTAGAGAAGTAAGATATGGTTTAGGTGATGAAGAATATCTTTATGAGGTACACGCGTTATAATAACTATGGCTAACAACGAAAAATCAAAAAAACTCTTCATACAGACTCTGGGTTGTCAAATGAACAGCACAGATTCTATGCATATGATTGCAGAGTTAAAAGAACATAAAAACTACGATGTCACTGACACCATGGAAGAAGCTGATTTAATTATAATTAATACCTGTTCTGTTAGAGAAAAACCAGTTCAAAAACTTTTCTCTGAAATTGGTCAATTTAATGTTAAGAAAAAGCCAGGTGCTAAAATTGGGGTGAGTGGGTGTACTGCTTCTCATTTAGGACAAGATATTATTAAAAGAGCTCCCTATGTGGACTTTGTTCTGGGTGCTCGTAATATTTCTAAAATCTCAGACGTTGTTGATAAAAAAGGTTCTGTGGAAATTGATATTAAGCATGATGAAAGTACTTATGAGTTTGCTGAGTATAAAAATACAATGTACCGAACTTCTGTTAATATTTCTGTTGGATGTGATAAAGAGTGTACTTACTGTATTGTTCCAGCAACAAGAGGTGTTGAAATCTCAATTCCACCTGAAATGATTATCAAAGAAATTGAAAAGTCTGTTAAAAATGGTGCGGTTGAAGTAACCTTATTGGGACAAAATGTAAACTCATATGGTAGACGATTTACAGATAAAAGACCAAAGTCTAACTTCACTGAGCTTTTAAAAGAAATTTCTAAAATACCTGAGATAAAAAGAATTCGATTTACTTCTCCTCATCCATTGCATATGGATGACACGTTTATTGAGGAATTTGCGTCAAATGATAAAATTTCAAAATGTATTCATATGCCATTACAAAGTGGTTCAACATCTATTTTAAAAGCGATGAAAAGAGGGTACTCAAAAAAATGGTTTTTAAATAGAGCTCAAAAAATCAAAGACTTAGTTCCTAATGTTCGAATTACGACAGATATCATTGCTGGTTTCCCAGGTGAGACGGATGAAGATTTCGCTGATACAATGGATGTGATTGAACAAGTTAAATTTGATCAGATTTTCAACTTTAAATATTCACCAAGACCTAATACTGCGGCTGAGAAAATGACTGATCTGGTTCCAGATAAAGTTGCCAGCAAAAGATTAACAGACATTATAGAGTTATCAAAACTTCAAATGGATGAACATATGAAAGCTAAAGTAGGTTCTGTGATGGAAGTATTATTTGAAGATTTAAAACCAAATGGTGAGATTTCTGGATTTACTGATAACTACTGTCAAGTATATGTAACAGGAAGTGATGAGCTTTTAGGAAAAATTGTTAAAGTAAAAATTATATCAAATTCAAGAACATCGTTAAAAGGGGAAGTGCTCGTTTAGAGCAACCTTTTGATGAAAAAAAGTATTAAATATTATTTGCAAAACATCGTACTGCCTTATGTTTTACAACTTTTTGTAAAGTTTGTTTATTTTACAAGTAAAAAAAACTTTTTTCACCCAAATATTGATACAAAAAAGACTTACGTGATTGGCTTTTGGCATGGGGAATTACTCATGCAACCTTTTAATTATCATAAATTTAAAAAAGGTACCGTAAAAGCAATGATAAGTGAACATAAAGATGGGGAAGCAATCACAAGAATCGTTCAGCACTTAAATATTGGCTCAGTTCGAGGATCAAGCTCAAGAGGTGGATTAAAAGCCCTTATAAATGCAATTAGAGAGCTTAAAAGTGGAAACGAAGTTGCTATTACTCCTGATGGACCAAGAGGTCCAAGACACAGTGTTGCAGATGGGATAGTAGCAATTGCACAAAAAACCAACTTAGAAATTCTAATTTTTAATTGTAAACCGACTTCTTACTGGCAATTAAAATCTTGGGATAAATTTGTTATTCCAAAACCTTTTGGTACAATAAATTTTTATATTAGTGAACCATTAAATATTCTTGATATGGAAATGGATGAGGCTAAAAAAGTAATACGAGAAAAAATGCTTATTAACGCATTGATCTAAGGATAAAAAGCAGTATGTTTAGTAACAACAATTCGCAATATATCAGTGTTATTAAATATCATAATCAAATTAAAATTGATTATAAACTTTTAAATCAGGATGAAATTTCTTCCAGTAATCAAAGTTCCTTTTTACTTAAAAAAGAGTTTATGCCTGATGATGTTGTATTTAAACTAAATAATTGGCAAAAAGAATCTACCTATACATTTCTAGCAACAATTTGTGATAATGAAGAACAGATTGTTATCAAAAAAGATGACCTGTCATATAATGAAGACTATAATATAGTAGCTTTAAATCCTTCTTTTAACGTAGGTATTAAAAACAGTATTTTATTTGAAGATGTTCATTATTTTGATAAAACTGGTTTGGACTTTTTGTATTCACCTTATCATATATTAAATCTTCATGTTGAACAAAATCCAAGTGCAAATAATTTGTTAATACTACTTCTTGACAATCATTTGTATCTATTTATTTTGAATGAAAATAGTGAAATAGTTCATAGTAGCATTAAAAATCTCAGTTCTTTTGATGATATCAAACAAACAGAATTTTATGAAAGTGAAGTTGTTGGTCAAAAACTATTTGATGAAGTTTATTTTTTTGAGATACAAAACCTAGTACAAAGTGTAATAAGCGAATTTTATGAAACTGTAAGCGACGTTTTTATTGAAAAGATTGTTATTTTGTATACATTAAAACAGCTAAATGATAAACAAATACAAACTTTACAAAACGATCTTTTAATACCAATTAAATATCATCCTATTTCTGTTGATGAATCCTTATTTGAATTATCTAAAGAGAGTTTGAAAACACCCAAAAGTTTTATACAAACTAGAAAAAAAACAAAACCTGCTCAAAGTTCTAGCTGGCTTATGTTGACAATATTAACAACGCTAATAGCTGCTTCTTTGGTATATTACTTTATGTATGAAGAACAAGATGCTGAAACTGTAAAAAAAGAAGAGCTTATTTTTGAAAAACTAAATAAGATAAAAAAAGCTCAAAAAGAAGAAAATGACGACAAAGTGATTCCTAAAAAAGAAGAAGTTGTTGAGTTTATTTTATTGCCAAATCACATCGTTAAAAACAGAGATATTGAAAAAAGGTTATTAACACTTTTTGATCTTATTCCCTACGATGTATTATTAAAAGAAATTACTCTTAAAACAGATGAATCAAGTCTTGATGCAACATTTTTAAAAGATGATATTTATATAAAGTCAATGCAAGCACCTTTATCAAAACTTTATGAATATAGTGAAATAAAATTTGATGATATTGATGCCACTATCTTAAATGCTACAGTTTTCAATCACCAAAGAGTTCTTGAAAAAACAGTACGTAAAGTTGGTCTTCCTAATTACATCAAAGATGAGTTTTTGCCTCAAGAGAGAGTTTATGAACAGTTAAAGGCAATTTTTCCTAAAAATGGTATCATAAAATTTCAATCAAGTTTTAAATCAGAAGTACTGACGTATAACTACACTATCAATATTATCGTTCCCACACCTTTGGATTTTTTTGAAATCATTGAAGATATTAATAAAGAATTATACTCAATGAACATTTCTTATCCTGTTATGTTGAGGAAGACAATAGATGGTTTAGAAGTAGAGTTTAACTTCCAGTTTCACCAAAAAAACTAAAATAT
>Ga0105358_10002292_pt1 | contig 10215 bp, 8 predicted proteins | sample GOMGulsemesocosm_5_FD_83509 | JGI IMG/M metagenome (GOLD analysis project Ga0105358, IMG submission 83509) | Methane-oxidizing microbial communities from mesocosms in the Gulf of Mexico - GOM15C Gulf of Mexico | ecosystem: Environmental > Aquatic > Marine > Cold seeps | place: Gulf of Mexico...
AATTGCGAACCATCAGGCTCAGTATCATTGAATCCAGAAAAGGAAAGTATAAAAAACGAACAAAAAGAAGTCGCTTAAGAAAATTAGGGTAAACAGTGCCAACTATCTTGAAAAACACCGTTAATGGCAAACCAAACAACTAAAACCAGTGATTATCAACTTTCGGTGAAGTGATTGCTGATTTTCAGTTAATGTGTTGTACTCACTACAAGGTAACGCTATTATACTTTTTTAATTCCCTGAGCATAAATCAAAGGAACCCAATTTGTGATTGAACTCATTTATATAAGTACTGTTGTACTGATAATATACATGTTTATTGGCTATCCAGTTTTGATTCACTTTCTAGCAAAATCATATAGTAAATCAGAATCAAATTCTTTAAATAAAGAACAGCCTAAGTTTCCAGAGATAACTGTAATCCTCTGTATTTACAATGCATCAAATAAGCTTGAAGCTCGACTAGGTAACATTTTTTCATGTGATTACCCTAATGAAAAAATAAATATAATAATTGTCTCTGATGGCTCTACAGATAACCCACAGTCAGTGATAGATAAACTTAACCATACGCGCATTAAGCTCATTAGTTACCCTAAAAACAAAGGTAAAGCACATGCGCTCAACATAGCTATAAAACACGCTAAAACTGAATTACTTGCTTTTATTGATGTAAGGCAAACTTTCAATAAAGATGCGATAAAATCCCTGTGCGTTAATTTCAAAGATAACTCTGTCGGTGCCGTATCGGGGAATTTAATAATAAAAAGTAAAAAAAATGCAGATCCTGGTTTGTATTGGATGTATGAAAAATGGATAAGAAGAAAAGAGAGTGATGTATATTCTTTGCTTGGCGTTACAGGTGCAATATATATGGCTAGAAAATCATTAATTGATTCTCTTCCTGAAAACACCATACTAGATGACATGTATATTCCACTTAAAATGATAAAAGCAGGTTACAAAGTTAAATTTGAAGAAACTGCTATAGCGTATGACCAAGCTTCAACAACTATCAATGAAGAGTTTTGGAGAAAGACAAGAACATTGGCAGGAAATTTTCAATTGATAGGGCATTTACCTTGGCTAATGCATCCGTTAAAAAACCCTGTTTTTTTTCAATTCATATCACACAAAGTACTTAGGTTAATTTTACCTTATTGTTTGATTTATATTTTTTTCGCTAGCTACTTTTTAGATGATATTTTTTTTAAAATACTCTGGCTATGCCAAATAATATTTTATTGTTACACTTATCTTTCATACCATTTAATGAAAAAAGAAATAAATTTACCTTTTTCATCTGTATTAGTCAGTTTTTGTAGTTTAAGTTTGGCATCTTTATTTTCATTTTGGATGTTTCTATTTTTTCCTATAAATAAGTTATGGAAAAAACGATAACCTAATGCGTATTTATTCATTTAAGGAAGTATTTTGAAAAGCAATTATGATTTAAACATAGGAAGTACTAATAAAAAAACAGTAGGAACTATATTGCACGGGGCTTATGGTGACTACTTTGAACAACTACTATGTATTTCAGATTTAGCTAGTAAAAATAACAATCATGAGTTTATAATTTTTTTTGCTAATAAATATAGAATGAAAGAATTTTCAAAACTAGATTACCCATTCGCAAGCAAAACTCTTCATGTTTCTGAAATAAAAAACAATCCTATAGACATTTTTTATCAATTTCAAATTAATGATAAAGAGCTACAAGAAGAAGTGTTCAAAAAGCTACCGCCAGAAACACTCAGCAAATTTGATTTTGAGTGTAACCTTCTTCCCCATGTTTATATGCGATATATAACCCAAAAACCATTTCAACTATTATTCAACGATAAAGGTTGTGAGAGTATAGAAAAAATAAAAGAGACTTTACCAAGTAACTTTTTCGACAGCTTAACTATTGGATTTATGTGGCGATACAGAAAAAAGGGTGGTGCAATAAAACCCTATTTAATGCCTAGTGAGGAAACACTTGTAGAGAAATACTCTGCGCTTTTTAAATATGTCGTGGAAGAGTTAAATTGCAATGTTCTTATTGCTGGTATGAACGTTAAAACCACTGATGAAAATCGCTTTTTTGTTGATGCGAAATTCCCAGAATTTGCACTAAATTATCATAATGAAAAAGTTTGTTATTTACCTGGAAAGAGTTGGCTTGCCGAAGTAGAGGTATTATCGAAATGTGATATTGTTATTTGTAATCCATCAGGATTTTCTGAAGCTATTTATTTATTAGGCAAAGATTGTATTCTTGTAGATCCACCGTTAGATTATTTGCTTAAAATGTTAAAGAATCGTGCGCCTGTATTTAATATTGGTATAAGTAACCCCTCTCAAATAAAAGAATTATTATTAAACACGTGCCAATTAAAGAGCTTGCAATATCTAAAAGACAACATCACGGAAAAAATTAATAAGGTAAGCACAATGAAAGTTAAATTGGGTAATATAGACTAAGCTTTATATGAAGAAGTACTCCCCTCCTCAAAAAAATGCAGAAAGCTCAACTGTTAGCTTTTTTTTTCTAGTATTGTATACAATTGCAGTCTTTGCTAGGCCTCAAGACTGGACCTATGAACCAATTGCTATACCTACAGTAGGGCTGTTTTTAGTTTTATCATTTACTAGCTACCTACTTTTACACCCAAACAAGGTGTTTCACCTTCAGACAGGAATTCTGCTTGGGATCATTATAACAATATTCTTTTCTCTAACAACAAACGGCTGGATTACAGGAGGTATTAACCGCTCATTTTCTTTCGCTTTTTATTCTTTTATTCCATATATTGTTTTTTCAAGTATTCTAAATACAACCTTTAGACTTAAAGTTATTTTACAAATAATCATAATGTCTAGCATGTTAATGTTATTAAATGGTATTAGTCAAACTTTATCTTTCGATGGTAAGGGTTGGGCTGGTTCATATGCAATTGGAACAAGAATTACATACGTAGGTATGTTTGAAGACCCTAACGATCTCGCTATGATTTTTGTAATGACTATACCATTTGCTTTTGTTTTCTTAAAAACAACTCAATCGGTAATACTTCGACTTTTATATCTGGGTGTAATTTTTGGCTTAGTATACGGTTTATTTTTAACCAATTCACGCGGTGGAATATTAGGGCTGCTTTCTTTAATATTGGTTTCAATTTACTTTAAATATGGAAAAATCAAAGCTGGCTTTATAACCCTGATAGCAGTCCCTTTAGGTATGTTCGCTTTATCCTTTTTTCGAACAATTGATGCAAATGAAAATAGTGCTCATGGTAGAATTGAAGCCTGGTATACAGGGGTTCAAATGTTAAAAAGCAACCTTCTATTTGGGGTCGGGAAAGGTAATTTCCTTGAATATCATTATTTAACCGCTCATAATTCTTATGTTCTCATCATGGCTGAACTTGGCACAATTGGCTACATACTTTGGGTCTCATTACTAATGTCAACTGGCTATATGCTTAATCAAGTATTACAACTTAAAGAGAAAGATACTACAGAAAACTCTTTATTAACATGTCAAATATATATGGCTAAAGCTTTCTTCTATTCACTTATTGCATACGCAACTACTGCGTTTTTTTTATCCCGAAGTTACGTTGTTTTCTTGTATGTGTTTTTAGGAATGTGTACTGCGTTGGTAGCTAATGTAGAGCGAGACACTCCAACGTTAAAAGAAAAAATCAGCAAGGTTAATATTATGAAAATATTTCTATATTCGGCTGCTAGTTTAATAGGTTTGTATATGGTTATAGTTATCTTAATTTAAACCAAAGTTACTGTGTTTTTTGTTATTACGATCATATTTTGAAAAGGACTCGTTGTGTACCCTCTTTTATTACGAAAATTTTTAATGCCAAGCTATGAAGCCATTAAAAAACGAAATTTACTTAAATATATTGATGAATACGAGAGTCATTTATCGTGGTCTTCTGAAAAACTAAAGCAACACCAATGGAATGAGCTAACTAAGCTCATTGATCATGCCTATAATTCCACACTATATTACAAGCGGGTATGGACAAACGCTGGAATTAATGATCCTCGTGATGTTACCTCTATGTCTGATTTTGAAAAACTTCCAACTCTAACAAAAAGTGATGTAAACCTTTATTACAATGAATTTAAATCAAATACAGTTCCTTGCACAATCAAAAAGTCAACCGGTGGTTCAACCGGTCAACCTTTCCATTTCGAATATAACACAGATAGTAACACCCGCAGAGAGGCAGTTATGTGGAGAGGATACGGCTGGTTAGGGGCTGGGCTAGGTGTAAAAACCCTCCAACTATGGGGTAGCAACATTGGTGAATTATCAACTTTTAAAACAATTAAAAATGACTTGTACCACCGATTTTATAACCGAAAAATTCTTAATTCATTCTCTATGAGCAAAGATAATATTCCTGATTACATTGATAGTATAAACAAATATAAAGCTTCCGCAATAGTCTCATATGTAAACCCCATTTATGAATTATCTAAGTATGCAATTGAACATAATATTAGAATACATAGTCCTAAAACAATATTGACTGGCGCAGAACCCTTGTACGAGTATCAAAGGGAAGTAATTCAACAGGCATTTTCCGCTCCAGTTTATAACACCTACGGTTGTAGAGAATTCATGTTAATGTCTGCAGAATGTCGAAGTGCCCAACAGCTTCATATCAATAGTGACCACCTTTTAATCGAAACTTTAGATCAATATGGAAAGCCTATATCAGGCATGTCTGGTGACTTGGTTATTACTGATTTATATAATTATGGCATGCCGCTTATTCGTTATATTAACGGAGATGCTGCCACATTAGTAAATTCTCCATGTTCATGTGGAAATCCTTTTCCCATAATGAAAAGTGTTGATGGTCGAAAACTAGATATGATTCGTACCCCCACAGGAAAATCAATACCAGGTGAACTATTCCCTCACTTATTTAAAGAGTTCAAGGCCATTCATCGATTTCAGGTACGCCAAACTGAATTAAGTAGTATTGATATTATAATCGTTGAAAACTCCCCAATAGGAAACAACATTAAGAAGAAAATAATTAATGAGATAAACAAGTACTCTAAAAACGAATTGACTATAAACTTACTGCTTGTTGACAGCATACCTTTAACTATTAGTGGCAAACATAGGATAACGATTAGTGAAATCGACTAAAAAAAATCTAATAATAATAACTAATTTGTACCCTTTGCCTTGGGAGCCCAATAGAGCTGTTTTTAATAAACAACAATTCTCATTGCTTAATGATAACTTTAATAAAAACCTTTTAATTCCCGTAGCTTTTATAACGTGGTTAAAACATAGAAAATGCATTATACAAAGTGATGACATTAGGTATGTCCCGTATTTTTATCCCCCAAAATTCGGTCGACGTTTTTATAGTTTTTTTTTATTTATCTCAATGTTAATTCATTCAGGCAAGTGGATAGCCAAAAAAAAAGCTGACATAATGCTTGCCAGTTGGGCTTACCCTGAAGCAGTAGCGACCGCTTGGTTAAGTAAATTGTATAAAGCTAACTTTTTTTTTAAAGTGCACGGTAGTGATATTAATAACCATGGAAAGTACCCTGCAAGAGCTAAGCAAATAATAAAAGCATCAAAAACCTCTCAAGGTATTATATCGGTTTCTACTGCGCTTAAAAATAAAATGATATCTTTCGGTGTTGAAGGTAATAAAATTCAAGTTATTTATAATGGTGTTGACCACTCTCGGTTTTTTTTCAAAAGCAATACTTCATTAAAACAAAGCATATTATTTGTTGGTAACTTAAAGCAAAGTAAAGGCGTATTTGAGTTACTTAAAGGGTTTCACAAAGTAGCTAATAAGCATCCAGATTTAAATCTGATTTTTGCAGGTCCCGATCACACCAATAAAGCCCTGATGAAATTAGCGGCCAAATTAGATTTAGAGGAAAAAGTTGTATTTTTAGGATGCGTTGATCACAGAGAAATACCTTTACTAATGCAAAACTCAATTGCTGTAGCGCTACCAAGTTACAATGAAGGTGTTCCAAATGTTTTATTAGAAGCTATGGCTTGTGGAAAACCTGTTTTAGCAACATCTGTGGGAGGTATTCCAGAAATAATAAAGAGTTATTGCGGCGTATTAATTAAACCAAAAAATGAAATAGCAGTAAAAAAAGGTTTAGAAAAAATTTTATCACATGAATGGGAAAGTGATAAAATAATTAACCATAGCTTGCAATTTTCTTGGGAAAGGAATAAAAAGCAACTTTTAGATTTTTTATCTTAATATAAAGAATGATTATTAATTACTCAGGGGTATAATTATGGATTCAATAAAGGCAACTGTTGCAATCATCACTTGTCAGAGACCTTTATGGTTAAATCGCACTTTAAAAGGTCTGAACAATCAATCTACTCCCAAAAATACATCTGTTGATATATTGGTCGTAGATAATGCTTCTGACGCAATAACAGAGGCAGTAGTGAAAGATATAGCTAAGGTATCTCCATTCAATGTTACATACTGTACTGAAAAAACTAAAGGAATTGTAGCTGCGAGAAATAAATGCGTTGAAGTTTTCTTGTTTTCTGATTCTGATTTTTTAATTTTTATTGATGACGATGAATGGCCTGAAAATAATGAATGGATTAATAAGCTTATTCAAGCACAAAAAAAATATAATGCCGACATTATTACAAGCCATGTTGTATCTGTAGGTGAAAACGACACTCCTTCTTGGGCTGTAAAACTGATATATGGAAAAAACCCATTCAAAGAAGGTCAAAAAACAGACGTCTTTTACACTAATAACCTGTTAATTTCTAGAAAAGTACTAGAACAAGTTGCTCCTGCTTTCGATTCAAGGTTTGCATTAACAGGCGCTAGTGATTATCATTTTTCACTACGATGTAAACATTCCAATTATAAAGCATTTTATACTAATGCCCCTGTCGTTGAAGAATTCCCAAAATCAAGAGCGACTATCAAATGGTTTCTACGAAGAGGCTTTAGATCAGGTATAGGTTACACGCGCAGCCATTTATTTGAAGAAAAACCAGTAAAAGCTGTCTTTCGGTGCCTATTAATGTCATGCGTACGGTTTGCAAGAGGTATTTTATATCTACTAAAAGGAGGGGTGACATTTAATAAAACCACCTCAGTAAATGGACTATTTAGAATTTGCTCTGCCATAGGTACTATTGTAGGATTATTTGGTATTAAGCATAATGAATATAGTAGAATTCATGGACAGTAATTAGATCTAGAAACTTATGGAACACCCAAACAATGTTTATTTTCTTTTTAATATCTTTATTAGTATTATCAACGACAACACTAATTATAATACAAAAAAATCTACACTTATGGTTAATACACTATCTTAAACGTATCATAAAAAGAAAGTTAACTTTAAAAAGTGAAACTAACAACCCCAAACACATTATGTTTTGCTTTGTAGATCATTACGAACCAATGTGGGGGAAAAATATTTCCTACCAGCAAGAGTGTGCTCGTGTTGATAGATGGCATAAAGAATACCCTATTACTGCCAGCAAGTTTACTGATGCCGATGGCTGTCATCCTAAACATACCTTTTTTTATCCTGAAGAAGAATACCGCCAAGAGCACCTGAATAAAATAACTGACTTATGTGCTGCCGGCTATGGAGAAATAGAAGTACACCTTCATCATGATGATGATACCAGTGAAAATTTACGTAAAACATTAGTTGATTTTACAGAAAAGTTACATACAAATCATGGTGCTTTTGTGCGTGATGAAAAACCAGAACTTTACAATACTCTTTCATTCATGGTAATTGGTGTTTAAATAATAGTCGCCCCGATGGCAAGTGGTGCGGCGTTAACGATGAATTAATTGTTTTAAAAGAAACAGGCTGTTTTGCTGATCTAACTTTCCCTTCTGCACCTAGTAATACTCAACCTTATTTAGCCAATGAAATTTATTATTCTAAAAATATTCCAAATAAACCTAAATCTCATAACAAAGGTGAAGTAGTTAAGGTCGGGGGGCAACCGTGGGGCGATATGATGCTTATTACTGGCCCACTAGGGCTAAATTGGAAATACCGTAAAAAAGGCATTTTTCCTCAAATTGAAAACAGCGATATTCGGGGCTCAATGCCTCCCACTAAAGACCGGATTGATTTATGGGTTGATAGTGCAATTTCAGTTGCTGATAAACCTGACTGGCTATTTATTAAAATTCATACCCATGGTACACAAGAAGAAAGTATGGACACACTTTTGGGTAAACCATTTGAAGATATGAATGAATACTTATTAGATAAGTATAACGATGGTAAAAATTATCTTATGCATTTTGTTTCTGCAAGAGAAATGTACAATATAATTAAAGCGGCTGAAAGCGATAAACAAGGTAACCCAAATCATTATCGTGATTACATTATTCCTCAATCTAGCTATAAAAACATAGTGGAGTAAAAGATGGTAATAAATATCCAACAAAAACTATTTAAATTATTCAGACTGCATAATCTATATTGGGATAAACGACCAAATGGCATTTATAGCTTTAATTTTCATAGGATTGGTAATAAAGAAGATACTGCTTTTGATCCTAATGTATTTAGCTGTAATGAAAGGCGATTTAAACAACTTATTGCTTTTTTTCAACAAAATTTTGATGTGATCACAGCTAAAGAATTAAGTGCGCTAATAAAAGCAGGAAATGCACATAAAGGGCGCTACGCTATTCTTACCTTTGATGATGGCTATATTGATAACTATACCATTGCCTACCCTATATTAAAGCGTTATCATTGCCCAGCAATTATGTATATAGCAACAGACTTTATTAATCAATCCATAATTCCATGGTGGGATGAATCTGCTTGGTTAGTAAAAAACAATGATAGTGAGCTTTTTAGCGCGCTTAATTGGAACTTACCAGGTGATATAAATACACTTCCGACAGCTCAAAAAATAAAACAATTATTATTAGCAATTAAAAAAGAGCGCAGGTTAACAATTGAGCAAAAAATGGCCATTTTACGGCAAAATGCTCAACACACATTTAATGTCAAAAGTAATACTGAAAGCCTATTTATGACATGGGGTATGCTGCGTGAAATGGCAAGCAATAATATTGATATAGGTTCTCAAACCTGCTCTCATCCAATATTATCTCACCTTTCAGAGTCAGCGCAGTTTACAGAAATATCTCAATCAAAAGCTATACTTGAAGCCGAGCTTAAACAGCCAATAATGTCTTTTGCCTACCCTGTAGGCGGCGTAGATTCATTTACTACCGCCACACAAAGCTTAGTAAAACAAGCTGGTTATCATTTTGCGATGTCTTTTATCTCAGGTATTAACATTATACCTGAAGAAAACATATATAGTTTAAATCGCTTTTCTATTGATAATCAATGTAGTCCTTCTGATATAAAATCAAATATTATAAGGTCAATTACAGCTGCGTAATACTATGATGCCGATCGGTGAATACCATTCAGCCGATCACTTTTTTGTCTTCCAGTAGAACTCAGTAAAATCTAACTTGAGTGATCGGCATCAGTCAAGGTATTTAGTTTTTTTCGCATCGATTCGCCTTTTAATTCTAACTTTATTGACCCATGAACAAGCCTATCTAAGATCGCATCAGCATGAGTGGATTCTCCGATCATTTCATACCAATTTTCTATTGGTAATTGGCTCGCAATTAAGGTCGATTTTGTATCATATCTGGCATCTATTAATTCCAGTAAATCACTCCGTTGTTGAGCCGTTAATGGCTCTAACCCCCAGTCATCTAAGATCAGTAAACTGGCAGAGCTAAGTTTGTTAATTAGTTTGCGATAACTGCCATCAGCTTGTGCCAAGAACATTTTTTCTAATAGCTCTTTTAGTCTAAAGTAATAAACGCTATTTCCTTGTTGGCAGTGGTTTTGACCAAGAGCACAAGCAAGATAAGTTTTGCCACAACCAGTAGCACCAGTGATCAATATATTTTGGTGAAGGCGAAGCCATTCCCCTTGCGCCAATGAACGGATCTGCGTTTTATCTAGCTGTCGTGCTGCACCATAGTTTAGTTGGGCAAGCGTACCTCCAACTCTGAACTTTGCTTGGCGAGTTAGGCGGTCAATTTTACGCTGGTCACGCTGCGTTATTTCATGCTCAAGCAATAAGCTTAACCGCTCTTCGAAGCTTTGTTCAACGTATAGATTAGGCTGCTCGTATTG
>Ga0105358_10002293_pt1 | contig 10214 bp, 9 predicted proteins | sample GOMGulsemesocosm_5_FD_83509 | JGI IMG/M metagenome (GOLD analysis project Ga0105358, IMG submission 83509) | Methane-oxidizing microbial communities from mesocosms in the Gulf of Mexico - GOM15C Gulf of Mexico | ecosystem: Environmental > Aquatic > Marine > Cold seeps | place: Gulf of Mexico...
AGCATTTATACCTTTATTAAGTGCATCATAAATACCCTTATCTGGTTCACTTATCACTGTTGCAACTCGTGAGCATTGTTGTTTAATAACTTTTAGCGTATTGTCTTTAGAATTACCATCAATGATTATATATTCTATATTTTGATAGGTTTGTTGGTCTAAAGATTTCAACGTATCAGTTATGGTTTTTTCGCTGTTATAAGTTGCCGTAATAATGCTAATTTTCATTTGAATTCTACTGTTAACAAAATGCTTTAAGATAATCATTTACTCTATTTTCTCTACTATAATGTTCAACAAAGCGCTCTTTTAGCATACTACCAAAATTCTCCTGTGCTAAAGGTGGTAGTGCGTTAAATTTAACAATCATATCTTTTATAGCTTCTTTATTTTTAGGTTCAAACAGAAAAGGATAATCATTACCAACCATTTCTTGTATAAAGCCAACATTTGAGGCAATCACAGGAACACCTAATGACATTGCTTCTAATATAACAAGAGGCACCCCTTCATTCCAAGAAGGTAATATTAATGCTTTAGATGATGCAATAGTAGTAAACTTTTCAATATCTTTTATTGATTTAGAAAAAACTATACTTTTTATTGGGTACTTTCTTTTTAATAGAGAAATGGTGATGTTCGGCGTTTCTCCACCAAAACACTTCAAAGAAAACCCACAAGGTAAATCAGACCAAACAGAGAGTAAATCAAGTATACCTTTTTCTTCAATATAATTTGACAGGTATAAATAAGCGTTTCTGTTTGAATAACTATCACCGTCTACCTTATCACTTTCAATGGTATCAATTGAGTTTGCGACATACATATAATGATCACAATTAAGAAACTGATGTTTATTATAATCACTTACCAGCTTCTTACTAATCAAAAGAACCCTATATGAAAGCTTAAAAACACATTTAAATAAAAAAGATAAAGGAACACTTTGCTCAGACCTTATTGATAGGTCACCACGGTGTACATGAATAATAATTTTTGTTTTTGGAGATGCTGCTTTAATGCATAACAACATTATTAATGACTTTAATGCTCCTTGAGTGCTAACGCTTAGGGTACTGTAAAAAAAGTGTACCTTCTTAGTTCTAGCTACACGAAAAACAGAATAAAGCGATGAGATGTAATTAGTGATTTTTAAAAAGCCTACCTTGCCATGCTCAGATAAATCAGAACATTCTTGAATCACATCTATGTCGAATCTATCTGATAAATCATCTAAAAATAATTGATTCGAGATAGACACACCATGCAAAGAATGCGTTATCGTTTCACCGTAAAATAATATTTTTTTCATAAGAGTATTACCTGTTATAACGAGAACTTATTCTATAATTTTTTGATAAAATACATATTCAAAAAAAACAATAAGGCAGGATTAAAATAGGAGCCGCTTTTTAAAGAAACAACCAAAAACAAAAATAAAAATATTTTATTTTGTTCTGATGCCTTAGACCATCTTTTATAAATAATATAAAAAAAAGTAATTAAACCTATAGCTCCCATTTCTCCCATTATCTTTGCAAAAAAAACTTCGTTAGATATAAACTGATCTGGATTTTTAACATTACCTAGAATATCTGAAAGGTACAACTCATAGATTACTAATCTTGTACCAAACCCATTTCCAAAAAATGGACTATCAAGAAATGAACTTAAATTAACAAAAACTAGAAAGTATGGTGCTGCTTTAGAGCGATTTTCTGATAAAAGAAGAGCATCTCCACCCACGAATAAAGAATTAAACTTATGGCTAAACTCGGGGATAAAGTTTAATAATAGTATAAAACCAGTAAGAACTATCATTAATATCAAAAATGATTTTACAGTTATTCTTTTATCAATAAATAAATAATAACCAATAAGTAGAATAATTAACATTCCAAAACTACCTACTGAAAATGTCATCACAAAGGCTATTATAATTATAAAGTCAGATAATAGCCTTTTGTTTATAATCGCGATAAATGTGGGGTACATTAAGAAAAAACCTAGATGAGCTGGCTCTGCAAAAAAAGCTGTTACGCGAAGAAAAGGACCAGCAAAAGTAACTCGAGATTCAACTCCAAGCCAAGATAGATCATAAAAAAAAGCAATCCCGAGGATAGACGATGCCTGCTGTAATATACAGAAAGCAGAAACTAATATAGCAATATATTTATAAACTTGAAGAATAATCCTCATTCCACAAGCTCTTAATAGAAAATAAATAGAAAAAAAACAAACCCAAAATGCAAGAAGCCAACGAACACTTTCTTTATGTGTAAACAACCCATTAACTAAAAAGTTTAATAAAAACATTAGCAATAGTATGAAAACCCAATTATCAATTTTGTAATCAAGACGAAATATAAAGGTATAAGCTATAAGTAACAATGTTGAAAAAGAAATTAATACTGTTGAAATAGGGACAGGGTTGACTAAAGCTATCAATATCCATACAACAAAAAAAAGTACAGTAATTCCCCTTTTAAAGTTTAAGTTCGTAATAAAAGATCGTTTGCAATGCATAAATACCTATGAGAACTTAATATTTAGAAAAGATGACTTAAACTAAGAATCTGGAAGCGTTCTGACACACCATGCGACTTGATTGGAATAGTTTTAAACTGCTCACATTGTTCAGAAGAAAAAACACCTTGAGAAAGTAATGAATCACAGGCGTCATTCAGTTCAGATGAAAACTGGTGCAGCATATTTACATGGGATTCAGTATGGTATTTATTTGGATATATCATTTTACCTTTTGTTACCTTTGCGGTTAAAGCAGAAAGGACATTCTGTAACTTAAAATCATATTTATGTAATATTGACATAAACCCATCATTAGAAAACTCATTTCCAGCAATAAAATGCCGAGATGATATATCTGGCATATGAAAACTTTGAATAGCACCACTATCAAAAAGTAAATCTAGTACTTTTTTACGTTTGCGAAATTCAAGCGGTACACTCATCATTAATTCGAGTAACTCATAATCAGCATAAGGCAAATGAGTCTCCATAAAGCGTGACTGTTGAAATGCTAGGTTTATATGAAACTTCTGGTTTCGTTCAGTAACATATTTATACTCATCTAAAGAACTATAGTTTGAGCTTGGTTCAAAGCATTCATATATTTTATTAATATCAGCTTCTATTTCGTCCTGAATTAAGGCACTTATCCCTTTAGCAGCATGCAATGTAGTGGTTAATGAGTCCTTACCGTACTCTATTTTTTTAATACCTAAGCATTCATAACCAAATAACGCATCAGAAAAATAATTAGATATCTGAGCATGTTTTCTTTCGTTATAATTCGAATTAAAAATAGAGCATATATGTGAATGTTGAATACCTATTTGGCCTAAAGTGTTTTTAGGTAAAAAATCTAGCATACAACGATATGATGATTCCTTTAATAGGTACAATAACGGTTTATTAAGGCCGTAATTTTCACATACCTTTTGCGCTAGTTGGTAATCTAAACTTTGCTTTGATGAGCAATAGGTAAATGTATCTACGCTTTGATTCTTTCCTGCTTTATGTAAATACGCTGCTGATAAACGGCTATCTAAGCCACCACTAACTCCCATAACAAACGGTTTATCTGGTAGCTGAGTAAATATGTCTATTAACTTTGAGTCTAATGCTTCAATAAGAGTTTTCTCTTTATTAAATTGACTTTCTTCCTCTATATTAAAGTCCCAGTAACGGGATAATGACAGTTCGCCTTCAGTCAGTGTTAATTTACATGCACTTGGAAATTGATTTATCTCTTTAAATAAGGTGCGATTCCAAAGGCAGGAGCCAAATAATATAATTTCCCATAATCCTGAATAATCTATACCAAAACTGCTCAAGTTGAAAACATCATAAGGCTCAGTAGTAATTAATATCCCCTCGTTATTCGTAGTATAATACAAAGGGATTGTGCAAAACGGGTCGTTATATATACAAGTTTTTTCTTGTTGGTAGCAAATTAAAACACCTTTATTCGCTTTTATAAATGACTCTTTATCTGTAATCTTAGATAGTTCTGTTGGGGTTATTAATGTATTGACCGATATGTAAATTAAACCTGAGGACTCTATCACAGTAAGACCCTTCGTTTCAATTAACGGCTTAATACTCTGCTTATTTAGACTTATCAATACGCTAATTAAATTTTCTTTCATTCTTTATTACTCCAAACACAAGGTAGTATTTAAACATTAACTTTATTATTGATGTACATAACACACCGATTAGAAAACCGATAAAACCAAATTTAACTGTAAACCCAACTTTAATTAATAATGATATTGAATAAGAGATCATATCATACACTGCAATATTTTTTTCTTTTGAACGGCTTAATAAAAAATTATGCAGTAACTGATTTATGGTCAAAAATGCAAACATTGGAAAAAGCATTGTTAGCGTCAAGGTTATGTTATCTTTAACAAGTAATAGTTTATTTGAGAAGATCAATAATAAGAATTTTTCTCCAAAAAAATAAAATACAGGAAAGAGTAAGAGACTACTAATAACAATAGCTATTGTTATTAGTCTCATAAAGTTATGATCTAAATACTTGGTGTCTGTATTATTATTTTTACAAAATCGAGTCAAAGTTGGCGTTATAATAACTGTATTGATTACCGTTATTACTGCGCCATAAATACGTTGAACAAATGATACTAATGATAAAAGGCCTGGTGCTAAAAAACTTGCTATATACTTTTCTGTTAAATCTTCTGTTCGGTAATAGAGGCCACTAATAAAAAAATATTTTGCTTTATTAAATAGTTTTTTTGCTAAGTGTTTATCATAATGATAGCGGTTTAAAGCATCAAAATTTAAAAATAACAAGAATAAGAGCAAAAATGTTTTGATTAGTAACTGGGTAGATAATGCGCCTATAACGCTATAAACATCAACTAAAGTACTTGAGCATAAAAGACCAATTAATGATGCAAAAAAATTAACTTGAACCGCTCTAGAAAAACGTTCATTTGAATTTTCAAAACATATAAACACTTGTGCAACAACATCTATTATAAATATCAGACAAGACATACCAAACAGTATATGAAGAATATCTGTAGAAAAAGTTGTAATATAGTTACTGTAAATAAAGTCAGTTAAAAAAGGAATGAGCAAAGCAATACACATAACAATGGCGATAGCCCAAGTTGTCACTATATAAAACACTTGGGAAATAATTTCATCTCCGCCTTTAGAAAGTAATATAGGCGTTATAATACCCGTTAAACTCCAGCCAATTGAAGAAAGTAGAAATAGATAAATAGACAGTGATATATAGTAAACATCTAAATTTAAACCAAAACCTAAAGCTCTAGCAATGATCAGCGTAGTTAAGAAATTAACAACAACTAAACCCGAAGAAAAAAAGAATAGACTACCTTTAGCTTTAATTAGCTTTTTCATTTTTTTCATTTTTTTTATTATTATATTCATCTAATATGAATGTAACACGATCATATACTTCATGACCGTCATTCATCAACCTTTCATAAGCGGCATTGGCTACTTTATTAACTAAATGAATATCTTCCAATAATTGCGTAACAGTAGAAAGACATTCATCTTTATTATTAAAAAAGAACATCTCTTTTTCCTCTTTAAATAGGCTCGCTATATCATCAGTATATTCGGATAACATCACTGTTTTGGTTGTGGGGATTTCAAAGACCCTTCTGGTATAGGTATCATTATTTAGCTTTGATAAAAAAACCAAAGCTATTTTCGCACCATTTAAAACTTCATTATATTCTAAATAAATAGGTTTTATTTCTCCAATAAAACTCTGAATTTTCTGATTCAATGGTGATTTATTCCAACTAGTTCCGTATAATTTAAGATTAATGCCTGACTGTAAAAGGTGGAGTATTATTTCATCTCGACCATCATTTTCATAATGCCCGATAAACACAACATCTGACTTATAAGTTTCTCTAACTTCAGAATTATCCATTACGAAGTTTTTATTTCTTAAAAAATATGACCGTAAAACAGAGGTCTTTTGATAGCCTAGTTTATTGTAATCTTCGATATTTTTTTTACGATATGAAAAAATATGATCGTATTTTTTTATGCCCTTAATAAAGTGACGCCAAAAATAGCTAGGGTAATGGGTACTAAAAGGGTCATCGTTATTATATCCAAAAACCATAGCGCCAGTTACCTTCAATTTTTTGATAGTAGAAGGATATATATGTGTTCCTCTATATATAAAAATAAGATCGTATTCATTATCTTTAGCATTACGTAGCAAATCATGATTAATGCGTAATAATTCAGGCCCAAAGGTGAACTTATTTTGAATGCGATAATATAAAGAGAGTAAAAAATTATCCTTTACTTCAAAACGTTCAGCGTATTGGTAATATTTAAAATATTGAATCCAAGAAAATTTAGTTACATCACAACCATGCTCTTTAAAAGCATTATAAAATGATTCTTCATATATCTCAGCAAGCCAGTCACCAACAACTAATACTTTCATAGGTCATTTTAAGGATGGTTATAAAACCATCCTTATTCTCGTTTTTATAGTTTGATTTTCGGAAGGTTACTGAAAGAAAGACCTTGCATATCTTTACCAGATAAAACGGGCTGCTCTCCTTCGTTTAAAGGCCATTTGATATTAACTGTTGGATCATCCCAAGCTAGGCTTTGTTCAAATTGAGGATTATAGAAATCAGTACATTTATAAACAAACTCAGCTTCATCACTCACCACTAAAAACCCATGAGCAAAGCCTTCAGGTATCCATAGCTGTTTTTTGTTTTCAGCAGATAAAAATTCGCCAACCCATTCGCCATAGGTTGAAGATCCTTCTCTTAAATCGACTGCAACATCAAATACCTCGCCTTGTATTACTCGAACCAGCTTTCCTTGACAACTTTCCGTTTGAAAGTGCAAGCCGCGCAAAATTCCTTTTTTCGATTTTGAGTGATTATCTTGTACAAACTCTCTATCTGCAACAAGCTCTTTAAATACTTTGTTATTCCATGTTTCCATAAAGAAACCACGTTCGTCACCGAATACCTGAGGTTCTATAAGCTTTACAGCTTCAATTTTTGTGCTAGTTACTTTCATTTTTTAAAATACTCTTATATATTTCATTTATAGCATCTTCTAAACTTCTTGGCTTAAAAGTAATTTCTTCTTTAATTTTACTATTATCAAAGCTTGTATCCGGAGCTCTCTTTGTCATACTCCCAAATTTACTTGAGTCACATTCAGTGATACTTGATTCATCAAAACCTAATGTATTTGCAACAAGAATTCCTAATTCAAATCGATTTAGGCTCTCGTCACCTGACACATTAAAAGTACCGTTAGATCTGTTATTAATTAGCTCTAAAGTCACATAAGCTAAATCATTTATGTATAAATAATTATTTTTAACATCATTGACCAAGTACATTTTTTCATTATTTGTTAATTTATTAATAATCATTTTTACAGGATTAGTCCTAACACTGTCTGATGCATATCCGTAAATAGTCATTGGTCTGATAATAATATAATTTAGGCAATTTTTTTCTATGTAGTCATCTGCATTAGCTTTTAATTCACCATATAAATTTAAAGGTATCTTCTCAGACAGCTCTGAATACGGAGGTTTAATGCCATTATAGACACCATTTGTAGAAAAATGGATTAGCTTAAATGCTAATTCATTTGACAATTTAACAAGTAGTTTTGGTAATTCTAGATTAACTTTAGCGGCCAATTTTGGCTGTTTATCACATGAATCTACATTAGCCATTGCAACACAGTTTATAACGAAATCTATTGAATTATCTTTCAAAAATTGGTGTAACGTAAGTTCATCCAAAGTAGGTAGTATACTATTTTGGTTATACTTTTTCGTTTTAGCAACATTCCTAGAGTGTATATTCAGATTAAAAAATGGGTTTAATTTGTGACATAAAGCACTACCAACAAACCCATCAGCCCCTAATATAAGCACATTCATCACAGTATATTTCCTTTTATAATTTCACAACCATACGACACAGACCATTTCTCTGCTTCTTTACGAGCCTTAATACCCATTAACTTTAGAACTTCCCTATTTTCACAGCAACTATTAATATAACCCGCTAATTTTTTATAATCACTCGCTTCATATAACCAACCATTTTCTCCGTGGGTTATTCTATCGGGACCAGAACCTGATTGATTACTAGCTATAACAGGAACACCTAAACTCATTGCATTCAAAGTACCTCCACCAAAGGCATCCCATCTAGCTGGATGAATGAATAAGTCACTACAAGATATTAGTGACTTCATTTCATTAATATCCATCCAAGGTTCTAAATATATAATATCTTCCAGTTTACAATCACTAATTTGTTTGCGTAAGTTTTGTTCTTCTTCGCCTTGGCCAAAGATAACTAACTTAACTCTATTTTGATTAGTAACTAATTCAATAGATTTAATTAAAAGGTCAAAACCCTTTTCTTTTACAAGACGACTGCCACTCGTAATTAATAAAATTTCATCATCAATTGAATATTTTTTTTTATAAATATCTTTATCATGGAAGTAGTCTTCTTTATATTTTTCGAGAGATACAAAAACGGGGAGGTTAATTAGCTTTTCCATTTCAAAACCCCTACGACAAAAATATGATATGGTATTTTCACCAACGCAGAATACTTTCCCTTTAGAGTACTTAAGGATTAAATAAAAAAACTCTCTAAATAGATGTTTCAACATTCCTCGATTTTTGGAGTCTTGAGGATGATCAAACCAGATAGAAAAATCTTTTTTGAGTAAAAAAAAGAGTAATAATAGTACCTTTGTTGTAGGGTTACTCCAACCAACTAAGAAAAACTTATGATTTTTTTTAAATAATACTCTTCTGATGAGTCTCCAAGATACCCCTTTATTTCCATAAACGTATGCTTGTTTAATTGCATTAGTAAGGTCACTTTTCCATGTGTAATTTTTTGACTGATCAGTGGCATACCACAAGTCTAATTCCACCGTATCATTTAATGCTTTTAATAATAAGTTATTATGAGGTGTAGCTTCATCTTGAATAAAGTTAATTATTTTCATTAATAATTCTTAATAAATATTGCCCGTATTCTGTTTTCGCAAGATTTTCATGATCTAAGTCCATCTTTGATAAATCAATCCAGCCATTATGGTGTCCAATTTCTTCTAAACAAGCTATTTTAAAACCTTGCCTAGATTCCACTGTATGCACAAACTGCGATGCTTCAAGTAAACTTGCATGAGTACCTGTATCCAACCAAGCATAACCACGCCCTAACACTTCCACATTCAACTTATTTTTCTCTAAATAAACTTTATTTATATCAGTAATTTCTAGCTCACCACGCTCAGATGGCTTAATGTTTTTAGCTATTTCGATGACTTCATTATCATAAAAATATAGTCCCGTAACTGCAAAATTAGATTTAGGGGATTTAGGTTTTTCTTCTAATGATATAGCTTTATGGTTTTTGTCAAATTCAACAACACCAAATCGTTGAGGATCATTTACGTGATAGCCAAATACAGTAGCTCCTAAAACGTTATTTTTTGCTGATAACAACTTAGGCGTTAATTGAGGACCATAAAAAATATTATCTCCTAAGACTAGGCATACGCTACCATCACCAATAAACTCTTCACCGATAATAAAAGCTTGTGCTAGGCCATCTGGTGATGGCTGAATTTCATACGAAATATGAATACCAAACTGAGATCCATCACTAAGTAACCGTTTATACCCACCGATATCATCTGGTGTTGATATAATAAGTATATCTCTAATGCCAGCAAGCATTAGTACAGATATAGGGTAAAATATCATTGGCTTGTCATAAATTGGTAATAATTGTTTAGATACACCCTGTGTAATAGGATGTAAACGCGTTCCTGAACCACCGGCTAATACTATTCCTTTCATATTTTATACTCCTAATCGCTCACGTTGGTAACTGCCATCTTGAATCCGTTGGCACCACTTACTATTTGCTAAGTACCATTCAACCGTTTTACGAAGCCCTGTTTCAAATGTTTCAATAGGTACCCAACCAAGTTCTTTTTCTATTTTACTGGCGTCAATAGCATAACGCATGTCATGCCCTGGTCTATCTTTTACAAAAGTGATTTGTTTTTGATATTTTTCTTCTTGCGGTACTAATTCATCTAATATATTACAAATAGTTTTCACTACATCA
>Ga0105358_10002295_pt1 | contig 10206 bp, 8 predicted proteins | sample GOMGulsemesocosm_5_FD_83509 | JGI IMG/M metagenome (GOLD analysis project Ga0105358, IMG submission 83509) | Methane-oxidizing microbial communities from mesocosms in the Gulf of Mexico - GOM15C Gulf of Mexico | ecosystem: Environmental > Aquatic > Marine > Cold seeps | place: Gulf of Mexico...
ACGGAACGTTGTTTACACTTGAAGAAAACGTAGTCAAAGGTGGTGCAGGAAGTGGCATTAATGAGTTTATTAACCAATCCGCTCTTAATGCTAAGGTCTTCAATATTGGCCTACCCGACCTTAACCTTGAGCACGGTTCAAGAGAAGAACTTTTGCAGGAAGCGGGTCTCAACACACCCAGCATAAAGGACTATATAGAACAACACCTTAACTTAAAGTATTAACCTGATATAACCCAGCCTACTTATAAAATATGACCATCGAAGACGTACAAAATCGCCCTGATTCTAGAAACATCGCCATTAACAAAGTAGGCATAAAGGATATTCGCCATCCGTTTACTTTTATTGATAAGGATGGTCATCAACGAGCAACCGTTGGTACATTTAACATGTCTGTTAATTTGCCTCATCACCAAAAAGGCACTCACATGTCACGCTTTGTGGCCTTGTTAAATGAAGATTGTCAGCAGCTATCCATAAAAGAGTTTGGTGCATTATTAGAAAAAACGACACATACACTTGAAGCGGAAACAGGCTATATAACGACCGAATTTCTATACTTTGTTAATAAATCGGCCCCTATTACCGGGGTCAAAAGTTTACTGGACTATCAAATAAAACTAGAGGGCCAATGGTCTAAAACGGAAACAAAAATCAACATTACTGTAGTAATACCCGTTACCAGTTTATGCCCTTGTTCTAAGAAAATTTCTGAATATGGCGCACACAACCAACGTTCTCACATCACCGTTAGTGCGTTAATTGGTAGTAATATTTGTGCTGAAGATATTATCCGGTTAGTTGAAAAACAAGCGTCTAGTGAGCTTTTTAGCCTGCTTAAAAGACCTGATGAAAAATACGTCACTGAACTCGCCTATGACAACCCTAAGTTTGTTGAGGATGTTGTTAGAGATGTTGCTAGCGCGCTTAATGAAGATACTCGAATTTTAGCCTACACCTTAGAGGCAGAAAACTTTGAATCTATACACAATCATTCAGCATATGCAGTGATTGAAAATAACAAATTAACTTAATAATACCGGAGCACCAGCAATGTCTAACACCATAGACCTAACTCAATACGGAATAACTGACGCCAGTGAAATCATCCATAACCCTTCATTTGACGTTTTATTTGAAGAAGAAACCCGGGATGACTTAACAGGGTATGAAAAAGGAACGGTGACTAACTTAGGTGCTGTTGCTGTCGACACAGGTATCTTCACTGGACGCTCGCCAAAAGACAAATACATTGTTATGGATGACGTATCCCGCGATACCGTGTGGTGGTCAACTCAAGGTAAGAATGATAACAAACCGTTATCAGAAGAAAACTGGGGAAACCTTAAAAATATTGTAACAAAACAGTTATCCGGTCAGCGTTTATTCGTTGTCGATACATTTTGTGGTGCTAATAAAGATAGTCGCTTAGCTGTGCGTTTTATTGTTGAAGTTGCTTGGCAGGCGCATTTTGTTAAAAACATGTTCATTCGCCCTACGGATGAAGAACTAGCTAGCTTTGAGCCCGACTTTGTTGTTCTAAATGGTGCCAAAACAAACAACCCAAATTGGCAGGAACACGGCCTTAACTCAGAGAATTTTATCGCCTTCAACCTAAGTGAAAAAATGCAACTCATTGGCGGCACTTGGTACGGTGGCGAAATGAAAAAAGGCATGTTCAGCATGATGAACTACCTTCTTCCATTGCGTGGCATGGCCTCTATGCATTGTTCTGCCAATATCGGCAAAGATGATGATGTTGCTATTTTCTTTGGTCTGTCTGGAACGGGCAAAACGACGCTATCAACCGATAAAGATCGTCAACTAATCGGTGATGATGAGCATGGCTGGGATGATGATGGTGTTTTCAATTTTGAAGGTGGTTGTTATGCAAAGGTTATCAACCTAAGTGCAGAAGATGAGCCTGAGATTTATGGCGCGATTCGTCGCGATGCCCTACTTGAAAATGTGACATTATCTAATGATAACGTTATTCAATTTGCTGATAATTCAAAAACTGAAAACACCCGTGTTTCGTATCCTATTGAACATATCGAAAATATAGTAAAGCCCATTTCGAAAGGCGGGCATGCTAAAAAAGTAATCTTTTTAACAGCCGATGCTTTTGGCGTTACGCCGCCTGTTTCTAAGTTAACCGCAGCTCAAACTAAATACTATTTTTTGTCTGGCTTTACAGCAAAATTAGCAGGCACGGAACGAGGTATTACCGAGCCAACACCTACCTTTTCTGCCGCCTTTGGCGCAGCTTTCTTGTCATTACACCCAACAAAGTATGCACAAGAACTTGTAAAGCGTATGGAAGCCGTTGATGCAGAAGCCTATTTAGTTAACACCGGTTGGAACGGTAGTGGAAAACGTATTTCAATTAAGGACACGCGCGGTATTATTAACGCAATTCTTGATGGTTCGATTGAAAAGGCTGACACAAAAAATATTCCATTTTTTAACCTTGAAATCCCAACGTCTTTACCAGGTGTCGATAGCAATATTCTTGATCCGCGTGACACATATGAAGACTCAACACATTGGGATCACCGAGCACATGAATTGGCCCACCTTTTCATCATGAACTTTGAGAAGTATACCGATAACGATGAAGGTAAATCTCTCGTTGCCGCTGGTCCAAAAATTGATTAGACTTTAATTTAATGCTTCAAAAAGGCCATGCAATTGCATGGCCTTTTTTATGTTATCTTAGTTTTACTAATCCCTTTATTAACACTTGAGATTTATATGCCCAGCAACTCAACAAATAACATACGGCCTGGCAATAAAATGAAGCGTAAAGGTAGAACAACTCAGCGGGGCCGCCAACTTGACCCTATTGCTGAAGTTGAAATCCAAAAACTACTGGGCTCTAAACCTCGTCGTACAGATCTGTTGATCGAATACCTACACCTTATACAAGATAAGTGGGGGCACCTTAGTTCGTCACACCTCATGGCACTAGCCACTGAGTTAAAACTCTCTCAAGCCGCTATTTACGAGGTTGCTACGTTTTACCATCACTTTGATGTTGTTAAAGAAAACGAGACTCCACCGCCAAAACTAACTATCCGAGTGTGCAATTCAGTCAGTTGTTGTATGGCTGGGGCAACCCATTTATTAGATGAGCTGCATACGCTAGCACCCGATAATATTCGCGTTATACCGTCGCCATGTATGGGATTATGTAACGAAGCGCCCGCTGCTGCCATTAACAAGAATTATACTGGTAACGCATCTGCTACCTCACTTATTAACGATGCTAAAAATCAACAAATAGCAGCCGTTTTGCCGTCCTACCAAACCTATGAAGAATATAAAAAAGTCAACGGTTACCAGTTATTTCAAAAGATCAATACTCAACAATTAAGTACCAAAGAGATTCTCGATACACTAGAAAAAAGTGGTTTAAAAGGCTTAGGTGGTGCAGGATTCCCAACGGCTGATAAACTGAGAATTGTAAAAGCTGAAGCCTCACCTCGCTATTTCTGTGTTAATGCGGACGAAGGTGAACCAGGTACATTTAAAGACCGCCATTATCTGTCAACTGAACCTCACTGTTTTTTAGAGGGTATGTTAATTGCTGCTCATATCATAAATGCCAGCAAAATTTATATCTATTTGCGTGATGAATATGCCGCGATTTATCAATTACTTCAGCTCGAAATACAACACCTTGTTGAGCACAAACTGATTGAAGAAGGTTATGTTGAAATTAGACGAGGAGCGGGCGCCTACATTTGCGGAGAAGAATCTGCAATGATTGAGTCCATTGAAGGCAAGCGTGGCTTACCTCGACAACGCCCGCCTTATGTCGCTCATCAGGGTTTATTTGGACGTCCAACGCTGGTTCAAAATGTAGAAACCTTATATTGGATACCCCACATTCTTAGCAATGGCGCTAGTTGGTTTAATAGCCAAGGTAAAAACGGAGCTGCTGGGCTTCGTTCCTTTTCAATATCCGGTCAGGTTAACAACCCAGGTGTCATCATTGCTGCAGCCGGTAGTACGGTTTTTGAATTAATCGAACTTGCGGGTGGTATTCTTGATGGACATACCTTTAAAGCGTATTTACCAGGTGGCGCATCAGGTGGTATTTTGCCGGCTTCAATGGATCAATTACCCTTAGATTTTGGTAGCTTAAATGAGTATGGCTGCTTCGTGGGTTCACATGCCATTATTATCCTTTCTGATAAAGACAGCATTAAAACAACCAGTCAAAATTTATTACACTTCTTTCAAGATGAAAGCTGTGGCCAATGCACACCTTGTAGAGTTGGCTGTGAAAAAGCTAGTTTACTGCTATCAGAAAAAAACTGGAACAAACCCTTATTAAAAGAACTTTGCAACACCATGGCTGACGCATCTATTTGTGGTCTAGGTCAGGCAGCACCCAACCCTATTCTTTCGAGTATCAAATATTTTGGAGATGAAGTTTAAATGAACGATATCATTTCATTTTCCATGGATGGCAAAAAAACGACTGCATCGCCAGATGAGACTATTTGGCAAATAGCAAAAAGGCTGGGCACAACAATTCCACATTTATGCTTTAACGATGCTCCCAATTATAGAGCGGATGGCAATTGCCGTGCATGCATGGTGGAAATTGATGGCGAACGAACGTTAGCAGCATCATGTTGCCGCCAACCAACTAATGGCATGGTTATTAACACGCAAAGTAAACGCGCGGTTAGTGCTAGAAACATGGTTATGGAGTTATTAAGTACAGATCTAAATCAGGATGTAGCTTCTGGATCTAGCTTTTCTACTTTAGCTGAGTCGTTGCAAACTGGCTCATCCAGGTTTCCGAAAACTAACAGACTCCAAAGTGATCACTCTCACCCCGCTATCACAGTACGACTAGATGCCTGTATTAACTGTAACCTATGCGTGAGAGCTTGCCGTGAAATTCAAGTGAATGAGGTTATTGGTTTATCTGAGCGTGGCTCTAATGAAAGAATTACCTTTGACTTTGCTGACCACTTAGGTGATTCAACGTGTGTCGCTTGTGGTGAATGCATCCAAGTTTGTCCTACTAACGCACTTAAAGAAGCATCCACAGGATTCAATATAACTACTGAGCCTGTGCGCTCTATCTGTCCCTATTGCGGTGTTGGCTGCCAAGTCAATATTCATGTAGAAGACAATAAAATCACCTCTGTAGAAGGTGCAAACGGCCCTTCGAACGAAGGCCGTTTATGTGTTAAGGGACGCTTTGGCTTTGACTATATTGCATCCGAACAACGTCTAACTGAACCATTAATCAGAAAAAATGGGGTCGAAAAAGGGCTTGATATTGACCCCGCAAATCCACTTAGTCATTTCAGAACAGCATCATGGGAAGAAGCGCTAGATATGGCCGCCAACGGTTTCTTAGCACATAAAGAACAATATGGAGGACAGTCCCTCGCGGGCTTTGGTTCAGCAAAATGTTCTAATGAAGAGGCCTATCTTTTTCAAAAGCTGATCCGTACAGGTTTTGGAACAAACAATGTCGATCACTGTACACGCCTATGTCACGCATCATCCGTTGCCGCATTGATGGAAACCATTGGTTCGGGTGCTGTGACTGCGCCTTTCACTGCCGTGAAAGATAGCGACGTCATTATTGTCATTGGCTCAAACCCCACTGAAAACCATCCCGTTGCCGCCACCTATTTTAAACAAGCAACCCAACGAGGTGCTGAACTCATTGTCATGGACCCGAGGGCACAAGCATTAAAGCAACATGCCTCTCATATGTTGCAGTTTTCGCCAGGAACAGATGTCGCCTTATTAAATGCGATCATGCACGTTATCGTTAACGAAAAGCTCTACAATCAAGCCTATATTCAGCAATACACATCAGGGTTTGAAGAACTCAAAGATCACCTAAAAGACTTCCCACCTAAGATGATGCAAAGCATCTGTGGAATTGATGCTGAAACCATCAAGATAGTCGCTCGAAAATACGCTAATGCTAATGCTGCTATCATTTTTTGGGGTATGGGTATCGCCCAACACACACATGGAACCGATAACGCTCGATGCCTTATTTCTTTAGCACTCTTGTGTGGACACATTGGTAGGCCTGGAACAGGGCTTCATCCGTTACGTGGACAAAACAATGTTCAAGGAGCCTCTGATGCAGCCTTAATTCCTATGTTTTTTCCAAACTATAAAAAAACAAACGATCCTGAGTCAATCGCGTTTTTTGAATCGTTATGGAACGCAAACCTCACACATAGAGATGGCTTAACTGTCGTCGAAATTATAGAAGCTATTCACGCTGATGAAATAAAATCGATGTACATCATGGGCGAAAATCCGGCTATGTCGGATCCAAACTTAAATCACGCCCGTGCAGCCTTAGCCAAGCTGAAGCATTTAGTTGTTCAAGATATTTTTCTTACCGAAACTGCTATGTTTGCAGATGTCATTTTGCCCGCAGCCGCTTGGCCTGAAAAAACAGGTACTGTTACCAATACAAACCGCCAAGTTCAAATGGGCCGTCAAGCAGTCACGCCCCCCGGTAATGCCAAAGCTGATTGGTGGATTACTGATCAAATCGCCCAACGTTTAGGCCTAGCATGGAACTATAGTCACCCAAAAGATATTTATCAAGAAATGCAAACCGCAATGCAGTCCCTGGCTAATATAGACTGGAAGCGGCTAGATGCAGAACACTCGGTGACCTACCCTTGTTCTGCCCCAGATAAAGCAGGCAACGATATCGTTTTTGCCGATGGCTTTCCAACTGAAGATGGACGAGGGAAATTTGTTCCAGCTAATATACTGCCACCTAATGATCCGTTAAATGAAGAATACTCATTTATTCTAACCACAGGTCGGATATTAGAGCATTGGCACACTGGTGCCATGTCAAGACGTAGTGAAGTACTTAATACATTGGAACCTGAAGCTTTCGTTCAAATGAATCAATTAGATTGCACGAGGCTAAATATTAATGCTGGTGATAGTGTCCGTATAAAAAGCCGCCGTGGATTCATTAATATAAAAGTACGTATTGATGACAAGGTACAAGCGGGCTTAATTTTTATTCCTTTTGCGTTTGTTGAGTCTGCCGCTAACCTTCTCACTAGCCAAGAATTAGATCCATTTGGCAAAATACCAGAGTTCAAATACTCAGCTGTTAATGTAGCACCTGCGAACCATGCCTGATAAAGCAAGTGATATTGTTGGCGTTATTCTCGCTGGCGGCTTATCTAGACGAATGAGCAATCAAAATAAATGTTTCATTCCGCTAAATGACAAACCATTGTTTGAATATGTATTAGAAAAATTTATACCGCAATGTGACACTGTCTTAATTAACAGTAACGAACAAAATGAGCGGCTAGCAACATACAGCCTCCCTATTGTAAAAGATTCATTAGAGGGCTTTCTTGGCCCTCTAGCCGGCATCCTTTCAGTAATGGAGTGGACAAAGCAGCATAAGCCAGAATGCAAATGGATAGTAACAGTGCCTGTAGATACGCCCTTCCTACCCGATGATTTAGTCTCAAAATTGTATCAATCAGTTCAAACAAACCATTCTAAATTGGCCTGTGCTTGCTCCCTAGGACGTACGCACCCTGTTATTGGCATATGGCCTACCAATTTGTCTGCCGAGTTACGGCTTGCATTAACAAAAGAAGGCATGCGCAAAATCGATTTATGGACCTCTCGTTACAATATTTCCCAACAAAGCTTTAGTAATGACAAGCTAGACCCTTTCTTTAACATTAACTGCAATGAAGACTTAATAGAGGCTGAGTCGTTACTGAAAATCCTCTAATGACTAGGCATTTAGTCGAACATTCTCCATACCATTTAATACGTGAAAGTGCTTACCCTTGGCTCTTGAAATCAACGTTACCCCAAATTTTTTCGCAATATCAAAACCCATCTTCGTAGCGCCTGACCGTGAAAGTAAAACCGGCACACCCATTTGTGCTACTTTAATCACCATTTCAGAAGTTAAACGGCCTGTTGTGTAAAAAACACAAGCATCACCTTTTATATTATTCAACCACATGTAACCAGCAATAGTATCCACAGCATTATGCCGCCCAACATCTTCAACAAAGAATAAAACCTCCTCGTCTTTACATAAAGCACAACCGTGAACAGCACCTGCTGATTTGTAAATATTATTATATTTCGTCAAACACTCTAATAGAGAGTACAGAGAAGACTGTTTTAAAATATGCTTCGTTAAAACAAGGCCTTTTAAAGATTCCAACACATCCCCATACATCGTCCCTTGCCCACAACCTGTTGTAATGGTTTTACGCTCTTTTAATTTAGCCAAGTCCTTCTTTCCATAATTTGAAACAACCGCGACCGCTTCAGTTTCCCAATCAACTTGCACTAACTTTATATCACTCGGCTGATCAAAAATAAGTTGATTTTTAAGGTAACCCACCACTAATAATTCAGGAAAGCTCCCCATCGTCATCAACGTAACAACCTCCTGCTTATCAACAAAAATTGTTAACGGTCTTTCTTCAACAAGACTAACCTCAACACATTCTCCACTTTCATTTATAGCAGAAACTGTTGATATTCCCCCTGTTTTCGTTTTCGCTTGCGTCATTTCAACCATTAAATTAATTCTTTTGTTTTTATTGACTTGTTATAACACGCAAAAAAAAAGCCATGCAAATGCATGGCTTTTTAATTCACTTTAAAGTTAAAGCAGGTGTTTCACACCATCACGCTCTTCTTTAAGTTCATTTTCGGTTGCCGTCATTCTTTCACGGCTGAAATCATTAATTTCAAGACCTTGCACAATTGAATAATCACCATCTTTAACGGTCACAGGGAATGAATAAATCAAGCCCTTTTCAATTCCATAGCTTCCGTCACTTGGAATACCCATGCTCACCCAATCACCATTTGCAGTACCTTGTACCCAAGTACGCATATGATCTAGTGCAGAACTCGCAGCTGATGCAGCGCTAGACAAACCGCGTGCTTTAATAATAGCAGCACCACGTTGCTGTACTGCTGGGATATACTCATCAGAATACCAACTCGCATCAATTTTAGATAATGCATCTTCGCCATTCACTAATGCATTATGAAGGTCTGGGTATTGTGTTGCAGAGTGGTTACCCCAGATAGTCATTTTAGAAATATCTGTATTGTGAGTACCTGTTTGTTCAGCCAATAGGCTCATTGCACGGTTATGATCCAAACGTGTCATTGCTGTAAAGTTACGTGCATCAAGATCCGGTGCATTATTCATCGCAATTAGTGCATTTGTATTAGCTGGGTTACCAACAACTAATACACGAACATCACGCTTAGCAACTTTATTTAACGCTTTTCCTTGTACTGAGAAGATAGCGGCATTTGCTTCCAGTAGATCTTTACGCTCCATACCTGGTCCACGAGGTCGCGCGCCTACTAAGAATGCAAAATCGATGTCTTTAAATGCAACTTCTGCATCATCAGAAATTTCTACACTTTGTAATAATGGAAATGCACAATCTTTCAACTCCATTACTGCACCTTCAAGTGCCCCTAATGCAGGCGTGATTTCTAATAAGTGCAAACAAATTGGTTGTTCTGGGCCTAAAAAATCACCAGAAGCAATACGAAATAATAGTGAGTACGAAATTTGACCAGCGGCGCCAGTAACTGCAACGTGAACAGGTGCTTTCATTTCTAAAAATCTCCTTAATATAAAATGTAGAATTATAGCCGATAAACGAGTGTTTTAGCTTTTAATCACGCCCCATTACGTAACAATTTTGTCGAACTAAGACTGGAAGTCCTAATTTATTTAGAGCTAAGAATTTTCTTTAAGTCGTAATGATAAATAAACCCAGGCAACGCAAATACGACAAACAAACAAAGCGTTACTACATAAAACTCCCAATCTTGCGAACTGTTCGTCCCCATTGTTTTATATTCCAAAGCAAAGCCAACGAAGAAAGCAACACCATACCAAGCAAACCATTCAAACCAACGAAGCCAGCCCGATTTATGTGTCAATTGTCGAATACAAAAAAGCTTATCGCTTAACCATGGTAGGTTAGCAGCGATAATCGTGAAGAATAGAAATATAAAAATTGGGTATTGATTATTCATCAATGAATCTTAATGCCTATATTTATTGGTGCCGAGAGCGGGACTTGAACCCGCACGTCCATAAGGACACTACCCCCTCAAGATAGCGTGTCTACCAATTCCACCACCTCGGCAA
>Ga0105358_10002303_pt1 | contig 10191 bp, 8 predicted proteins | sample GOMGulsemesocosm_5_FD_83509 | JGI IMG/M metagenome (GOLD analysis project Ga0105358, IMG submission 83509) | Methane-oxidizing microbial communities from mesocosms in the Gulf of Mexico - GOM15C Gulf of Mexico | ecosystem: Environmental > Aquatic > Marine > Cold seeps | place: Gulf of Mexico...
AGTTTTCTTAATAATGTTTTCATTCCTTCAATATCAAGGTGCTCAGTATTGTGAGAGTTATAATCTTCAACCACAGACAAGTCAGACTCCCCATCTTCGAAAAATTTAGAATAATTTAAATCACGGTTATCAGCAGGAATTCGATAATATTCGCCCTGCTCTTCAGCAGCAAACATTTCTTCTCGACTACACAGCGCTTCAAATAATTTCTCACCGTGGCGAGTACCTATTGTATTAACAGTATGCTGCCTAGCATCCATTAACTCTAGTAAGGCTTTCACAAGCACATCAATAGTAGCTGCGGGCGCTTTCTGAACAAAAATATCACCGTTTTCGCCATGTTCAAAGGCATGTAAAACAAGATCAACCGCATCGTCTAGCGTCATCATGAACCGAGTCATCATGGGGTCGGTAATAGTAATGGGCTCACCGTTTACTACCTGACGAATAAATAAAGGTATGACAGATCCTCTTGACGCCATAACGTTACCATAACGGGTACAGCAAATAGTTGTATTAGTATTTTGTAAATTACGACTCTTTGCGACAATCACTTTTTCCATCATCGCTTTTGAAATACCCATTGCATTTATTGGGTACACGGCTTTATCTGTACTTAAACAGACTACACGCTCCACACCATGAGATACCGACGCTTCAAGAACATTTTCAGTGCCAATAACATTAGTCTTTACTGCTTCCATAGGGTAAAACTCACACGATGGAACTTGTTTTAATGCAGCCGCATGGTAAACATAATCGACACCACGCATAGCATTTGAAATACTTTGCGAATCACGTACATCACCAATATAAAATTTCAATTTGTCATTATTAAATGCTTTACGCATATCATCTTGTTTTTTCTCATCACGAGAGAAAATGCGAATTTCTCTAATTTCAGAGTCAAGAAAGCGACGAAGGACAGCATTTCCGAAAGAGCCGGTACCACCAGTGATTAGCAAAATTTTATCTTTAAACATTTTTAATCCAGTTTATTTTTAATTTCAAATATTTACTATGTAACATATTGATAGGTGTAAAAATAATATGGGTGAATATTGATTTCCAGAACATGTGTAATCGTTCTTCTATGATTTTATGAATTAAATATGAAGCAAACAACATTAAACATATCAGAAACAATACTACATAGTATTTATTACCATCATTTGCAAACATGTTTAAGTATATATACCCAATATGTGCATGGATCAAATATAAAGGGTATGTGATTTTACCAAGTGTCGCTGACATTGGTATTTTTACAAACTTGAAAAAATCATACTTAAGTATAAATAACATTATAAAAAAGGAACATATAACAATAGTAATCACAGCAGATGAATATTCAACACCTTTTTGCACTGAGTATAGGTCTGAGTTTTCTAAAGAATATTTAACAGACAAAAACAAAAGAAATGCCAGAGAAACATATAAATATTTGCTGGCTGATTTACAAATCATAGATAAAACCACACCAGAACAAAAAAAGTAAAAGTAACCACCCATATAAGGCAATGTGTCCATCCCCATCAAATAAAGAATAAAGGTTATACTAGGCCAAAAAAGGAGAAATTTTTGTAAAATGCTTTGACTTCCAATAAAGAATATAAAGAAAACTAAAAAGTAAAATAGCAATTCATATGTCAGTGTCCAGTACACCCCATCAACATGGGATATACCTATCAACTGCTGAATCATAGTCAAATTTATTACTACCTGTGTTGCAGTAACAGAAAAGTTATAATCTGATCCAAAGAATACAATAATAAGTGTAGTCAAAAGCAAACAAAACCAATATGCTGGAAATAGCCTTGTCAATCTTGAAGTGATAAATTTTGAAGGAGTAGAGTTTGAGACTGAATTATAAATAACAAAACCACTGATAATAAAAAACAGTTCAACCCCTAGATAACCATACTTAGTTATTTCCGAATCTGAATAAGATAAAGACTGAATTTTTCCATTCACTATCCCATTAAAAGTATAGTGATAAACAACAACCATAATAGCAGCAATAAATCTGTAAAAATCTAATAAGCTATATCTTTTTGTCATAATGATTCTATCCTCCACTAAAAATTGAATTTTTCAAAAAAATAATTCCAACCATATTTTTTATCATGATCTTTAAACGGAATGATTTCACTCTCAACACCCAACTTTCTTTCAATCGAATTCGCCCACACCTCCGGAGAGTCGTACTGAACAAAATCAACAGAGCTATATCCCAAAAGAACATCTCTCGAGTACGGTAGATCACTACAGATTATTTTACATCCATAACAAGCAGCCTCCAACAAGGGCAAACCAAGCGTCTCTACATAACTTGGAAAAAGCAATAAATCACAGTTCACGTACTCCTGGCATAGTTCACTATACTCAATAACACCCAGGAATTTAATCATATCTAAGACTTCTAACTTAATTGCTTTATTAACAAACTCAGGGTAATCGTGTTCATTAAATGTCACTAATAACTTAACCCCTTTGCTCATATTCAGATTACTCAAAAGACTCAATACATCAATGAGTAACAAATGATTTTTGTAAATAAGAGGCGTCGCGGGATACAGGAGTATATAGTCATCCCTGCTTAATATTACAGAATCAGTGATTTCAAACTCAGGTAAATTTATATCGGGTTTAATTACTGATATATTTTCCTCAGGAATTCTTCCTTGATTTATAATTGCCTCTTTCATCCAATTGGTTTGCACTACAAACTTAGTATCAGCCTTACAGTATTTATATACAAAGTACTTATAAAATTTTTGATATAAAAACAGTTTGAAATCTGCCTTAGAGAAAGGAGAGAATTTAAAATCGGTAAAAGGAAGTGGCTGATGTAGGTATATTATTTGTTCTTTCATTATATTTATCGACGTATTCTGTAATGATAAAACATAATCAATATTAAGAGAATCGCATCTATTACTAAACCCTTTCCAATCCCAATATATTCTTTCTAACCAACTAACCCCCCCTACACTTACGAATTCAATATTATCGGACGATTTCAAATTACTTTCATCATTAACATACACATAAAAAAAAGTGTCATGCCTTTTTGCTGCATGATCAAGAAATTGCTTTAAGATAGTCAGCCCCCCACTGGAGGCCAAAGCTGTAGCACTGACTGCAACGACAGTCTTATATCCAGTTACTGCTATATTAGCCATTTAAAAATTCCAAAATAAAAAAATCGTTCAAACGTTTTGTTTGACTTACTATTGAATATTCGCTGTTAAACACTGCAAGATTTTCCTCACACACTTTCGGGTATTCTTTCTTTAATAAGTGAATATAATCTTCTGCTGTTTCAGCTTTTATAACATTCTTTAAACCTTCAAGTTCATAGCCCACTAGAGCAAATTCAGTTGCTGCGATCACCTTTCCATACGATAAAGCCTCTGCAACCTTTACTTTCATTCCACCACCAGAGAATATCGGGCATACAACTAATTTAGCCCCCTTATAATACACTCCAAGGTCTTCTACAAAATCTAATACTTTAACATTCGATCTTTTATTATGAATATACTCTAGATCACGCAGCCCCTTACCTACAGCTACAAGTAAAACGTCAGGTATTCTCGGCATAACTTGATCAACTAAAAACCTAAGTGCCTCCTCATTGGGAGGAAAATTTGAGCCTACAAAAAGAACATATTCTTCAAGTATTGTTGACTCACTACCTGCCCCTTTAAGTCCATCCAGAAATACAGGTAGAATATAATCAGACTTACGACCATATAGTTGCGTTAAACGACAACTATCCTCCTTTGTGAGTGTGATAACACAATCTGACAAACCTAGGCTGTCAGATTCATTTAAATAGGCGGTCCTAATAAGTTGTTTATATAAGCTTGATTTATTTTTATATATCTCCCTATAAAAATCATATTCAATATTATGGTGAAACACAACAACCTTATTATTGGTATATTTTTCTTTAACCCTAGTAACCAATGGCCCGTACAAACTCCCATCAAACCAAATTAGATCAGCATTTTTAAACTTCAACCGATTAAAAATTAAATAAGAGTTTGTAATGCTCAACACTGAACTTAATCCAATTAGGGAACGAATAAATATTATTAACTTCCTAAGCCCCCCCCTCCCCAAAAAACCCGACACATCAAGTACGTCAATATTAGTTACTGAATCAAGTCCACTTAACAACCTAAAGTTATTTTTCGCGACTAATGCACCACCACTACCACTACTATAATAATGCGAACTTACATATAAAACATTCATCAAATATCAGACCTTGCGCAACAATAAAAACCTAAATAAAATAAGCAGCCCAATAAAATAAACGCCATTGAAAAGCCCGTAAGTAAAGCCAACTTCCAGACTACCCCCAACAAAAAGCCTCATTAAAAACATGTAAAATACGAAATTAAGTTGGCCAGGCCATTGCTCTAGCATAGAATATATTAGCCTAGCGACAATCAATAACAATATAAACAATATAACATATGAAATAAATTCAACACTATCAACCATGTAAAGCATGTACAAAAAAACTGGCACCCCAACACCAGCCCCAGTATATTTATTTATACCCTCATAGAAGGTCACCATATAAATATTGTTAAATGATCTAAAATCTTTTTCACCCATAATTTGTCTTGGTAACAACGGTCTAACTAAAGACTTAACTTCTCTAAATTCTATATTTTCTCGTTCATACTCAGCCTTAATCGCTATAACATTCTGATAGGCCGCTAAAGAAGATGAAAGAAATGACAACCTATTAGAAAGCGCAACAACGGAATCAGAATATGTTATAGCCCCTCCCCCTAAACCCCGAACCTCATTTTTAATAGGTAAAACTGACTTGTAAACCAAGGCACCAACAATAAAAAACATCGGTATAAATATGTAAGCCTTGCAGATTACCTTTAAAAGCCTAGAAGGGTTATTATTATAACGAAAATATAATTCGCAGAAGAGTATAAACATTATAAAACCACTCCACCCTTGAATTATTTGCAATAAAGAGAACAATCCTACATTACAAATAAATAGCTTTGTTGGATTTCTCCTTACTAAAAAAAAATATATATAGAATATAGGAACAGGGGATATCAAAACAAATATAAAGCTAAAAACACTCTCTCCATCCCCACCAACCACTCCAACTCCAGTTTTAAACGTGAATAAAATTTGAATTATAAGTAATACAAATATTAGAATTGTGGCTGCGTGCGACCTAAACTTAAGATATAATTTTTTTTTTATTCTCGCTTTAACATAAAAGAAGTAGAGATTAAAACCAACCAACAAAAACACTAAATTAACAATATAAATAAGCACTACTTCATGTATCGGAATAGATAATTCAAACTGCTCAAATTCGCCACCTATATGACCGGTTAAAATAGCCCCCACTAAAGATATAGATAACGCAACTATTACCAACGAAAGATACAGAAATTCAATAGACCTATACATTTCTACTACCCAACCAAATTAAAAAATTTCTTTTCAAAAACTTTATCGTATTAACAGCACTTAATATTGACTGCCACTTTAACCTTGAGTTACTTCTAGCTTCCTTCAATAACAATTCAACGATAAAAGTTAGAATAAATGCATTTACAACTACTGAAACTACAAGCCCATCAAAACCATACCTCCCAATTAATAGAAAATTCACTATTAATGAAACAACAAATGCTAGAAAATTCTTATAGAAGGCTGCTTTTTCAAAAAAGTACAAACTATAATACACGCCACCAATATTATTCAGTGCAATTAAAGGTAGAGCAATCGAAAGGGCTTTCAATATAATAATTGAATCTAAATATTCCTTACCGACAAGTAATAGAACTATATGATCCGCCAACATAAATAAAGACAATGACACTGGTACAAGTACTAGAAACACTACCGAATAGACTAACCGTAAATACTTCTCATAACACAAATCATCTTTTTTAATAAAGTGTGCTAATACAACATTATTTAAAACATCAAACGCAGAAAATATTGGGGATATAAATTTGTAAGCTACTACATATATAGCCAAAGTGACCTCACCTAACAATGTAGTGATTGCAATTTGATCTAACCTCATGTTTAACTGAACAAAGATCATTGACATTAAAAAGTACATTGCTCGCTTAAATGCAGAGTTTCTTTTCTCTAAATATTCATTGTCTTTCAGCTTATTGCATTTAATCTCCTGCCTATCTTTATTAACTAGATATAAAATAAACAGTATTATATTCTGAAACGGCTTTTCTACAACAAATGATATAATTATATAATTCAAACTATAATTTTCAGAACACAAATAGACCCTTACTGAATTTAATATAATCAATACCGTTAATCGCGTATATACTAAAACATCATTCCTTAACTTTCTCTCGAAATAATATTGACACAAGTCAAAAGGAGAGAATACTAATACAATTATTAATAAGCAGTAACTATCTTTCAAAACACCTACATAAACTAAAAGCAAAATAGAAAATAACAGCACTGCTGAAACCAATACTTTCAACAGAAACATTTCAACTGAAATTCTGTGAAAATCATTATCATCTCTTATTGATATAACCACCTGCCGTATACCTAACTCTCCAATTGATAAAAAAAACATTAATACCAGTTGAAATAAAGCTAACTCCCCAAAGTCCACCAAATCTAATGTTCTAATCAGATAAATATTAACCCCAAATAAAACTATGGTGAAAATTACTTTTTCTAAAAATAAAAAAATAACGTTATTTGAAAGGCTTCCTATCTTCATACGAGACTGTAAATATTCCTGTATAACTGCCGGAATTAAATATAATCCTTCAGGCGCTCTTCAAACTCAATACTAAAGCGGTTAAGGGCAGACTTCCAGTTTCTGATCGGCATAGTCAACTTTTTTGATGCTTGTTGGATTACCAAGTATACAACTTTTTGTGCGGACTGATCACTTGGAAAAAGCTTCCGCTTCTTGATAGCCTTACGAATATCCTGAGGGTACATAAATAAAGTATTCAAGTTTCGCCAATGGTTATGCCATGAGCGACTAATTTGAGGGCATTTGTCATTCCAGTCTTCCGCAAACTGGCTTACCGCCTGTAGAGCCTCTTCTTCGGTTATAGACTGGCAGATACGCTTAAGGCCTGCGGAAACAGCCTTGTAGTCTTTGTAAGGGACATATTTCATGCTATTGCGCACCATGTGTACAATGCAAAGTTGAATTTGGGTGGCGGGATAGACGCTGCTTATGGCATCTGGGAAGCCTTTTAAGCCATCAACGCAGGCGATTAAAACATCTTTTACCCCGCGATTTTGAAGCTCTGTCAGGACATTCAGCCAAAATTTTGCACCCTCGTTTTCTGATATCCACATACCCAGTAACTCTTTATGGCCCTCCATATTGCCCCCTAAAGCCAGGTAAATAGCCTTATTGATGACGTGTTTATCCTGACGTATTTTGACTACAATACAATCGAGGTAAACAATGGGGTACACCGCATCCAAAGGGCGAGAGTGCCACTCAACAACCTCTTCAATAACGGCATCTGTCACCTTGGAGATTAAAGTCGGTGACGCATCCGCGCCGTAAAGCTCTTTGAAGGTGGTGACAATCTCCCGCGCACTCATACCTTGGGCATAGAGAAAAAGAACCTTGTCATCCATAGAGGTGAAACAGTGCTGGTGCTTTTTCACCAGTTGAGGCTCAAAGCGCCCACCACGATCACGTGGTGTATCAACTTCAAATTGGTCTAGTTCTGTTTGCAACGTCTTGCGCGTATAGCCATTACGGCTATTTTGGAGGACAGGAACGCTCTCTTTTTCAAGGTCAAGGGCTCATCAAGCTCTATATTTAACGCAGCTTCTACCGTGATCTGAGTGAGCATCTGCTGAAACTCGTTGAGATCTTCTGGGGTCTTGATGTTTTTCGCGGCCACTTGGGCTATCGCATGTAATTCTTCTCTGTTCATTTCTACTTATTCTTCCGTTTATGGGGTTAATGATAAGTAGTTACACAGAATTCAGTACCCTCTCCTTTATACTCAAACTAACCTTTAACCCACAGATCAATTGGGAATGATTTTAATAAATCCGCCTTCTGAACGTCCAAATCAATTACCCCCCCCTCCGATTCAGTTTCTTCAATTGCTTCATTTAACGTTTCAAAACAATCGTAACTTCCTCTACTCGTCCCTAAGTAATAGTCATCATACTTAAAATCAGTCTCACCGGACGTATTTTTCAACAATATAGCAGGTATTCCGTAAGACTCCGCAACGATAATGCCATGCAATGAACTGGATATTATTTTACTGCACGATGTAATTTCGAAAATAAATTCAGACAAACCTAACAATGGAGAAATATGCCTTACTCCAGCAGGAACTTCACTTGTAATCTCTTCCATGTGCGGTATATAACCTACCTTGTATTTCTTATTCACCTCACTCTTTACCGGGAAGAAAACTGACGTAAGAATACCTGGATCACCATACACTTCTGGACATTTAATTCCCACATCCATTAACACTTCCCTCGTCTTCGGCCCCCTAACAGCTCGAACATCTAGCTCAGAAAAATTCAACTGAGAATAGGGTATCTTACCATTGATCCCTGTGCCCCAAACAGTATCAAGTGTCTTCGCAAAATGTAAAATTGATCCTATCGCTAATAAAGGTTTACTAGCCTTTTCATATGTATATCCATAATAATTAACTACCCTCTCTACTAATAGTACTGATAGTAAATCACCAACATTATACTTTTGTTTATACATACTTTTAATATCTTTATCTGGCTTCCACCACACCAGATTATTTTTATCTAAATATTTCCTACTATTTATCATTAGTAATCCCTTTTTGTTACCGACTTGTCATCAATAACCAATTTTATTTTTTTTACTATACCTTTTAAGGAATCTGGTAACTTATCAATTAGCCCTGCTGTAGCTTTCTCTGTATTAAGTTTACTTACTTTAATTTCTAGATCCTCCCACCTTGGAGTATCTAGTATTTCATTTTGTCCATACCACAGATTCCCGTATAACTGAGTTCTTTGGGCAACCAAATGATCATAATTTGCTTTTACTCCATGCATACTGTTATTTGATGGAGAAAAAAGAACCATACTATTATTCTTAACCTGCCTTTTAATTTTACTACACCAATTCCATGGAACCCAACAGCGATCATGCATTTTATTGCCCAACCAATATTCCTTCACGTAGCTTTTATCCTCATTGAATGTTAAATAATGAGTATGATGATCCATCGCTTCAGAGTTTGAATGTGGGTTTATATTAACCATGTAAGTTGCAGCTTTTCGTCGAATATCTGGGTGTGGGCTTATTTCATATCCATCCAGATATTTTTGGATCCCTGCATCATATGTACACGGCTGATCAATATTAAATTTTTCGGCTATTACAGACTTAAGTTCTTCGGAACTTAAAAAATCAACAAGTTCCATTATTATTGGTGACGTAGCTTTCTTCAACCTTAGTACCACACCAAACCCTTCGCATGCAGTATTACTCTTAGTGTTATTTTTTTTATTTTTATGCCAGCTCAAATACTCTGAAGTTTTTGTAGTACAGCCAGGAAACGAAATTATTTTATAGCCTGCAGAAAATAATTCATCCAATAATTCCTTATCTGAATTAACTTTTGGGATTGTAATTTCAGAACTTTTTATAATTTCGTCAAAATCACTCCTATCAAAAAGATTTTCTATTTCAACATGCTCAAATGGTAACTTTGTTATTTCAGCATTTCTTATTCTATCTAGAACATATTTAAATCGCATTTATTCACCCATTAATTTCCAAAATTAATATCTATTTGGCGTATTTACAACACCAAAAATCATGTACATTTTACTTGTTTTTCTATTCATATATTTACAATGAACATCCATAAAATTTACTTTGAATTAGCAATAAATCAACATCATGAATAGCCCCGTTTATTTAGACACTCGCTAATTTCTTAAAATAGTTATCTTCAAAAGAGAATCAAGGGGCAGCCAGCTTGATATACGCCTAAATTCACCAAACATCTTTACCATGTGATTTTTTGGCATATCCCTACATCCACAAGGCGCCATTCTACTCTACCCCCCCCTCAACAACACCCATAAAATACAAATTTACTTATACTGCTATTAGCACTTAGTGATACCTCTGCTATCAAG
>Ga0105358_10002305_pt1 | contig 10191 bp, 8 predicted proteins | sample GOMGulsemesocosm_5_FD_83509 | JGI IMG/M metagenome (GOLD analysis project Ga0105358, IMG submission 83509) | Methane-oxidizing microbial communities from mesocosms in the Gulf of Mexico - GOM15C Gulf of Mexico | ecosystem: Environmental > Aquatic > Marine > Cold seeps | place: Gulf of Mexico...
CAGAAAAAATGCATGATATTGTTATTGGCTTATTGATTAACAACGTCGAATTCAGTGTGGATATTCATGCTTAACCACAAATTCGACCCACTACCCTTTGTTTGAAGATTTGTTGTATCAGGTTGAGCGTTTTTCTAAACCGTTCAAGGTTATTGCTGGGTATGGGTGATTGGTTCATGGTTTTTATTTGTGAATGGATAAATGGATTTAAAGTTTATAATAGAGAGTGAACCATGTTGCTTTGCTTTGTGCTTAAAAACGCTGTAATTCACGCAAATGCAGCCCCATGGATCTTTGTCCAAAGATGGCGATATTTTCGACCTGACATCTTATGGACAATTGATCACCTTGATTAGGTAATTTATTATCAGTTATCACCCAGATTTCACCACTAGAGTCTTCGATACGGTATGCTTTAAATAACGGGACTTTGGTTACCTGTGTTACTTTTCCAGCTACAATGATGACATCTTCATCGTACTTTTTAGCATGTTGTTTTATCTCCTGGATAGCGGTAGCTCTCCAATTGGAAAACAGGTCAAAGGCTTGTGTTTGTGTTGTTAAAGATAGACTGATGAAAAAAAATATCCATTTTAATGGGTAAGTTGGCATTTGAAGCTCCCGTTTTATGTTATGAATAGGCGGATAAATTTAATCTATCAGCCTTAATACTGTGTTAAAGGGTGTATCTATTAATTTTCATTGTATTTAAGTTGTTTGTAATACTTTTACTTTCATGATTTCCAGCGTTTTTGTATAAGTATCGGCATGTTGCTGTAATAACATGTGAATTTTCTGTTTTAGGTTATCTATACTATGAATCGTTGTTTCCATAGTTAATGATTGCAGTAGCTCGACATCATCGGTGGTTAATTTGTTATCTTTTTGCAGATGGTCGAAATTTGCCATTTTTTCATTTTTTTCCATTAATAGGTTGGTAACACTAGAGGTTAAATAGTTGTGTAAATTATGTTTTACATTTTCTGTGGTCTGTACAATACTGTGTTCCACGCTGCCAATTTCGCTTAAATAAGATTGAAATCTGCGTTTTTTTTCTGCATCCAGATCTAATAGCATTTGATATTCGATAGCATCAGATTGTTTCCGTAATAGAGAAATAACACTTGCTTCGACTTGCGAGACGATTTCTTTATTGGTTCGCCATTTTAGATTCATTTGATCTAAGAAACCTAAGCCGCCCATGGCGTCACCAATATGTGTGCGAACATTGTCCAAGGCTTTTTTATCCAGTTTAGTTAAGCCAGTATCATTGATTACCAGTTCTGTTTTGTTGGTTAAGTTTTCGCTACTCATTAGATACTCCAGTGGTTAGTGTTATGCTTTAAATTGTCAGCATGATTATTTTTTCATGCTGACAATTTACATGTTTGTGGGAATTTAAATTGTTTCTTGATTACGTATCTGTAAATCTTTTACTGAGTGAAGAAAAGGGAGGGGCATCTGTCCTCGGCGCGATGATTTGAGCAAAGTGTATATTTTTTATGGGGTATAAAATACATCACTATAGAGTAAATTGGTTATTTGATTTTTTGTGAGAACATGGACCATAAATGTTGATGGTGCTCATCTTCAATTTTGCTACGATTCATTTCTTCCCTAGTATTTTTATTGTATTTATGTGATTTATCCAGCAATTTATTACGTTTTATTTCGCGCATGATGACTGCATGTTGTAGGTCAAAACGTTCAATAAAGCTAATGAAGCAAGTCAGCATAAGGCTTAATATATCGGGTAATACGGCTAAGAAAATAGCTAAATAAAGGCGCATATCAGAAAAGTCTGCATGTGCAGGGTTTAGCCATTCAATGGTTAAGTGAAAGGAATTTTCTCCATTTTTATCAAAAGAGGCCTTAATCCGGTCCATACTGTAATGCAGTTGTTGTAATATCTCCGGTGTTTTTAACCTGGTTTCTGCAGAAAACTGTTTAAATAAGTCTAGTTTTGGTACTAAGCGGGCATAATTATTTTGTATTTGCTGCCAAGTTATAATGTTAGCTGTTTCAGGCAAAGTGTTCTTTGCTAATATACTGTAGTGACTGCGCAGTGAATCTGCCTGTTTACTTAAACGTTTGCAATTACGTCCACATTTTGCGATACCAGAATAGTCTTTGCCATCTATTGCTCGTTGTACCAGCGTATCCAATGCTCTTATTTTGCTTTGATAACTGGCTGATATGTGTTTATCAACAGCTGTTAAATGGTGGTTTAATTGTGCTATATCCGTCGCTCTATTAGTGAGTAGTTGGTCGCCAATAGCCTGATCAGAAATTGATACTAAAGACAGCCAAATACTAGCTGCAATACAAATCAGACCAAAGAGGAGGATAGGTAGGGCAAACCAAGAGTGGAAAGTTCTGGGCATGACTAAATAAAACCCCATAATAACTAATTGCAGAATAAAACAAACTGAATATGTCATTGTTTCTGCGCTCAGCAGTGCATTATTTGGAGGAATGAATTCAGATAAAAACAGACCGTTACTGGTCATCAGCCAGGAATAGGCATTAACTGCTGATAAACATATTAGAATTAAGATGGTTGTTGTTTGTCGAAATTGTTTCCCCCAGTCTGATACTGTATGTTTTTTATCATGTCGTTTTTGTGCCAGATTATAAACATTATCCATTTTAAACTCCTGCTATAGTGTAAAAACAGGTGTAGGATATTATGTCTCAAGCTTGTGATTTTGTGGGAAAAGGCAAGAGGAATAGATTTATAATTACCTTGCGATAGAGTGAATTAAAATCCCACAAACTTTATTTTCTTCAATATTGTTAAATAGTAATCGCGCTGATGATATAAAAAATATCATACGTAATGATTATTCTTTTTTAAATTGGAGGTTTTGATGAAAGCTGGAATTTTTTTTCATATTGCAGACTCGTATAAACAAGCATCTGCTAATTGCTTAGCATATATTGGCCGTTTACCCTGGTTATTTAAACCGTTTTGCTTTCCCGTCGCTTTAATTTATGCGATAGTCTTATTGGCGAGCAGCGCAGTATTTTATATTTTGGTGGTATTTGATAAGTTGGGACAATTGACTGATTGGCTGCGGAATTTAATTTTAAATGAAATGTCCACACAACGGTACAATTTGAGTAATAGTTTGATGGCTTTTTTATTTAGACCCATTGTATTAGCTTTGTTATCGCCATTGTTTTTGATTTCTTTAGTTGTACCGAAAATGTCCAGCGATCCCGTTGAAGATTTTATAATGCATGAATCGGTCGAAATTTTAGATGGAACGGGTGCATTTAAGACTGTTAATGGCATTCTTTGGGATGATGCTAAAAGATTATTTGTTTATGTATCTAATATTTCACTTCTTTTAATGCCAGTAACGGCTGTTATCGCGGTAGTTTATTCATTAATTTTAATAATTATTGGCTTAGTGTTTGCTATTCTAATACCTTTAGACTGGCTTAGTTTGTTAATAGAAACCATGCGGCAGTATATCGCTCGTACAGCACACCGTTTGCAATATAAAGTAGATCAGAGTTTTAGTACATTTTTATTTACCCCTTTGTTTTTAACGTTACTAGTTCCTATTTTTCTGGTTCTATTAGTTGTGCCAAAATTTACTACCCAGTTTGATTTGGGTGTGTAGTGTTTTTATTGTTATACATCAAAAAATATAATTACGGTATATTTAGAGAAAACAAGCATGCTTGTTTTCTCTATACTAATAACTTTTAACGCCATGGACATTAATATGTCATTTTTAGATGATTTTGCTAAATATATTCAACCCGATGTTAAGCGCCATGCTGTAGATGGTGACTACTATGGATCACCGTTAGCAATGATAGGTGTTAGTCAATCGATTGCTTTTCAGGTTGAGAAAGAACTTATGCATTTAAAAAAAGGGGCAGCAAAACTTGAAGACTTGGCACTAAAAAGGGATTTTAATGATCCTATTTATCGGTTATTCAAAGATAAATTTTCAACTATTGTTTTAGCGGAAACATTGTTGACTGTTTTACCCAATACAGTATCAAGTTTAAATCCTGACTTTTTTGATGGTATTGATGATTACTTTTGTCATAGCAGTAATCCCCATGTGACTAAAGAAAAAATATATAGCCATTTGGTTTTTGCTTGTTTGGCCTGCGTTTGGCAAGCGTTTATTAATGACAAACGTAACTTACCTGAGAAAAGTACATTTGATTTAAAGTTAATTTCAATCATCAATAAAAATAATCAATCAGTAACTGCTGATTCAATTGATATTTATCGTGCTTTATATCAATATGCATACCCTAAAAATCTAGTTAATTTTTTGGATAAGAATTTAAGTAACTTTCTAGGTCAACAAACAAAGTTAAAACCTGCTTCATGTTTTAGTTTACATGGATTGCCTAATAGCCGGCCTGAAAAACTTAAGCAACGATTATTTCATGATGGCTCTAACGCACCGTATAAACTAATTTTTAATACTACTCCGTGGTCATTATTTCTACATAATTATAAGCAGGGTAATACCATTGATTATAATAAGCCTCGCGATCACTTTCCTTTCTATGCAAAACATCCTGCTCCTTCACTGTTATGGACAACTTTATTGTTAATTGATTTACACGAACAATTATCATCGACTACGCAAGGAAACGCACTTCCCATGGAGACATACTCTATGAATATTTCTGATTTAATAAATGCGGAGCAGGGGGAGTTAACTGTTGATGCAAATACAGAAAATCCAAAACCGTGTAGATTGGTCTATCAAGAACTTCGACAACGCGGTACCCATCGATTTTCTTCGGCAGGGACTAGCCCTGATGCATTTAATGCCGTAACGTTAAAAAAACCATGGTTATTAGATCAATTACATGATGACCTGATTATTGAGCAGGCTTCAGCGGATAAAGCTTGTATTATCACATTGAGAATTCCTGAAGTTGTATTCGAAAGTCTTGATGAACCGACAGTTTTAATAGATATACATGTGTTTTATTATCACGATGACTTACGTAGTACTATTCCTTGTATATTAACGGAAGAATACTTTGAAATTATTAATGGTATTGATAATGCCTGCTTACAAATTGAATTGGATTGGGATTACATGAATAACTTGACTTTTGATCCTCAAAAAACACCTTGTTTAGCAGGTTTATCTTGCGATAAAGGTAAGGCTGATATTGTGGTGGTTTTTGGAAAATAGCAGATGTATTTAAAGGTAGACTGTAAAATTTTGGATGTTTTCTGTCGTAATATAGAAAACCAAACCTTGTTTTTGATGGATTAATTAATGAAGTCTGACCAGACTATTCAGGATAATAATCCAGCAGACGAATTAATCAAAATTCAGAACTTGTTGGACGGCTTATTATTAGAAAAACAAAATCAGCACGATAAAAATGCTTATCGACTAAAACTTGCAGAAACTTGGCATAATTTAGGCATTTTGCAGCGTGAATTTCGGCAGTGGGAAGATACTGAACATGCGTTAATTACTGCATATGAGCTTTACCAACAATTGGGTGTTAAACATGTTGAACGACAGGCAATCGTTTGTTTTGATTTGGCTTTACTTAAATCGGAGCGATTAAAATGGAAAGAGGCTGAAGATTATTTTCGTTTTTCACAAGATATGTTTCAGAATTTGGGAGCTAATGATATTCGTTCGCCCTTAGCTGATGAACTGGCTGATACTTGGTTGCATTGGGGCATTTTAAAACGAAGACAACATAAATGGTATGTTGCTGAAAAATTATTTAAAAAAGCTGAGCAACTTTATTTACGTTTAGGAGCTAGTGATGCTTTATCGCCTTATGCAGATGAGTTGGCAGAAACCTGGATGAATATTGCCATTGTATGGCATGCGCAGCAAAAAACGGATAAGGCAGATAGCTTGATGCAACAAGCTGAAAGTTTATACCTACAGTTAGGGGCCAATAATTTTGCTTCGCCTCATGCTGATGAACTGGCAGAAACTTGGTTGCAATTTGGGGTTTTGCTACAAAATTGTCGACAATTCGATCAGGCTAAACACAAGATGCAATTGGCTCATGATCTTTATTCTGCTTTGCATGCTGGACAATCTAATTCGCCATATTGTGATGAATTAGCAGAAACCCAGTTACATTTAACCTTGCTTTATAATGAATCTGCTCAATGGCCAGAGTTTAATGAAACGCTACAAAGAGCTTTACGGCTTTATTCCACAATGACTCATTTTTCAGGTGATTTTGTTGCAGAACTTACTTTGCTTAGTTCTATAGCAACTCGTTCACCCATTGCTGTTAACATTCTTTTTCATGAGTTAAGTTCATTACTGGCAAAGTGGCAAACCATACAAATTGGTGATGATGAGTTATTTCAACGTACTCAGAAATTTTGGCATTATTGGATTTCATTTGCTTTAGAGCATAATAATTATAGTTTGTTATTAGATATACTCGGGGCTAGTCAAGGTCAACGATTATTAGAAATAGTACAGAATAATCAACAAGCATATTCACAGACAACGAATACTGATATTCAGAAGTTTCTTCATCTGCAACAACAGTTACGTCAATTGGATTTGGAAATATTAAGTGTACAACGGCCTTTGCCAAGTCAAACCACGCCTTATTTACGTCAAAAGAAACAACGATTGAAAGTTACCTATCGTAAAGTGAGGAATGAATGGTTAACGATACGACAAAGTCTTATTAAACAAGGGAATAGCTTATTCACACCATTACCTATATTACGAGCTAAGGATATACAGGATTGCTTAAAACAACATGAAGCAATAGTATTTGTTGTCTCATTAAATGTTTTTGGTGTTGAAGACGGGCCCCGGTTATTGTTGGTGCAGTGTGATCGTATTGAAAGTATAAAACTACCCATTTTGAATCAAGCTGTTAAGGCAATGAATCAATTAAATAATAGTTTAATTAATCAGGGAAGAAGCTTGTCTTTACGTCTTCCAGGGAATGTTAAATTGTTTAATGATGAATTTAATACAACACCTCCCGAGAGCAATTTAGGCAAAGTTAAATGGGCAATGCAGCAATTTAACTTAGAACTGAAGAGCATACTGAACAGCTGTGTTAACTCTGTTCATATTATTAGTCAAGGCCCTTTCCATAACTTGCCTTGGCAGTATGACTGCGCTGTTCCAGCAACTGCTTTTTACCCAGGGTTACATGCATTTTGGCAGCGACGACATAGTGCCCAAGATTTGAATACCCCCATTTATCCTAGTCAAGAATCTCCATTATGTCTGATAAGCAATGCTAGTGATGATGAGCCAATGAATCGCTTATATTATTTGCCTACAGAAATTGAGTTTATAAGACATATTTGGGGAGAAGAATTAGTTGAAACCTTTGATTGTTTACCAGCATATGATGGTAAACCTCGTTTAATATTTTTATTGGGGCATGGTTCATTCGATAGAGGTAATGCACAATTCGCTTTGAAGCAATCTAAATTAAGTCCACAGAGCCTTATTGCATATCAAAACCCTATTTATGCTTTGGGAGTATCATCTTGTTTGTTAGCCAATCATGAGGATATTGCTAATGAGCCGTTTGGTTTTTTTTCACAGACTGCAAGCAGGCGTGAACTTCGTTTTGGAGTTGGGGCAATTGTACCTGTAGATGACTTGTCGACAAGTTGTTTATCGTTATTGTTTCATTTTTATTGGCGAGAAGCAGGACAGCCAAATAAGGCCATGAGCCTAGCATTAGATGCATTATCATCGGGCTTGTGGCCTGAAGAAGTGAAAATGATATTTAAAAAGATTTTTACAACTCAATTACCATTTATTTTTAATGAATTACAGCAAGATGAGGTAAAAGGTTCCTTGGAGCAGCAAGCTTTGTTTCAGCAGCGATGTGAAAATATTATTCAACCATGGACGAGGCACACAGCTTATTATATTAAGCAATATAAAACCCTAATTGAAAGTCATGACCTAGATAAACAGCAGCGAGCAGTTGAAATACTGCTTGATGGCTTTTTAGAAAACTTATCACAAAAGCAACACGCATTGGCTTATTTCCTACCTTTTTGGTTGTGGGGATAGTATTTTTCTAGCTAACTCTTTGGTATTTAACTTAAACCATAATATCCCCCAAACCCAAACCCAAACCCAAACCCAAACCCAAACCCAAACCCAAACTTAACGGTAACATAGAGATTTATTAAGACCCCAGGTTATTTAGGTTAATCATAATAAACTACTTTATTGAGGGTTAAATTTATGGCAGTTATTTCCCACAAAAACTGATGACATTCGTTTGATACAGTTTCCTTTCCCTGAAACGTATGTAAAGGCAAACTATGGAAATCTCTATATGTAACACCATGGGTGAGTTAGTTATGTTCACAATCATTCTTTTGATTTTATGTGCATTTTTTATTTTCAAACGCTATAAACAATATTGGGAGAGGCGATTATACCAAGCCAATCACGATGACTTAACTGGGCTAGCAATGCGGCGTTTATTTGAGCCAGAGTTATATAAAAGAGTAGAAGCAATTAGAAAACGTGGATGCGGATCATTAGTGGTTTTTTATCTTGATATAGACAACTTTAAATTAGTTAATGATACTCAGGGGCATAATGTTGGCGATCTGGTTTTAAAAAGTGTAGCCGATGTTTTACATTGCCATATTAGGCAATGTGACTTTGCTGTTCGAGTGGGTGGGGATGAGTTTATCGTTTTACTAGAAAATATTCAGAATGGTGATATTGATGCGTATGCTGAAAAGTTAATTGGGCTAATACAGAATGCCATGAAACAGATTTGTTCTGATATTGGTATTGGGGTAAGTCTAGGAATCAGTTCTTATCCTTTTGATACGGAAGATCCTATTGAGTTGGTTAATTTTGCTGATAAGGCTTTACTGCAATTAAAAGTGTTAAAAAAGAAACAAATGATACAGAAAAACTATCGCTTTTATTATGAGTGTTTTGATCAATAATCCCACAAAAAAGGGAATTATATGCTTGTAATATTACTTTTATGCGAAATAAAAAGTATTGATGGGGAGTATAGAAGAAAAATGCTATTTGATAACAAAATCATGCATTTTCCTGACTTTGAAAAATAAATTATTTTTCGGGTTAGCTGTTTAATCCATGTTCTGAAATTAAGATTTTTACGTTTAATTTTTTGAGTATTTTTGTTTACCACTTGGTGCTAACCAGTGTTTAGGTCATTGTCATATTAATAATATTACAATAGTACCAAAGCTAAACACTGATATACTCAAGTCCAAGTATTGCCTAAATTATTAAACAATAGCCGCAGAGCATTTTCGTATGACTGAAAGCATTGTTAAGCAAAAGATGAATTTAAATAAATACTGCAAACATATATGAACAACTTTTCAATAATAATGATATTAACATTCTTTATTAAACTCGTTTTTTATAGTAGGGAAACAACAACGTGAAAATAGATTTTTTATATAAAAAATATCAGAATATATTAATGCTTTCGGCTACGATTTCATTCTTTATGGCATTGGTTGGCTGGGTTTTTGCTTTATACCCAAATCAAGGAAACCTATTAGATTTATACCTTGAAGCTTCCATTAGAAGTGTTTTGTTTTTTGTGGGAGAGGGCGTTAATACTACATATATAAAAGGTGGTTATCTCCTTAAGACTGCAGAGATTTCTTCTTTAGTTTGTGGTTTTGGTGCTATTTTATGGGGCTTTTTTATATTGACATATAGTGATTTTTTACGAGGTAAAATATCTCGATTAGAAGGGCATCTTGTGATTATTGGTTTTGGAGATGCTGCGAAATCATTAACCCTTTCTGAAAAAGAAAAGGGCAAGAAGATTGTTGTTATTGATGATGAACATTCGCTAATTAATGAAGATTTTTGTGCCTTACATAATATGTTTTATGTGTGTGGTGATTTTTCGGATAAAACGGTACTAATATCAGCAGCAATTATTAAGGCAAGCAGTATTATTGTTGCGACAGAGCATGACAGCCTTAATATTCGAATCATATCGCATATAAGATCGTTGATGCGAAAATCAGTGGAGGATACACAAAACATAAAGGCCTATATAAAAATCGACTCTAATGTTTTTTGGTGCGAAATCGCTCAATCGGAATTGCTTAAAAGAGTTGAAGATAATATAGAAGTCATTCCTTTTAATCTATCGGTTATGGCAGCAAGACATTTTATTTGGCATTATCCTTTATAC
>Ga0105358_10002306_pt1 | contig 10186 bp, 6 predicted proteins | sample GOMGulsemesocosm_5_FD_83509 | JGI IMG/M metagenome (GOLD analysis project Ga0105358, IMG submission 83509) | Methane-oxidizing microbial communities from mesocosms in the Gulf of Mexico - GOM15C Gulf of Mexico | ecosystem: Environmental > Aquatic > Marine > Cold seeps | place: Gulf of Mexico...
TATGGATGTTGCCTAGCGACCCCTTTAAATACTCAACAACATGTCAAGGAAATGAAGATTGGCAAGGCAGCTCTACTTGTGATGCATGGCCTAATTCGGGTGAAATAGACATCATGGAGCATGTGGGTTACGACATGCAAACCATCCATGGCACCGTACATAATAAAGCTTATTATTGGGCAAATTGGGAGCAGCGAAAAGCAAGTATCGAAGGTGTAAATGTTGAACAAGCTTTTCATCTATATTCTATCGAGTGGACGCCAGAAAGTATCACTGTCTTCTTCGATAACACCCCATATTTCTTTTATTCAAACGAATCTTCTGACTGGCGTGCTTGGCCTTATAACCATCCCTATCACATCATTTTGAATCTTGCGATTGGTGGTGCGTGGGGAACAGCAGGCGGCCCAATCGATAACAGTATATTCCCCGTATCAATGGAAGTTGACTACGTAAGAATGTTTAAACCCAATACAGCAACCCTTAGTACAGTAAAGTTTGATACAGATGAATAACAACAGCTCATCTTGTAACTCAATTTTACTCTTTAGAAGCAGTAAAAGTACCTCTTATTTAGGTAGGAATTAAAATGAAAATTTGTAATACAAACAACAGTCAAGTAACCGGTGAATTTGTCACTATGGGCAATGAAAGATTTTATGCCATCAACAATGTTAATAAGATGGCACCATTTTTTGTCAGCGTTATTTCAAATAGTGACCATTGGTTATTTGTTTCCTCTACAGGCGGCTTGACTGCTGGCAGAGTGTCTCCGGAAACTGCCTTGTTCCCTTATATTACAGTTGACAGAATTCACGAAAGTGATTTGCATACAGGTTGTAAAACCCTATTACGTGTTGATAGTGTGAATGGAAAGTTTGACTGGGAACCCTTCAACCGAGAGCATGAGCTTCGTTTTGTTATTACCAGAAATTTATACAAGAATGTTTTAGGCAACAAACTGTGCTTTGAAGAAATCAATCATGATTTACAGTTAGCTTTTCGATATACCTGGGCAACCAGTGAAGAATATGGTTTCGTTCGCCAATGTGAGTTAGAAAGCTTATCTGAGCAGCCATTAAGTGTTGAACTTATTGATGGTTTTCAAAATATATTACCTGCGGGCACTCCGCGTTTTACGCAAACGAATTCCAGTAACTTAGTTGATGCTTATAAATGGACTGAATTAGACAAAAACTCAGGACTTGCCTTTTTCACTTTATTTTCGGGCATTACCGATAGAGCAGAGCCATGTGAGTCATTAAAGGCAAATACTGTGTTTTGTCTCGGTTTAGATAACCCTAATATTTTATTGTCATCTGAGCAATTAGCTGACTTTCGCCGTGGTGAACAGGTGACACAAGAGTTGACTAAACGTGGTATTCGCGGTGCTTATTTAATTAATAGCACAATTGAACTTGCACCGCATGCTAAGCAAAAATGGCAATTAGTTGCCAATATAGAGCAGAGTCAAAATCAATCTGTCGCTTTGCGTCGTCAATTAAATGATGGCGCTAAACTTGATAATGATATACAAAATTCGATAGCAAAAGGCTCTGATGAGTTAGCGCGTATTATGGCCTCAGCGGATGGTTTTCAATTAACCGGTGAAGAAAGTGTTTCCGAGCACCATTATGCGAATGTCTTATTTAATGTGTTACGTGGTGGCGTTTTTGATGATCAGTACATGATCTCTTCAAAAGATTTTTCTACCACCATCAATTTATTTAACCATGAGGTTTACCAGCGCAACCAGGTACTGCTAGACAGCTTACCGGTAAAGCTAGATTTTGCTGATTTACTTGCAGCAATTAAAAGCTCAGGTGATAGCCAACTTGAGCGACTAAGCGCTGAGTACCTACCTATTTCATTTGGTCGCCGTCATGGTGATCCGAGTCGACCATGGAATCAGTTTGCCATTAAATTGGTTGATGAGAACAATAATCGCTTACTAACTTACCAAGGAAACTGGCGTGATATCTTCCAAAACTGGGAAGCGTTAACTTATAGCTACCCTCAATTCATAGAAAGTGTTGTCGCCAAGTTTGTTAATGCTTCTACGATGGATGGCTATAACCCTTATAGAATTACAAAAGAAGGCATAGATTGGGAAGTAGAAGAGCCTGATGATCCATGGAGCTATATTGGCTACTGGGGTGATCATCAAATTATCTACTTGCAAAAAATGCTTGAACTGTCGAACCAATTTCATCCTGAAAAATTGAGTGCTATGTTGCGCAAAACTATTTTCAGTTATGCCAATGTACCTTATCGAATTAAGTCATTCGACGCTTTAGTTAAAGATGCTAAAAGCACGGTAACTTATGATGAAGCGCTATCGCTTAAAATTGAACAACGTGTCGAAACAATTGGAGCTGATGGCAAATTGGTTCTTGATGCCAATGGCGATGTATATCAAGTTAACCTACTGGAAAAACTATTAGTCCCTTTGTTATCAAAATTAAGCAACTTAGTGATTGATGGTGGCATTTGGTTAAATACTCAAAGACCTGAATGGAATGATGCCAATAATGCCTTAGTAGGCCAAGGCTTATCTATGGTTACGTTATGCTACTTACGCCGTTATATTTGTTTTTTTCAAGACTTATTAGCAAATGAAAGCCAAGATATTGAGCTTTCAACTGAAGTGAATCAATGGTTGATAGAAACTGCAACGGCATTGAGTAACTTAGCGTCAAAATTAACAAGTGAAGTAGTTTCTGCTGATGTGCGTTATCAAAGTATGGTGGCACTAGGCATGGCAGCGAGTCGTTATCGTGAAACTGTTTACCAGCAAGAAAGTTTTAGTGGCCAAGTAACACAAACAATTAATCAAATCACGGCAATGTTAAATGATGCATTACAATCGATAGATCACACCATTGAAACCAATGAACGAGTCGATGGCTTATACAATGCTTATAATTTATTGAGCCTAGAAAATGAGAACTCGGCTGTAAAAAATCTGTATCCAATGTTAGAGGGGCAGGTTGCTGCATTAAGCTCTGGGGCACTCAAACCCCAGCAAGTAGTCTCGGTATTAAAGGCACTTTTTGCGAGTGATGTTTATCGCCCTGATCAAAATAGTTTTATGCTTTACCCTGACAGAAAGTTACCCAGCTTTTTACAAAAAAACTGTGTTTGTGCTGAACAAGTTGAAGTCAACGCGACGCTACAACAAATGCTAGAGCAGCGTGACGAACGTATTATCTTACGAGACGTTGATGGCGAATATCGCTTTAATGCGGAGATAACCAACAGTAATGTTTTAGCTGAGCAGTTAACGGAGCTTAGTGAACAATATCCAAGTACTGTAGCGGGTGATAAAGATGCGATTTTTGCCCTTTATGAACAAACCTTCAATCATCAAGCCTTTACTGGTCGCTCTGGTGGCATGTTTGGTTTCGAAGGGCTAGGTTGTATCTACTGGCACATGGTGTCTAAGTTGATGTTAGCGGTTGAAGAAAATTTCTTTACTTGTGTTGAGCAAGGAGAAAGTGACGAGCTAACTAAGCAAATTGCTAGTTTATATTATCGTGTTCGCGACGGTATTGGTTTTAATAAAACCCCGCAAGAATATGGCGCTTTTCCAATGGACCCATACTCACATACTCCTAAACATGCAGGTGCACAACAACCGGGCATGACCGGACAAGTAAAAGAAGAAATATTATCGCGTTTTGGTGAGTTAGGCATTCGGGTGAAAGAAGGGAAAGTTTCTTTTGTACCTAACTTATTGCAATCATGTGAATTCATTGAACAATCCAAACCATTCCGTTATGTCGATGTCAATCAACAATGGCAAGAAATTAACGTACCAGTAATGGGGCTCGCCTTTACTTGGTGTCAGGTGCCTATTGTTTATCAACTGAATAATGGCGTTAAGCCTTCATTAACGGTGACTTATAACGATGGTAAACAACAAATATTTTCACATTTAAGTTTATCTGCTAAAGAAAGTTCAGCGCTATTTGTTAGAAGTGGTCAAATACAACAATTAACATTAACCATAACAACTGATCATTTATTTTATTAATAGACGTTAGAACAAGAAATTAGCTTGATCTAGTAAAGAAGGTGCGAGGAATTGCACCTTCAATAATATTTATATACAAGGATTGTTATCGGAGACGAACATGTCGAGTAAATACAATAAATACATGTCTTTAGCAGGAATGAATGTTGGTCATTCTTCACGCGAAGTATTGCAAAGTGCCGTTACTGAGGTGCTAGATAATAAAATTCATGGTATTTCATTTAGTCCTTATACCGAAGGACAAGGACCAGGAACCATTATAACGGAAGCGCAAATAACAGAACGTTTAGCGGTTATATCCCACAATATTAACTGGATCCGTTCTTTTTCTTGTACTGACGGTAATGAAAATATTCCAAAAATAGCGAAGCAACAGGGATTAAAAACGTTAGTTGGCGCGTGGTTGGATGATGATTTAGAAAATAATGAAAAAGAAATTAATAACCTTATAGAAGTTGCCAAACAAGGTTATGCCGATATTGTTGCCGTTGGCAATGAAGTGTTATTGCGCGAAGATTTAACTGAAGCGCAACTAATAGCATACATTAATCGAGTCAAAGCAGCATTACCAGGTATAGAAGTGGGGTATGTGGATGCGTATTACGAATTTGAAGTGCATCCTAATATCGCGGATGCCTGCGACGTGATCTTGGCCAACTGTTATCCGTTTTGGGAAGGTTGTGCACTTGAGTATTCCATTCTCTATATGAAAGACATGTATGCTCGCGCAATTAAAGCCGGCAAGGGTAAAAAAGTTATTATTACTGAAACTGGCTGGCCGAACGAAGGCCCTAACGAGTGGGGCGCTGTGCCTTCTTATGAAAACGCCATTAAGTACTTTCTGGGTACGTATCAGTGGGCCGAAGAAGATGATATTGATGTGTTTTATTTTTCATCCTTTGATGAGGTGTGGAAAGTGGAAAGTGAAGGGGGTGTTGGCGCGCATTGGGGACTATGGGATAAAGACGGGAATTTAAAATATGTTTAAGAAACACAGTGATAAAGTTGCAACAATTAGTTCGATGAATTTGGCTCATGCAAATGCTATTTGTTATTCGGGTTATCGAGAAGGGCAAAATCCAAGAGAAGGCCTTTACCCAAGCTATGAAGAAGTTAAAGAAGACTTACTTATTTTGAAAGAAAACTGGAGCTACCTTCGCATTTACGATTGTGGCCCTCATGCTGAAATCGTTTTAGATGTTATTCGCACCGAAGTATTACATTTTAAAGTGATGCTTGGTGTCGATGTGGCAGCAGAAATGAGCAATCCTCACTGTCCTTGGGGAGCAGAATTTAGCGAAGAAACTATTAATGCGAATAGACAGAAAAATTGTAATGAAATACATAAAATGATTGAGCTTTCAAAAAAGTATAGTGACATTGTTTTCTCTGTATCTGTTGGTAATGAAGCAAGTGTCGAATGGACTGATCACATGGTACCGGTTGATAGACTGGTGACTTATGTAAAACAAATAAAAAAAGAAATTAACCAACCGGTTACTTTTTGTGAAAACTACGTACCGTGGACCTACAAATTAGAGCCATTGGTGGCAGTATTAGATTTCATCTCTATCCATACCTATCCTGCGTGGGAGTTTAGAACAATGGAAGATGCGCTCGAATACACCAAGCAAAATTATTATAGTGTGGCCAATCATTATCCAGATACCCCAGTGATCATAACTGAGGCCGGCTGGACAACTGCGTCTAATGGGCGAGGTATAGAGCCATGGAATGCCAATGAAGATCTACAGGCGCAATACTATGAACAATTACTGGCGTGGACGACAGAAGAGAAAATTCTAACGTTTGTTTTTGAAGCGTTTGACGAGCCTTGGAAGGGCTCTCCAGATCAACTTGAGCCTGAAAAGCACTGGGGATTATTTAAGGTCGATCGCACGCCAAAATTGGTCATGAAAGACATTTATCCAAATACAGTTGTTGAGCTCAGCAAAAATAACGAAGTTGCCTAGCGGTTTTTTATTTTTATAAATCTGGATGAAATGACTTCCCAGTTGTTATAAGCGTTGTAATAGACATTTATGATGGTTGGGATTTTGCCATTTATGGCATTCCCTAAATTAACTAAACTAAGCTTTAGCTATCTATCTAGCGTGTTATATTCACGCGCTTTTTGCATCAATGAGATAAAGCGGACTTTATCAGCGATAGTTAGGAGGTTTTTTATTCGACCATTGGTAAAGGAAGGAGTAGTATGGCAAAAGATGCTTCGGGGGAAACATGTCTGATAACCCACTACTACGTATAAATAAAATTATTTCAAAAAAGCCCGTTTATCTATTTTGGTTTTTACAAATCTGCTTTTGGTCTTTCGTTTCATTAATTAGTCTAGTTTCGTTAACCCTCTGGTATGTTCAAATTGATGTCGAGCACCTTAGCCATACTTTTTCTCAATCTGTTGTTGGCATAGCGTTCTCTATACCACTTTATTGGATTTTTATGAGGTGTTGGCACGCGCCTATTTTTACGAGAGTTTTTTTAAGTATTGCGTCTGTGCTGATAATTTCATTTGTCTGGACAGTCATCAGAGTAGAGCTTTACATAAAATTGGTGGGAACAGAGGGGCATTGGGACGAGTTTGGTGGCTGGTTTTTTAGTAGTATCTTTATTTATTTTTGTTGGACGGGCTTTTTTCATGGCATCCGCTATTACCAATTGTTGCAATTTGAGCATGAAATCATGCTCAAAAAAGAAGCTGAAGCCAAGTTGGAGCAATTAAAAAGGTTAAGCGCACAATCTGTTGCTAGAGACGCAAAAATTAAAATGCTGCGGTATCAGCTAAACCCACATTTTCTTTGTAATACACTCAATGCCATCAACTCTTTGATTGAATGTGAATTGTCAGAAAAAGCCCAGTTAATGACGGTGCAGTTAAGTAAATTCTTACGTTATTCTTTGGATAATAATCCGGATACTAAAATAGCGTTAGAGTTTGAAATCATCGCGCTTAATTTATATTTGGAAATAGAGAAAACACGTTTTGGTGATCGTCTAAAACTTGATTTTAAAATTTCTGAACAAGCTAAATCGGCATTAATTCCAAGTTTGCTGATACAACCTATTATTGAAAACTCAATGAAACATGTCATAGCCCAAAATGAAGAAGGTGGCACAATCAGTTTACGCGCTGAAGTTGTTGACACAAGGTTAGTACTCGCATTAAGTGATACAGGCTCAGGGGCAAGGGTTGATAGAAATAAAGTCAAAGGAAAAGCGAGTCGAGGTGTTGGCTTGCGAAATATAGATGAACGACTTAAAGTATTATATGCAGACGACTATGTATTTAATATCAATGTAATCCCATCGGGTGGGTTAGAAACTATTATTAAGCTTCCTTTTGAAAGTATAGAGACAAAAAAGACTGACGATCAAGTACAAAATTCAATAACGATGAGTTAACTTTATGACTAAATTAAGAACAATTATTGTTGATGATGAACCATTAGCACTGAGTCTTTTACGTGCTAAGTTGAATAAAAGCCCTGAAATTGACATTGTTGCTGAATGTAAAAATGGTTGAGAAGCTATTGCTGCAACGATGGATTTAGCGCCAGATTTGATTTTCTTAGATATACAAATGCCGGGTATTGATGGCTTTGGTGTCATAAAAAATCTGCAGTCGGATATTGTGCCTATGGTGGTATTTACTACCGCATTTGAACAATATGCCTTAGATGCATTTGACGTACACGCCGTAGATTACATTCTTAAACCTATTGATGAAGAGCGCATTCAGCGAGCCGTCCAACGGGCTTTAGAGCGTTGCGAAACAGATGGGGAAACATTAAATAAATCTCGAATAATTAGCGCGATAGACACAATTAATGAAAGAGAAAGTACAGAGGGTATAGAGAGTAGTTCAGCGCAACAAATGAGCCTACCAAAGCTAGATACCGGTAAGGTTGAACGTAAAATAGTCATTAAAGATAGAGATGATATTACTTTATTGAAGCAAGCGGATATTGAGTGGGTGGATGCTGCAGGAGATTATGTTTGTTTGCATGCAGAAGGGGTTACTCATATCAAGCGTTGTACCTTAAAAAAACTGTTAGAGGATTTAGATCCACAAATGTTTAAGCGAGTACATCGCTCAACTATCGTTAACCTTAATTATATCCAAAAAGTTATTCCGCATACTAAAGGTGAGTTTTTCCTTAAATTGGGAGAATATGACCAAGTCAAAGTGAGTCGCAATTATCGAGAAGTGATCAAGAACTTTTTAACTGATATGTAATATTCCCCCCAAACGACTGTAAACTGCATGATGCAGTAGCCCTGAACATACACTTTACAGTTGTTTGGGGATATATTTGTCGACTCTCCCTGTCGACAGTATACGTATTTCAAATCTCATATTTCATATCCCAAAGTTCAAGCTTTCAATAGTTTAGTGGTTGATATGAAGACTTAATAGCCTAATCGATGTAAATTTAAGCACTCATTAGCTTAACACGACAATAATTACCTTGAACAATGCCTTGCTCAGTTATCCCCGTAGGGTTGGTTTAGAAGCATTTCATGCTGCGTTATTGATTTTGAGAAGGGAATAACCATTCTCTTCAATCAATGCCTTGCCTAAAGACGATTCTAATTCCAACAGAAACCCGCATTTTGAATTCACTTGGGTATATATAGTCACATCTTATCTTACGGTGAGTCCGTTTCACCGTACTACCTTCCGATATACCGCCGCGAAAGTTCATTTCAGCGCTTCTCTATTGTTTATATAACAGCCTCAATTGATGATGGGATGCTCTCCATTTTCTAATTATTTCATTTTTATAGTGAACTTTTTATTTATTTGAGACGAAAAATAATGCTTGGAAAAATTATAACAAAGCTACAAAAATTATGAGGGGTATGTTTTGAAACATATTAAATCGGGATTAAATCCCAGTTTGCTATCAGTGGTAATCGCATTAAGCTTAACGGGTTGTTTTGACAATAAAGATAAACAAGCCGTAGTTGCTCAAAGTGAGACATATAATGTAACTGGTGCAGCTGTAAAAGGGCCATTGGCCGCTGCATTAGTTAATGTATACGAGCTAGATGCGAGCAAAAGTGATTTAAAAGGTCAGTTAGTTACTTCGGGTAAAACAAGCGCAGACGCTAAACTTGTAGGATTAGAATTACTATCACCTTTATCAGACAATTATTTAGTAGAAGTTATTGCTGATGATACAACAATTGATTTAACTACGGGTAAGAAACCAGTTATTACGGAACTGGTTACTTATATTACGAAACAACAAATTGAATCAAATTCAGCGATTTTTGCAACTCCGCTTTCTACTATTGCGATAAAACTTGTGGAAAATGAAGGTGGTACAGCAACATTTGACGATAAACTGGCAAAGGCAGTGGAGTTAACAAAATCTACTTTAGGTTTTGGTATCAATAATGAGCTTAGTTTATTTACAGATGCGCCTTTGTTGACTGATGCGCAAGCTAGTTTAGAACAACAACAGCAAACTATTATGCATCGTGGTGCGATTGAAGCGGCAGCTTCAATTATGAATGACATTGCAAATAACAACGGATTAACTACTGATGAAGTTCTTGATCTACTTTCTCACGATTTAGCTGATGGCAGTATCGATGCTAAAATTAATCAAATCGACATTGCACAATACGATGCTAACGCGCTAGAGCTTTTTCAAGCAAATCCTGATGATATCGTTATTGCTGATGATGACCAACAGCGTACGTTGGTAGATATTAAAGAACTCTTGATATCAGAAACCTTAGTAACGGGTAATAGTGAGCTTGAACTTGATAATTTTATTGATGATAGCACCAAGATAACATTCAGCCCTGCGATATTAGTTGCCGATAATGATGGCGATGGTATTGATAACAATGCCGATGCAGATGATGATAATGACGGTGTTTTAGATAGAGATGATGCCTTCCCATTAGATCCTACCAAATCAAACTCTACTGATGGCGATACTGGCGGCGACGATACTGGCGGCGGTGATACTGGCGGCGGTGATACTGGCGGTGGTGATACTGGCGGTGGCGATACTGGCGGCGGCGATACTGGCGGTGGTGATACTGGCGGGGGCGATACTGGCGGTGGTGATACGGGCGGGGGCGATACTGGCGGCGGCGCTATCGGAGAGGGGA
>Ga0105358_10002309_pt1 | contig 10182 bp, 5 predicted proteins | sample GOMGulsemesocosm_5_FD_83509 | JGI IMG/M metagenome (GOLD analysis project Ga0105358, IMG submission 83509) | Methane-oxidizing microbial communities from mesocosms in the Gulf of Mexico - GOM15C Gulf of Mexico | ecosystem: Environmental > Aquatic > Marine > Cold seeps | place: Gulf of Mexico...
ACAGGAGGAGCATCCTCTCACGATTATTTTCCCGTCCAGTGGACTTTGTTACATTGTCAGACTCGCTACTTTATTCAGAGTCTTAGGGTCTTTGGTGATACAGATGGTTCACTCTTATCGCGGTGAACAGCGTTACATACGACTTCACGTCGCACGGCACTAAGCGCCTTAGACTTTTTGTTCTAAATTTTACTGTTATCTATTGCTGTTTTCTATCCACATGCTCAAGTAAAAATATGAATACACATAAGATCGTGGTTAATATCACTCGACCACTACAAAACTTCAGAGTAGGCATTACTGGATACTTTAATCTCATGGTAGAGCTGTAGGAGCCAAGCAATCATATCGGGCCCAAAATGACACATAGCTACGATGGAAAACTAGTCTTGATGCTCACCCATAATATTGAGATTTTTTGTTTAATATTATTTTTATTGTTTGTGATAAAAAATACTTTTAGGTCAAATGATTAGGTTGGTATCTATAACTTATTGATATGCTTCATTGCGTGTTAATCTGCTTACCACATTGGGCACAATCGTGGCGCAAGCAGGAATTGAAAGTACAAAAAAGGGCGCTCAATGAGCGCCCTTGAAAAAGCCGTTTGAAGAAAAACGTCGCTATTGGATCTTATACCTATTTAAAAAACCGACGAGTTAAACCTAATGCCATCAAGAATAAGCCAAAACCTAAACTACCACCACCTGAGTGTTTTTTAACAGTTATACCACTTGGTGTGTAAGTGTAAGGTACAACCTCAGCAGTGCCGAAGATTTTAATTTCTTGAACGCTGTTCCAACCATTTGAACTGTTACCGAAACCAACGTAACGAACGTAACGTGCTGATTCTCTAAGGTCAATGCTTTCCAGTTCTGGTGTTATACCAGAACTACTGCCACTAGTCACCGATTCCCAAGTCGTCCCATCATCACTGATTTGAATATCGTAATGTGATTGACGTTTGTCACCACTAAGCCACTGTGCATGAATTTCAGTAACACTATATTGCGCACCTAAATCAAAAGTAAGGAATTCACCGTCACCCTCTGCTGACCAGCGTGTTGAACTGTCACCATCAGAAACGTTCACCGCAAAATTGGGATCTTCTTCGGTACTGGCCGTAATAGAAGCTGGCGTAATTTCCACAGCGCCATCGGTAATTTCCGCTGGTGTTACACCGAAGATTTTAACTTCAGTGATGCTGTTCCAATCATTTGAAGTGTTACCTTTACCAATGATACGAACGTAGCGTGCTGAATCCTTAATGCCAATGTATTCCAATGCTGTTGTTGCACCAGAGCTACTGCCTTCGGTCACTGATTCCCAGTTAATATCGTCATTACTGATTTGAACTTCGTAATGAGATTGACGTTCGTCACCTTTGGACCAGGCTACATGTATTTCAGTCAGATAGTACTGTGCACCTAAATCAATAGTCAGATGTTCACCGCTGCCCTGTGCTGACCAGCGTGTTGAAAGGTCATCATCAAAAACGTTAGCGGCAATATTACCGTCATCGCTACTGGCCACAATCCAATCTGTCATAACTTCCACTGCGCCTGGGGTAACTACCGCAGGTGGTATAGTATAACGAGTACTTGGATCTATTTCTCTTATGGAAAAATTCTTATATTCAGCTTTCGCCGCGTCGGTATTTCTAATAAAGGCAATACCGCCACCTTCGGTTATGATTTTGTCGTCAGTATATGAGCAGCCTTCTACATTACCTGTATTCCAATTACCGTCATCAATTAATTCTCCAACCAATCTCCACTCACCACCATCAGTGGTATCGCCATCGCTGGTATCATCAATCCAAAGCTCAAGTTTAACCTGAGTATCGTTGTTGATGTTATAGGCTAGATATTTCATGCCTATCCATTGATCTGCAGGTAAACCGCCAGGGAAAAGTGGTTGAGTGCCTGAAGATTGGCTGCCACCAGTACCGTGTTTTAACTCTTTTTCGAAATCCCAAGTACCATCATGTCTAAATCTTGCGTAATAGGTGTTTGCATCACAAGGATTAGCAGCTGCATCATAATTGGTACTGCTATGACCTAAAGGACCGCTTCTTAGTCCCATAATTAAGCCGCCCCAATTGGCGCCATCGGTACCAGTACGTTTGTAATAAACGGTACCTTCAACGTTTTTAAAGAATTGATCGGGGTTTGTTATTTCGTTACCATCATAGGGGTTAATGTATATACGAGGTTGGCTGCCGCCCATTTCCAAAATACCAGCACCATCGATATCAAAAGTTGTAGCATTACCTCTTCTTTGAGTATAACCCGTTGCATCATTAGGATCTCGTTCACTAGAGCCAACACTTCTTGCAATAGCATTATCCCAGTTAGATACCCACTCTTTGGAACCTGGCATGGTAGCAAAAAATTTGTCGATGCCAAAAACATCGGTAGTGCTGGTACCAGTGGTATCTATTTCTCTTACTGAAAAGTACTTATAGTCAGCGGTGGTCTCATCTCCTGAATTTTTAACAATGGCAATACCGGCACCTTCAGTTATGATGTGGCCGTCGCTATATGAACAAGTTCCTAAATCGTGGCCACCCCAAGTACCGTCATCAATTTTTTCTCCGACCAATGCCCATTCACCACCATTAGAAACATCGCCATCTGAGGTCAAATCTAGATAAAGCTCAAGTTTAACATGAACTTCATCGTTCACATTCATGTTATAGGCGAGAAATTTCATACCAAGCCATTGATCTGTAGGTAAAGTTTCGCCATCGAAAAGTGCTATTTGGCTCGTACCTTTACTTTTACCGTTTAACTCTTTTAAGAAATCCCATTTGCCATCATGCCTGAGCCTTGTCCAATATGCTTGATCATCACAACTAGTGTCAGGATCATCGTTGGCTCTTAATCCCATAATTAAGCCGCTCCAGGCTTTGGTGCCAACAACAGTATGTTTAAAATAAATGGTAGCTTCAACGTTGTTGAAAGACTGCTCGGCTGTGTCATTTCCTTCATAGGAGTCAATATTAAGAGCAGGTGAGCTTCCTTCCAGCCTCATAACACCCGCACCATCGACACTCGTTAAGTCGTTATTGCCTCGGCTTTCAGACCAATTAGTTGCATCTTCAGGATCTCGATTACCGGTAAAAGTTCTTAAATTACCATTATCCCAGTGAGTAGAATCCCATTCCAAAGAACCTTGCTGTGTTGGATAAATTTGAGTAATACCAAAAGCATCTTCAGCTGCTGATATTGTGGGTGACCAAGCAAGTGATGCTAATACCGCTAACCCCACTTTTATTCTTATTTTATTATTCATTTACAATTTCCTCATTTCGAAAATTATCCTTAATTACATTGATAGTGATTGGATATTGCCTGACATCTATTCGTTTCATTTTGAAACACTGCCAACGTTATAGCTCAAATACCATCCCCATAAATCGTCTACCTTGACAATTTCATTATACACTATCTCAAACGTTTGAGCTTTAAAAGCTTTTTTGAATATTTTCTGAGTATTTATTGAACAATAGGGTTTGGGTCGCTTTAAAAATTACAAATAGACCAAGCATCATGCCACGATTTATTGAATCTTTGAGCGGGTAAAGAAGATAACCAATGTCAGCTATAAGCCTTTAAACTCATCCATTGGGAGCTCATTAGCAGGTCAGTGAAGGTTATATACACTCAATAGCGGACGATATACCAGCCACTACGAAAAGGCTCTAATAAAAATGCGACATAGGGGCAGGAATTAATAATGGCACCGTTAATGTTATGTTGTTACCTCATACAGTGTAAAAAATAAACATAGATGGTGGTGTACTCTAGAGTATAGTCAAATACATCTTTACAACTCAAACGATTGAGGTATAGTGTTGTTAGCATCTTTATTACAAGGGTGTTGGCTATAACTGATGAAAGCTATACTTAGTGGAGGGTGATGCTAATGAGTCAAAGTGGGTGTAATGTGAATCAAAGAATAGATTCTATAGATATTTTTAGAGCCGTGACGATGTTTTTTATGATTTTCGTCAATGACTTATGGACTTTATCGAATGTCCCTCAATGGCTCGGGCATGTGAAGGCTAATGTAGATGGCCTTGGCTTTGCGGATGTCATATTCCCAGCATTTCTTTTTATCGTAGGTTTATCTATACCGCTTGCAATTAATCGCCGTGATCAAAGTAAAGGTGGTACAGTTTCAATTATCAAGCATATTGGTGTTAGAACTATTGCTCTCGTTGTTATGGGCTTATTCATGGTTAACTATAAATACCTTAATGTTGATTTAGTTGCCATAGATAAATATCTTTGGAAAATTTTAATGGCGGTAGGCATATTTTTAGTTTGGATGCACTATCGTTCTATTACTATTCTAAGTAAAAAGCAGGTTCTTCTTCTGCAACTTACAGGTATTGCCTTGCTCGCTACGTTAGCTATAACCTATCAGGGTGGTGAAACTGATAATCCACAGTGGATGAAAATACATTGGTGGGGAATATTAGGTGCAATTGGTTGGGCTTACCTCATTAGTGCGCTACTTTTCTTGGTTATCGGCCAGCGCATCGTCTTGCTAGCAGTCACTGTGGTTCTATTGCACTTTTTTAATGTTCAGGAGTTTGGCCTGATTGAAGGAATTCCAACAATAGACTTTCTAGTGAGTTCATCAAGATATGCATTGGTGATGTCTGGAGTTCTAGCAACAGTAATTTATTTACGCTTAAGTCAAAACGGACAGCAGCAATGGTTTTTATACATTCTTTTGGCTTTAGGTGCTTTTTCTTTGATTTATGGCTTCTTACTTAAGCCTTATTGGGGAGGAATTTCAAAAATTAGAGTTACGCCTTCTTTTACCGGCATTTGCTCTGGGGTAGGTTTTATAGGTTTAGCTGTTTTTTATATTGTCGTTGATAAGTTTAAATTTAAAAAGTGGGCTGCCCCTATAGCGCCCGCAGGTACCAACACCTTAACCTGCTATTTATTACCTTATATTATTTACCCCGTTGTTGCTTTGCTTGCGCTTAAATTACCGGAATTTTTGACTACAGGCTATGTGGGTATAGTGAAATCATTACTCTTCGCTTACTTGGTGATTTATTTAACCGGACTGCTGGGTAAAATAAACATTAAATTAAAGGTCTAAATGCAAAAGTTCGAAAAGGGTAGTAAAGATGACAAAACCTAAAAACAACCGCTTATTATCTATCGATGCCTTAAGAGGCTTTGATATGTTTTTTATTGCTGGCGGTGCCGCTGTATTTTTGGCAATGAAAGGAATAACAGGACTTCCTTGGGTTGATGCGCTTGCGCTGCAACTTAACCACGTACCTTGGCATGGTTTTGTGTTCTGGGATCTTATAATGCCGTTGTTTCTGTTCATTACTGGCGTATCAATGTCTTTTTCTTTGAAAATAGGCCTTGAGAGAGGTTTAAGTAAAGTGACTCTCTATAAGAAAGTAGCGACCAGAATGATGATTATGATTGGTTTAGGTATTCTCATTAAAAATACCGCAACGCCAATTTTTGACCCGTCAGAAATTCGCTTTGTTAGTGTATTAGGGCGCATTGGCTTTGCTTCTTTTATCGGTGCACTGCTTTATCTAAACTATTCAGCCAGAGGTCAAGTTTACTGGATAATGGGCATATTACTATCCTATTACGCCATACTATTTTTAGTGCCGGTTCCTGGGTATGGAGCAGGAGACTTATCTTTTGAAGGCAATGTTGTTGGTTGGATCGATAGGTCATTATTACCAGGTCGTTTACTTAATGGAACTTATGACGAATTAGGTCTACTTACGCAATTCCCCGCACTTTGTATAACCGTTTTTGGGTGTTTGGCTGGTAATATTCTACAAGGTAGCAAAAAAGGCAATGAAAAAGCGCTAACCCTTGTAGCTTTGGGCACAGTCATAGCGGCTATAGGTTTGATATGGGGTCTTCACTTCCCAATTAATAAAAAACTTTGGTCTAGCTCTTTCATTATGTTAACCAGCGGATTGTGTTTTATGCTGATGGCGTTTTTCTATTGGCTTATTGACGTCAAAGGTTACCAAAAATGGGCCTTCTTCTTTAAAGTTATTGGTTTGAATTCACTTACCGTATATTTCTTGTATAACTTTATTAAATTTGAACCCGTATCACACAAGCTTTTTGGTGGCATCTATGCACCATTACCTGAAGAGTGGCACAGCGTTTTCCAGGCGCTTGGCGCATGGACTCTCATATGGATATTTTTATATGTACTTTATAAAAATCGCCTTTTTGTCAAAATTTAGCTCAGTCTGATATTGCTAGTCAGTTAAATTACCTCCGGCAAAGCCGGAGGCTTATTCGATGGTTCTCTAAAAAGATAAAACGGGCGTATAAAGCGCTTTAAAATAATCAACTATTACTGCTCCTTGTCAATGTCAATTTTTTCCTTAATTTCGTATGTTTTACTGATGACGTGGTCAACTAAACGCCATATTAGACGATGTTAAACTGGCACTTCTTGGGTAAACCCCCGAAAATAATCAAAGTAACATACTGAAAATATTCAATTAAGCGTAAAGTCGTAATTGTTTGTCTGCCTTTGTCGTTGTTTTCTCTCACGCGAGCACAATAATTAAGAAAACCTGCAATCTAAAAAGTGACGTGATTTAATAAAGTTTTCCTGCGTTTAACACGATGGAAAGTTTTTGCCTTTGAACCCTACGATTTCACGAGGGGGCCTATTACTTGACAATCAGAGGCATTTATTTTGGTGATAAACTCAAACGTTTGAGTTTATGCTTGACAGGGTGTTTTGTTTGTTGTAGCTTATACTCAAACGTTTGAGTCTTCTGGCGTTTGTGAAAAAACCAATCCATAGAGTGATATAGTTATAATTACTCAATATAAAAATATAAAGGAGTGGAGTGGGGTTGCTAGGCATCTAGTTTTTAAAAGAAGACTAATAAGTGTTTAATATGCAATAACTACTTTAGGAAAAACTATGAAACATAAATTATCAACAATTACCTTAGCTATACTGTCAGCTACTTCGTTAAATTTTGCAGCGTCGGTACATGCAAAAGAAGCAGAGCAAGAAGTTGAAGTCATCGAAGTCACAGGAATTCGCAGCGCACTTGCCAGTGCGCTAAATGAAAAACGTAGTGCTTCAGGTATTAAAGAAATAATTCAAGCAGAAGATATAGGTAAATTACCTGATTCAAACTTAGCTGAAGTGATGGAAAATATTACCGGTGTGCAAATTACCAGAGAAAATGGTGTTGGTACTGGCGTACAAATTCGTGGTACCGGTCAAAACAGAGTTGAAATAAATGGTGTTTCTTCTGTTGGTGCAGGCAGCAGCCGAACAGGTATTAGTTTTGAAGATTTACCAGCAGCGTTAATTTCCTCTTTAGAAGTAACAAAATCTCCATCAGCTAAAACCATAGAAGGCTCGGTGGGCGGTACTATTAATTTACGTACTTTACGTGGTAATAGTCTAGATGAGCGTTTACTGCAATTTCGCCTTCAAGGTGAACAAAGTGATTTAGCCGATAGCACCACACCAAGATTTTCGGCTACCTTCGGTGATAACTGGGAAACAAAACATGGTAAAGTGGGTCTGGTATTAACGGGTAGTTACGCTGAGCAAGATGTTGCCAGTATTAAGCCTAGAATAGACCGCGATAGAATTGTTAAACCGGATGCTACAGGTGCAGATGGAGAGATTGCTAGAGACAGCACCTTTATGCGCTTGCAATTTTTAGATGCCCCATTTGACTCGCGTCAGTATACTACAACAAACTTTACTGGCTCGCTAGAATGGCAACAATCAGATAATCTAAAATTTTATGCTGATGCAACAATCAATGACCAAGAAATGCTGCGCTCAGAAATTCGTTTTATGGGCTCAGGTGTGGGTAGTGGTTGGACTGTCGCCGAATCTACGGTTACAAGTGTTGAAACGAGAGACTTGGGTACCATCGATGGTCCAAACGGCATATATGACCTTGGTTCTATCGATGTAGCAACTGGTGGTTTAATTATTCCAGCCATTAGAGAAGGTGGTAGACATCTGGATCCTAACCTTCGCCTAGGGGGTAATAACACGCCTCGTCTGACTAAAAGTAATGTATTTTCTTTTGGTGGTGAATGGGTTGGTGACAAGTTGACAGTAAAAGCCGAAGCGAGCTACTCAGATGCTGAAGATAGAGCACCTAAACTTAGTAATACCCTAGATTTTATTAATCCTAATTCGACACAGCCGAATGGGGATCCTGGTTCAACTGGTTATTATGATAATGGCACCCCGTTTATATATAATGCTCATGGTTCCTTCTATGAGTGGGGTATAGCTCAGGGATTAGATACCACCCCAACCACAGCAATGTTACTTGACCCAAAAAACTGGGGCCTTAATGAATTACGTATAAGCAATGATACTTCAGATGGCGAAGAAACGTCTCTGAGAACGGATTTTAGCTACGACATTTCAGATGACACTTCTTTCTTCACTGATATCCATGCGGGTGTTCGTTATAATGAATCCAAGTCCTCTAGAGCAAATGCCAGTAGTAGAACTAGAACTAGATTCTGGGATCGTCCAAGGGGCGACACATTCTCAGAGATTCTTGTGCAAGGACCTGACAATTTTGGCAGTATAGACGGCAGAGAGTTATATATTAAAGATTATTTAATGATAAGTCCTGAGCTTAGTGCAAATAACCCGCAATATGTCCGAGATATCATTGATGCCGCAATCACTCAAAATAATGCCGAAACGGGTAGAACTACTGGTCTTACTGCAACACCAGAAGTAGCAGCCAGCAGCCAATTTGCCATCACTGAAGAGACGACTGCTTTGTACCTTCAAGGCGACTTTGAGTTAGAGTTAGGTGAAGTTTTTGTTAGCGGTGACTTAGGTGTGCGCCATATAAGCACAGATGTTACCTCTATTGGTAACTCTATCACTGAGGATACAAGCGGTAATACTATTATAAGCAAGACTAACACAACTTCAGACTATTCTTTTACTTTGCCGCGACTTAATGTAGCGATTGAGCTCACTGATGATTTAGTAGTAAGACTAGGGGCTGGTAAAGATATTCGACGTCCAAACTTCGATGACTTGTCGACATCAGTTAGCTGGGGTGAAACGCCATACGACGAAGTTTCAGCGGGTAACCCTGACCTTAAACCAGAAGAAATTACCTCTTATGACTTATCATTTGAGTACTACTTTGCAGAGTCTAGTTTAGTGAGTGTTGGCTTCTTCCAAAAAGACAGATCAGAGCTTATCTCAGGATTTGATAGCTTTCCTACTCGAACGATTAACCCAACAAGTGGAGAACTTGAGCGTAACGTCGATGGAGACTGTAGCGGAGGCGGCATCTGGAACCCATATGTACCAAGTGATGCCTATGGTGCTGAATCAAGTCGTACCGACACCACAGGTATATGTGTAACACATGAAACCACTTCAAATATTGCTGGAACTGAAGACGTAAAAGGTATTGAATTGGCTTTCCAAGGTGATTTATCTTCGTTTGAAGAGCAGCTTGGTTGGGCATCAGGTTTTGGTTTAATTGCTAACTATACCTATCAAAAAGCAGGTGGCTCTCTTGACAGCTTCAGATATGCCAACAACACCATTAATACTGGCTTAAATAGAACTGATGGCATGGAAATGGATGATAATGGTAACCGTATCTATGAAACAGCTACTACAGCTGATGATGTAATTGCTATCCGTAATACCTTATCTAACTTATCTAACAACGCGTATAACGTCACTGCGTATTATGACAAGTATGATATAAGTGTTCGTGTTCGTTATACATGGCGTGATTCATACAGAGACGCGAATTTTGGTAATACTATAGGTGGTATGATTCCTCACTTTTCGGACAGAGGACAACTTAACATGGCTATTGGTTATGATATCAACGATATGGTCAATGTTGGTATTCAAGCGGTGAATTTAACACGAGAAGATAAAACTGTTTGGTGTGTTAATGAAAACGCAGTATTCTGTGAGAATGATAAAGCAGATCGCAGGATCACAGCGGGTATTACTGTTAAGCTATAGACTGAATTAAGTCAGGTAGCTGTTGATTACCGACAGTAATTAAATTGCGCTGTTGTAGCACGTTGTTGTTGAATGTTATTTAATGTTCTTATCACTATGTAGGTTGGGCTTTACCCCATCACATTGACGCCCTAAAGG
>Ga0105358_10002310_pt1 | contig 10180 bp, 8 predicted proteins | sample GOMGulsemesocosm_5_FD_83509 | JGI IMG/M metagenome (GOLD analysis project Ga0105358, IMG submission 83509) | Methane-oxidizing microbial communities from mesocosms in the Gulf of Mexico - GOM15C Gulf of Mexico | ecosystem: Environmental > Aquatic > Marine > Cold seeps | place: Gulf of Mexico...
CCGAGGCGGCCAAATGATTGTATTTGAAGATGAACAATCAAATATAAGCTCAGAAAAAGATTTTACAGTGATAAAAGCCGCGACAAATGTAGGAAGGATTACAGCCCCAATTACTTTTAATATAGCACTGCAACTTTTGAGTTATCATGTGGCTATTATTAAAGGGACTGATGTTGATCAGCCTCGGAATTTGGCTAAAAGTGTGACTGTGGAATAATACCAATTCCAATAAATTTAATTACCCACCCACTCTATTCAACATAGCCCCTAGAAACTTATTTAATGAAAAAAAAAATAGTCCATATCTGTATGGTAGATAAATTTATACCACCATTTATAGATTTTATTGAAAAGCATTTTGAAATGAATAATCATGAATTTAGATTATTTGGTGATATTGAAAAATATCCAGTAAAGCAGAGAGATAATATAAAAACAGTAGGCAAAAGAAAGGTCGCTCGTATTAAAGCCTATTTGCAGTTAGTTTTAGCTATGCACAAAGCAAAAAAAATTATATTGCATGGTTTGTTTGATTTGCGAGTAATACAAATACTTTGGGCAATGCCTTGGTTATTAAAAAAATGTTACTGGGCTATGTGGGGCGGAGATTTATATGTTTACTCACTAGGGGAAAGAAGCAAAGCATGGAAGAGGGGTGAGTTTTTTCGTCGCTCTGTGATCAGAAATATGGGACATTTTATTAGCTATATTACAGGGGAGTATGATTTAGCAAAAAAGTGGTATGGGGCTAATGGTGAGCACCATAGGTGTTTTATGTACACGAGCAATTTATATAAGGAATCCCCGATTGAACTAAAAGCACATGATGGTACTGCTATTCTAGTGGGGAACTCTGCGGATCCTAGCAATAATCATTTAGAAGTATTCGATAAGTTAAAAGCATATAAAGAGCAAGGTATTAGTATTTATGTGCCTTTGTCTTATGGCGACACAAGCTATGCCCAGAAAATGATTGTGGAAGGTAAAAAACGTTTTGGTGACAAGTTTATTCCTTTAACTGAGTTTCTACCTTTTGAGGACTATCTAAAATTACTTGCCAAAATTGATATTGCAATTTTTAATCATAAACGACAACAATCGATGGGGAGTACCCGAACCTTGCTGGGCTTAGGTAAAAAAGTATATATGAACCAAGATTTGACTTCTTCTGAATCATTAAGACAAGATGGAATAAAAACATTTTCACTTAATGAGTTCAATTTAGAAAAGTATTTTTTAGAGAGAAATGAAAATATTAAACTTGTAAAAAATATTTTTTCTGAAGATTCTCTTGTGACATGTTTAGGAAGGTTATTCGCTGATTGAAAAATATAATATTGGGGGGTGGTTTATGAAAAATATTATGATTCTTGGGGCTGGAGTATATCAGTTGCCATTAATTAAGACGGTTAAACAAATGGGGCATAGAGTCATAGTGGTATCACCTGATGGAATGTATCCTGGCTTGAAAATAGCGGATATTTTGATTGATGCTGATATTAAAGATAAAGATAAAGTTTTATCTAAAGCAATCGAGTATTCAATAGACGCTATTCTTACTACTGGATCAGATGTTGCAGTTCCAACTATAGGTTATGTAGTAAGTTATTTGGAATTGCATGGTACAGGGGAGAAGGCTGCAATGAAGAGTATGGATAAAGCATTGATGAAAAAATGTTTTTCTCAGAAGTTCGTTAAAACAGCTGAATTTGCAATTATTACATCATTTAATGAGCTTAAATATCAGGCTAAAAAGATTGGGTACCCTGTTATGGTTAAGGCGGTTGATTCTTCAGGAAGCAGGGGTATTACAATGGTCGCTGAGGAGAAGGAGCTTATAGATGCCTACAGATCTGCTTGTAATGTGAGTAGTTCAGATGAGGTCGTTGTTGAGCAATATTTAGAGGGTTATGAGATAGGCGCACAAGCTGTTGTTATTGGTAAAGAAGTTGTTGAAATATTTTTACATAATGACACTGTTACTCCTCCTCCAGTAAGCGTGCCAATAGGACATGCAATGCCTTTATCCATATCAAGTGTCCTTGATGTGAAAATTAGAAATTTGATTAAACTATCAATTGATGCGTTAGGTATCGAGAATACAATTTCAAATGTTGATATTATAGTGGTAGATGAAGAACCATATATATTAGAAATTGGTGCAAGAATGGGAGGTACGTGCCTTGCAGAAAATGTTTCTATTTATGGAGGATTTAATGCTTATGAATTTTTAGTTCGTCTAGCATTGGGTGAGCAACCTAAACTTCCTCATGAGTATGTAAGGCAAGCTAATGCCGCATTTTTAATATGTGTAAAGGATACGGGGATAGTTAGTAGTATTGATATTCCAGATCTAACAAAAAATCACAAAGAATTGGTTGAGTTGGTCTTGGATGTTACTGTTGGAGATCATGTTAATTCATTCAAAGTAGGATCAGATAGAATTGGTCATTTACTTGTTAAATCTTCGAATGAAGAGTCTGCAAAGTTATTAGCAGAGAAGTTAGCGTTATCAATTAAGATTGGTTTAGATACTAATGGAGAATGTAGTGAAAGCTAATAATATTGCTGAAAGTACCCGAATGTATAAACATGTTTTAGTGAGAGAGAGTACTTTAGAATGTAATGTTTCTGTCGGTGATTTTTCGCACGTTAAGCAGAGCTCATTAAGAAAAAATGTGAGGATAGATAGATACAATCATATTGACGGCTGTACTGTTGGGCGGTTTAGTTATACAGGACGAAATGTCATTTTGCTACATTCTACGATAGGAGCATTTTGTTCGCTATCTTGGAATGTAACGGTTGGGGGGGCTAACCATGATTATAGTCGAATAACACAGCATTCATTTTTGTATGATGCTAACAGCTTTATAAGACCAGATATGCAGGATATTGCATATAGTCGTTACTCAGGCTGCGTTTCTTTAGGTAATGATGTATGGCTTGGTGCGGGTGTTGTGGTTGCTCGAGGTGTTAAAATTGGCGATGGAGCTGTTGTTGGAGCAAATTCAGTAGTTACTAAAGATGTTCCGCCTTATGCTGTAGTAGTGGGTGCTCCTGCGAGGATTATCAAATATCGATTTGAAAAAAATACTGTTGAATTATTGCTGCGACTGAAATGGTGGGACTGGCCAATTGATAAAATCAAGCTACACTATAATATACTTTCTGCTTCCCCTTGTAATAAAAAACTAGAAGAGCTATTAATTTTATGATGGCATTTAATAAGCCACCGATGACTGGTAATGAACAGCAGTACGTGTTGCAAGCCATGCTAAGTGACAAAATATCAGGTGATGGGCAATTCACTAAAAAATGCCATCAAAGGTTTGAAGAAAAGCTACCTTGTAAAAAAGCACTGCTAACAACTTCATGTACCCATGCTTTAGAAATGACCGCTATCCTTTTAGATATTAAAGAAGGTGAGGAAGTCATCATGCCTTCCTATACTTTTGTTAGTACAGCCAATGCATTTGTATTAAGAGGTGCAATAATAGTTTTTGTTGATATACGCCCTGATACGATGAATATAGATGAAACTAAAATAGAACAGGCTATTACTAATAAAACTAAAGTTATTGTTCCAGTTCATTATGCAGGTGTTGCCTGTGAAATGGATAGCATTATGGCCTTAGCAGCTAAATATAATCTATATGTCGTGGAAGATGCTGCTCAAGGGATGATGAGTAGTTACAAGGGTAAGGCATTAGGCACTATTGGGCATTTTGGAACATTTAGCTTTCATGAAACGAAAAACTATACCAGTGCTGGAGAGGGTGGGCTTTTAATTATCAATGATGAAAAATTCATTGATAGAGCTGAAATTATTAGAGAAAAAGGTACAAATAGAAGTCTCTTTTTTAGAGGGCGAGTGGATAAGTATTCATGGGTCGGTTTGGGTAGTAGCTACCTTATGAATGATATAAGTGCTGCTTATTTATGGGGACAATTAGAAAAATCTAATGAAATAAATAATAAAAGATTGGATAGTTGGAGCTTATATTATGAAGGCTTAAAGCCTTTAGAGGATAAAGGCTTAATAGCTTTGCCGACTATTCCTAATGATTGTATTCATAATGGACATATGTTTTATGTAAAGGTTGAAAACTTAGAAATAAGAACAAAGCTTTTAGTCTATATTAAAGAAAAGGATATTTTAGCTGTATTTCATTATGTTCCTCTACACTCTGCACCTGCGGGTTTAAAGTTTGGGCGATTTGATGGGAAAGATAAATTCACTACATTTGAAAGTGAAAGGTTGATTCGGCTACCAATGTATTTTGGTTTGGCTAATGAAGATATAAATAAGGTAATTGAAGAAATTAAAGGTTTTTTTGATGAACGGCAGTAAGGAGCATAGTAATAGAAGGCTTTATAATTGGTTGGTTTATGAGATTGGCGAGCAGTTTTTAGAGAAATATAATCACTTTTATAAGGGGGTTTTATATGATCTAGGTTGCGGTGAGTCCCCTTATAAACGCTTTTTTTTAGGCTATGCGGAACAATATGTTGGTGTGGATTGGGCGGGGAGTATTCATGATACCCATGCTGATATTGCGGCTGATTTGAATAAACTATTACCCATAGAGTCTGAGGTGGCGGATACGGTTGTTTCTCTATCTGTTCTGGAGCATTTGTGTGAGCCACAAATAATGCTAAATGAGGCTTATCGTATTTTAAAACCAGAGGGAAGAATTATCCTCCAAGTGCCATGGCAATGGTGGATACATGAAGCACCGTATGATTTCTTTCGATATACACCGTATGGGCTTGAATATATGTTTGAGAAGGCTGGCTTTAAAGAGGTTGAGGTTATGCCTCAGTCAGGATTCTTTACTATGATAGTCATGAAACTGAATTACTTTAGCACCCGATTTATTCGTGGGCCTCGATTGTTGAGAACAACAATTAAAATGGGATTAATTCCATTTTGGTATGTAGGGCAAAAAATAGCGCCTATTTTAGATAAATTAGATAAAGATTGGGCAGCTGAAACTCGTGGGTATTATGTAACAGCGAGAAAACTTTGAGCTTAAAGCAGCAGACGTTTTCAGCTATTCGATGGTCAACTTTAGCTATGGTCGGGCAGGCAGGACTATCATTTATACAACTAGCAATCCTCGCCAGAGCATTAGCGCCTTCTGATTTTGGGGTGATGGCATTAGTTGTTGCGATACTTGCCTTCACTCAAATATTTACTGATATGGGAGTGAGTAATGCCATTATTCATCATCAAAATATTTCCAAAGAAGAGCTCTCTAGTCTCTATTGGTTAAATGTCTGTTCAGGTGGCATCTTTATGTTGCTATTGATGGTATTAAGTTACCCACTTATGACGATATATCAAGAGCCTTTATTACAGCCATTGTTGATGCTAATTAGTATCAACTTTTTAATCGGTGCATTAGGCCGACAATTGTCGGTGGTGGCAGAAAAAGAATTACGTTTTTCGGGGTTAGCGAAAATTGAACTATTTTCTGCGGCTATTGGATTTGTAACTGCTGTTATTTGGGTTTGGTTGTCTCCCACTGTATTTGCTTTAGCTGTAGGTTCAATTGCATCAACATTAACCACAACAATATTGTGTTGGATGATGTTGGCGAATGGTTGGCGGCCGATGTTACGTTTACGGTTGAAGGAAATTCGTCATTTTCTTAGCTTTGGTGGTTATACGATGGCAGATAATTTCATAAATACATTTAACCTGCAGGCTGATATTTTTATTGGTGGTCGCTTGCTCTCTATTGAAACCTTAGGTGTTTATAGCTTATCTCGTAATTTAAGCTTAAAGCTTGCTGGTGTTATCAACCCTATTGTGACTCGTGTCGGTCTACCCGTAATGGCAAAAACCCAGCATGATGTGACGTTTTTAAGAAATGTATATTTGAAAACGCTACGGATGACAGCATCCATTAATTTCCCGCTATATCTTGCCGTTGCAATATTTGCACCTGAAATAGTAATATTGATTTTTGGTGATAAGTGGATTGAAGCTACCCCATTGTTACACGTGTTTGCTTTATGGGGAATATTAAGGTCTATAGGAAACCCCGTTGGAAGCCTGATCTATGCGACAGGCAGAGCTGGTTTGTCATTTAAATGGAATATGGCTATGTTTATCTTTACTATACCAGTTGTGTGGTTCGGTTCTCAATGGGGGGCGATGGGGATTGCTTTGTCTTTACTGGGGAAGGGAGTATTTATGTTTATTCCAGGCTGGTTCTTTTTGGTTAGACCTCTTTGTGGCGCTGGACTTTGGCAGTATACAGTGAGTCTTTTAATTCCTTTAGTTGCAGCAGTTATTGCTTCTAGTGTTGCATATTTATCCGTTTACCTGTTAATAGAGCCGATAATTCGCTTAGCTGTAGGGTCGCTTGTGGGAGGCATTGTTTATCTTTTAGTAAGTATGTTGATTAATAAGCAATGGGTTGGTGCTATGAAAGAGCTTGTTTTAAAAAGGTAGAGTGGGATTTTAGAGTCCGTGATTTATGAATAAAAAATTAAAAGTATTACACATAGTTGCTGGAAATCTGAGCGGTGGTGCCGCGAGAGGTGCCTATTGGTTACATTTGGGGTTAAAAGCTCTGGCTGTAGATTCAAAAGTATTAACAAATAGTAAAATTGATTTAAATGATAAAAATATTGTTACTGTCACTAAAAGTAAAAAAAATAAGCTAATAAATTTAATTCGTGGGCAGCTTGATAGTTTATTGACATTATTTTATCCAAAAAGAAAGTCTATTATTTTTAGCAGCGGAATATTTGGGTTTGATTTTACAAAATTAAAAGAATACAAAGACGCTGATATTATTCATCTTCATTGGATAAATGGTGGTTTTGTAAATATTAAACATTTAAATAAAATAAATAAGCCTATTGTCTGGACGATGAGAGATATGTGGCCTATGACGGGTGGATGTCACTATGCTATGGCCTGTGAAAAATATAAAGCAGGGTGTGGTCAATGTGAGCAACTAGAGAGCACTAGTTCTTATGATTTATCAAAATTCATTCTGAATAGAAAAAAAAGAGTTATACCTAAAAGTGTGAAAGTTATTGGTATAAGTCATTGGCTAACTAGTGAGGCGAAAAAAAGTGAATTATTTAGAGAGTTTGATATTAGAACTATTTCCAATAATGTTGATACAAGTCAATTTTTCCCAGTAGCTAAAGAAAGTGCTAAAACAATTTTAGGAATAGAAACCAGTAAGAAAATCATACTAGTTGGCTCTACTAGCATGAAAGATTTTTATAAAGGATTTAGTAAATATTTAGAAGCAATTGAAATGCTAGATAATGAAAAATATTTTTTATGCTTCTTTGGAAATATTGATAAAAGTATAATTGATAATTTGGGTTTTGAGTATAAAAGTCTGGGTTATCTAAATGATAATATATCACTACGGCTTGTATATAGCTGTGCTAATGTTTTTGTAGCGCCTAGTTTGATGGATGCATTTGGTAAAACTTTAGCAGAATCTATGGCATGTGCTACACCAGCCGTTTGCTTTGATGCAACAGGCCCAAAAGATATAGTGTCTCATCAAGTTGATGGATATAAAGCCCAATCCTTCGATAGTAGTGATTTAGCTAATGGCATACAATGGATATTAGAAAATAAACATTATGATTTGCTTTGTAAAAATGCCAGTGAAAAAGTACTCAAAGAATTCGATAGCGTGGTGGTGGCAAAGAAATATCTGCAGCTCTATCAAGAGATAATAAATGGATAACAAAAAAGAAACCCTCAAAAAAGGTTTGATAAGTTAGATAAGCATTGTTCAGCGTTAAAGGCTTATAAACAATTAATTGATAAGCTAGCTGGGCGGTAAATATTTGTTAGCCTGAGCTTTATTAACTAAGAATTGAAGAGAAAGGCGGTTCTCTTCGGTACAAGATTTTTTAATTAGTATTGCATGTTTCTGGTATGGGCTATGGAAAAATGAGTTGGAGCATGATTATCCAGAAAACGTGGCAACAGCTCTTCAAGATATAAAAATCGTATCAATAGTTTTCAACATTAGATGGTTATTGTTTAAATGCGCTGAGATTTTTACTGAATTATACCCATGCGGCTGACTAATCGTTTACAAAAACATTAACCCAAGTATTTTAAGTGGATTTGGGTATGTTGATATTTCCCTTTTTTGTAGTTAGTATCGGTGATATTAATCTTTCAGATGAGCTGTTTTAATGCCATAAAATATAATTTATAGCATCATTTAGTTACAGCTGGTTTTGATTTAAAAACAGATGCGGTTTCTTATCATACTTCTGAAGCCTTATTATGTGAGGGTATTCATAAAATAGCGACAAAAATCAATGATAAAACTATGATGGATTGAGACATATAATGAAATATATAGTAGTGAATAAGTGGTTTTAGCTATGCCATATTGCTTAAATAAAGATTTTAGTACGACAAGGCTTGTTATAAATGATCGAGCTGAAATAGAAAAGCAATCAAGTGATAAATTTGAATCTTTGTTGTTTTTTCCCGAAGGGAATGATCAGCAAAATGGTGGATTACGAACGCAAGGTCATTTTAAACAAAGTCTATCTAATAAACCTTTAATTACTATTATTACGGTTGTTTATAATGGTGAGGATTATCTAGAACAAACTATCCAAAGTGTTATTAATCAAACTTATGATAATGTGGAATATATTATTATTGATGGTGGGTCTACTGATGGGACCTTGGGAATTGTTCGCAAATATGAGCATGCTATTGATTATTGGATGAGTGAATATGATACGGGAATTTACGATGCAATGAATAAAGGTATTGTTTTATCATTAGGCAATTGGACTAACTTTATGAATGTTGGTGATGTTTTTTTTAATGAAAATGTGCTATTGAAATTAAGAAAGAGCCTTTTTGCAGATATAGTCTATGGAAATCATTCTATTTATATTGACAGTTTAGATGAGTATGAAATTATTAATGTCGAAGGATATAAGGGGCGTAGGAATATCCCTTTTTGTCACCAAGCTGCTTTTATAAAAACGAAGATATTAAAAGAAAACTTGTTTAATGTTGGGTATAAAATAGCGGCCGATTTTGATCAATATCTAAAACTTAAGGCTATAAACGTAACAGAAAAGCATATAGACCTCATTGTTGTTAAATATCTAGACGGGGGGGTATCGGCAGTCTCTAGAAAAGAGCTTATCCAAGAATACTATAATATTACCAAGAAATATGCACCTTATTCCGCTTTAGCTATTTTATTTGTAAGGCGAGTCAAGTTTTTTCTTATTGGAGTCTAGTGTGGTTTGTTTTTCTGTTGTTATTCCCCTTTATAATAAAGAAAATGAAATTGTAAGGGCATTAGAATCTGTTAATTCTCAGGTAGATCAATGTTTTGAGGTTGTTATTGTTGATGATGGCTCTAGGGATAGAAGTAAAGAAATAGTCGAAACCTGGATTCAAACGAATGCAGTGGAAAATAATAAATATAGGGTACTCTCTCAAAATAATGCGGGGGTATCAAGTGCGCGAAACTTAGGTGTTCAAGAATCTAAATATGATTATATTGCATTACTAGATGCAGATGATTATTGGGAAAAAGACCACTTGTATTCTTTAGGATTGTTGATTGAAGCGTTTTCAACAGAGGTTGATATGTTTTCAACAGGTGTTGTACAGCTCCAAAATGGACAAAGTGTTTATCCTATATTAGGGAGGTATGAGCATTTTACGGGAATCGTTGATTTTTTTGAAGTATCTATGATTAGTAATGGATTTATTCATTCGTCCAGTGTTTGCCTGAAAAAGAGTGTTATTCAGAGCGTGTTGTTTCCTGTTGGGATGATTAACTATGAAGATGTTATTACTTGGGCTAGAATTTCAGGAAAAAATGGTTTTGCTTTTTGTTCAAGCAGAAGTTCAGTTTATGTAATTGATAATGCCGATGCTTCATTAAATGTCAATTTTAAAAGTTATATTGAATTTGATGAATTGTTGAGTCAAGTTGATTATGATAAAAAACTTGCCTATAAACTAAAGTTTTTTGGAATTCACTTGTTGTTTTGTAGAATGCAAATGCCTTTTTTACAATATTTAAAGGCTGGTAAGGTTCTTTTTGGAAAAAGCAAGGTTACCTTATTTATTTTTTTTTTAAGTATAATGTTGCCAAGGTTTATTTTGGAAGCTCTTAGAAATGCTAGAAAA
>Ga0105358_10002312_pt1 | contig 10178 bp, 6 predicted proteins | sample GOMGulsemesocosm_5_FD_83509 | JGI IMG/M metagenome (GOLD analysis project Ga0105358, IMG submission 83509) | Methane-oxidizing microbial communities from mesocosms in the Gulf of Mexico - GOM15C Gulf of Mexico | ecosystem: Environmental > Aquatic > Marine > Cold seeps | place: Gulf of Mexico...
ACTTGTTGTTCTGTTAATGCGAGTTGTTCGGCAATAATTTTGTAAGGTGTTAAGTGCGTTGGTAAGCCTTTTTCAATGGCGCCACGCAATGCTATTTTTTCAAGCTTGGTTAAGCTAGTGGCAGTGTTACATATTTGATTAGTGACTTTGTTATTTTTTTGGTTGGAGGTTGGACTTTCTTTGCCGGTAACATTAATGCTAAATGCTAGGTCAATATGATACGAAGCTTCCATAGGTAAAATTAAAACAGGTAAACCTGTGAGTAATTCAATGTTGGCTAATGTACTGTTAAGTGCCACCATGTCACTGGCGGTTACTACAAACCATAAGTTGTACTTTTGTTTCTGGAGATAGGGCTCGCGACCATAGTTGTGATTTACTTGCTCAAACTGATTAACGATTCCGGCAATTTTATCTAATTTTTTTGGCGGTACAGCCAGTGCGGCGAGTGTGCTTGCTCCTGCTTTTTTGTGATCAAATACTGGTCCAACACGGGATAGCACTTCTACGTTATTGAGCTCATTAATGGCTTGGAACACTTCAATTTCGCTGGTAGTTATATTCACTTGAGCCAATTGCTCTGCAATGGTTTTGTAAGGTTGGTGAGTAAGCGGAAAGCCCTTTTGACTATTGTTAATAATGTCTTGCTGCAATTGTGAAATGTTCACTTTGTTATTAGCCATGATTATAAACCTATGTGGTGTGCGCGATTGGTGAAGAAAATTCCGCTCGGGCTTTTTGAACGCATAGTTTTAAGCAGCGTTTGAGTTTCTGTGTCGTATACTTGTACTTCATTGCTGTCGCGAACTGACATCCATACATGTTCACCACGCGGGGTAAATTCCATGTGTAAAACAGCTGGGCCAGGCGTTAAGGTTTTTACTAACGCAAAGGTTTCTGTGTTAAATACCTGAATAGTGTTGTTATCTGGGTAAGCAAAGTTAACCCATATTTGACGGTTATCAGGCTGCGCCATTACAAAAATTGGTTGACTGTGAGCAGGTATTTCGGTTACTTGTTGCCAGGTTTTAGTATTGACTACTAGTACTTTATGTTGACCTACTGCTGGCATAAATGCGTAATCGCCGGCCATTGCCCAACCTTCTAAATGTGGCATTTTATAAACAGGTAGCTTCTGCTGGCCTTTTCCGTAATTAGGTAAAATGCGTTGTATGCCTTTTTCAATATGCCATAAATCAAGTAATGCCATACCGTCTTCACCAAATAAGCCAGCGATATAATATCGACCGTCAGGGCTTATTAACGCATCGTACGGGAATAAGCCAATATCAGTAAACTTAGTTACTTTAGGTGCTTTGTTTTTCTCAATATCGGAAAAGTCGGCAATCCAAATTTCATGGCTATCAAATAAACTAAAAACAAACTTGTTGTTTGGCGCATCAACTAAGCCAACCACTTTAGAACGCACTGAGCTGCCATCTTTATTTTTAGGTTTAGTGGTTAGCACAGAACTGTCGATAGTAGCGACTAATTCTAGGGTTTCACTATTAAATACTTTAACGCCACCGGGTGTGTAGTTTGATACAGCGACTAGTTTACCGTCTTGGCTAATTGCGCCGCCAATACTATTGCCTGACTGCATTACTCGTTTGGCAATTTTATCTTTAAGAATATCAATTTTAGTTAAACCGCCATCACGACCAAAAACATAGGCATAGCGTTGGTCGCGAGAATAAACAATGGAAGCGTGAGATAAGTCACCTAAACCTTCTATTTCTGCGAGTACTGATTGCTGGGTATGATTAACAATTTGTACTTGGCCGGTGGCGCGTTCAATAATTACGCCCATGTCTCCTGTCGAGCGTAATTTTGTTTCAGCAATTTCATCAGTGCTATAACTAGCGCAAGCGCTAATAACGCTAGATAGTAGTGCAACGCTCGCCAGTTTTATGAGTTTAGTATTCATCAGTAATCCTTCATGGTACTTATATTTTTTCTGTGATTTTTGGGAAATAATTAGGTTTTATTAATAAGCTTTTTATTAGGGTTTAACTATTTTCCCTGCTTTTAACTGCTGGGAAATCCACAATGCTTCTTGCTCGGTTAATAGGGTTTTCCATGGCGGCATGGCAGTACCTTCGCGACCATATAAAATAGTGTTTTTAATAAAAAGAATAGGTTTTCCTTGTAGGTTCTCTACTAGCAGTGCAGGCCCTAAACCACCTTTCAATGTCATACCGTGACATGAGCCACAATCTTGTTTCACTATGTGATTTAGCTGTGCTTTGCGTGTATCTGATAATGATTGTTCATTGGCATAGCTTTGATTTGTCAGCATCAAAAAGGCAACCACTATTACCATTACTTGTGCTGTAATACGATAAGTACGCGTTATTGTTGAAGAACTCATATTCACTACCCACACACTGTTTTTTACTTAGTGTGTAGTCTACAGATAAGCAGGATTTTGTTTTTTGCCTAAGATCATCTTTTCGAGCATAAAGCTAAAACAAAGGGCGGCGTTTATTGATTTAAATCAGAAAACAGTAAAATGATTAAATTGAAAAAGGTTTAATTACTGTGTTTTTGTGAGACAAGTTTGTAGCGATAAAACCATGATATAGATCTGTTTTTTCACTCAAATGTATGACGCTCAATCGAAGTTATTTACTCTTTTGACTTAGATCACATTGGTAATTTATTAATGCTTTATAACTACTAACAATTATTTTTCAATTTTATTTTATGGCTCTGTTCCATGATACTGTTGTCTATGCTATAGAACGTTGATTTTATATACTTTGTAGGTCGCCCTTTAGGGCGTCAATGTGATGGGCTAAAGCCAACCTACATAGTGATAAGAACATTAAAGAAAATTCAACAACAACGTGCTACTACAGAGCTTATTTTATATAGTTATGGGTTTGGTCATGTTTAAAAAAACAATGGTAAGTATTGCGTTAGCCTGTGCTTTATCCCCCTCTACATTTGTTTATGCAGAAGATGATGTTGTTCATCAAGGCATAAATGAAGACATTGAAACGTTAGTTATTATTGGTAAAACACCGCGTAGAGTACAAGATGTTGTGGGTGCAGTATCCGTTATTGATAGCGAATTAATAGAGAAACAATTAGTACATGATATTGCTGACTTGCTTCGTTATGAAGTGGGCATTAATGTTGTTAATTCTGGTAGTCGTTTTGGTAACTCTAGTGTTGCCATCAGAGGTATTGCGGGTAATCGAATTGCGACTGAGATTGACGGTGTACCAGTAGCGGATCAATTTAATATTGGTAGTTATTCTAATTCAGGCAGAAACTATTTTGATCCTGATTTGATCAAACAGGTTGAAATTCTTCGTGGACCGGCATCAAGTACTTATGGCAGTGATGCTATTGGTGGCGTGATATCTTTTATCACTAAAAAGCCTACTGATTTATTAAGCCAAACGGATAACGACTTTTATTTAGGACTTAAAACAGGTTATTACTCTGTTGATGACAGTAATTCGGTATCAGTAAATACAGCTTTTGGTAACGACTCTTCAAGTGTGCTTATTTCTGGGTCGCTTCGTAAAGGCCATGAGTTTGATAGTTATACCTCAAGTTACGTAGCAAATGATATTCAGGACAATGAAACTCAGGCATTCTTAGTCAAATATTTTTATGCGATATCTGACAATCAAGAGCTTAGCTTTAGCTATGATTACTTTAATCGTTCAGCAGAAACAGACTTACAATCCATTTTAGGGTTAGGCCGTTTTAGCTCAACTTCTTTGCTGTTAGGCGATGATGAAACCAAACGAGAAAATTTTGTTGTGAGTTATGATTTTGTGCTTGATGCTCCTTGGTTAGAAGGAGGAGTTATTCGCTATTACGATCAAAATACCGATACCGTGCAATTAACCGATGAACAAAGAACATCTAGAGGGAAGGAGTATCTTTACGATAGAGATTTTTTCTTTGAGCAAAGGCTACAAGGATTAAGGGCCAACTTATACACTAATATCGACTCAAGCTTTGCTGCACAGCACATTGGATATGGTATTGAGTTCAGTAAAAGTAAAACTGAAGAATTACGCAATGGCTTAAAAACGACTATCGCGACAGGCGATTCAACCAATAATATCTTAACGGAAGAGTTTCCATTAAGAGACTTCCCTATTTCAGCTGTTGAAGAGGTAGGTGTTTATATTAATGATGAAATTAGACTTGATGGCACAGCTATTACTCTTATTCCCGCTATTCGATACGACAAATATAAGTTAACCCCTAAACCAGACGATATTTATTTAGCCGATAACCCTAGCACTACTGTGGTAAATATTAGTGAAGATAGTGTGTCACCAAAATTAGGCGTGTTATACCAAGTAAATAGTGAGAATAAACTGTATGTTCAATACGCTAAAGGTTTTAGAGCGCCGCCATTTGAAGATGCCAATATTGGTTTAGATATTCCGGTGTTTAAAATACGGGCAATACCTAACGCTGATTTGAAATCAGAAACAACCGATGGTTACGAAATAGGTTACAACTACAGCGGCATTAAGCATAAAGTTGATTTAGTAGGCTTCTATAATAACTACCAAGATTTTATTCAAACGAAAGTTAATTTAGGCTTTGATCCAACGGTTGGGCGAGTGATCTTCCAATCTCAAAATATAAATCATGCAGAAATTTACGGGCTTGAACTGAGCTATCAAGGTCACTTTGACAACTTGCTCACTAATAGTGATAGCATTACTATCTATGTAAATATGTTTTGGAGCAAGGGCGAGAATAAGGAAACTAATCAGCCATTAAATGAAATTGAACCAAATCATGCACTATTAGGTGTGCAGTGGTTAAATGCTAATGAAAGTGTATCCGTTGCGTTGAATGCAAATATTGTTGATGCAAAATTAGCTATTGAAGATCCAAATGCCGGAGATCCTGAAACTGAGTTGGCAACAACTAAAGGTTATGCCACGTTTGATTTGATTGCAAATTACCACTTTAATAAGCAATTAACCTTAGGAGCAGCGGTTAATAACCTTACTGATCGCCAATATTGGCGTTGGTCTGATGTGAACGGTTTTGCAGCAAGTGATCCATTATTAGCTACCTTAGCGGCACCAGGGGTTAACGCCTCGCTGCAACTAAAATATGCTTGGTAGTCAATAAAACGAATATGCTTAATTGATACCTCTATTAAATAACAGTAGCTAGCCTACTGTTATTTTTTGATCGGATTTTTGGTTTTCTAACTACTTTATTCCACGCTCATTTAGGTATTGGCTATATTCTTTATCAGTACCATTGATATGGCTGATCAACCAAACAGTTAAATATTCGCTAATATCTTTTAAGGCATCGTGACCTTTTTCATTATATAAATCAACAAACTTACTTACTTGGTCAATCATTTCTTTGTGCTTGGCTTGATGAGCAATAAAGTCAGGATAATCATTTTCACGCATCATCTTTTCTTCTCGTTCAAAATGATATTTAGTGTAATTAACTAACTCTTCTAGCGCTTCTTTCTCAAACTCTTCACTCATGGCGTGGTCATAGGCGACAGTAAATTGGTTTAATAATTTGATCAGCTTTTTGTGATCCTGATCTATATGAGTAATACCAACACTGTACTCATCTTTCCATTGAATTTGGTTAGACTGATCTGACTTTTTATAAAAAACGGGAATAAGGAATAAAACGCCAATTAATATCCAAGAAACAGGGTTGCTGAAACTTGATAAAAAGCCAAGAAATATAATGACAATAATAAGACCTATTGCCATAGCATAAATTAAAGATTTTATACGTTTATTCATTTTTTGTACCTTTGGGTTCTTTTTTAAAAAAACCTTAAATTTAATAGGGTTAAGTTATTGAGATTGATTCTTAATCAAAGAATATAGGTGATTCTACTGTTGTAAAGCAAACAGTTTATTTTGATTTATTGACCTTGATCAAATTGTTTTGTTATTAGTTATAAATTTTTTTAAAAAATTGATCTGAATCACATAATAATAATTCTAATAAGCAGATAGTAACATTCAGAAACATTTAGTGCCTGTATTTTTGAAAAGCACAGGTATTAGCAAATAAAGACGAAAATACAATAATATCTGGAGAGTAACCGATGAAAAACATTAAATATAGTCTTTCAGCACTAGGTTTAGCTATAGGCATGGCAGCTGGCGGTATCAGTATGTCAGTATCGGCAGCGGAGCCTACGCTATCTGAAGCTGATTTTGAACATGCAAAATTACAATACTTCCAACGTTGTGCTGGTTGTCACGGTACATTGCGTAAAGGGGCTACAGGTAAAAACTTAGAACCTAAAAGTACATTGAAAAAAGGTCAAAAGCGTTTAGAGAAAATTATTGCGCTAGGTACTGAAGGCGGTATGAACAACTTTGATGATTTGTTCACCAAAAAAGAAATTTCCAATATGGCGACGTTTATTCAAATGACTCCACCAATTCCACCGGAAATGTCATTAGAACAAATGCGCTCGCACACTAAAGAGTTTGTTGCTCCTAAAGATTATCCAACAAAACCTATGCATGGTTTAAACTGGAAAAACTTCTTTGTTGTTATCGAGCGTGACGCAGGTACAGCGGCCATTATTGATGGCGATACTAAAAAAATTATCACTCATATTGATACAGGTTACGCAGTACATGTAATTAAAGGTACTGAACACCATAAAGTTGACCATGCAAAAGATGTTGGTCGTTTCTGGTACACCATTGGTCGTGACGGTAAAGTTAACAAAATCGATTTATGGCAAAAACCTGAAAAAATGTTAGTTGCTGAAACTAAAATGGCTTATGACGCACGTGATATCGCTGTGTCTGGTGATGGAAAATACGTAATTGCTGGTGGTTACTGGCCTGCACATTTCGTTATTATGGATGCGGTAACGCTAAATCCGCTTAAGGTTGTCTCTACTCGTGGTTACAATACTAAAGGTGAATTCATCAATGAAGCTCGTGTAGCGGCTATTTACACTTCGCCTTTAACATCTTCATTTATCGTTGCTGTTAAAGAAACAGGTCAAATGTTACAAGTTGATTATACCGACATAGACAACCTAACCATTACCAGCATTGCTTCAGCGGAATTCTTACATGACGGTTTCTTCGACCCTTCTGGTCGTTACTTCCAAATTGCCGCTAATGCGTCAAACAAAATGGTTGTTGTTGATACGATAGAACGTAAGTTAGAAGCGATGATCGAAGTTGATGCACTACCACACCCTGGTCCAGGCGCTAACTGGATTGATAAAAAATGTGGTCCTGTTGGCGGCACAACTCATTTAGGTGTTGGCCTAGTTTCTGTTTGGGGTAATGATCCTATGGGTCACCCAGATAAAGCGTGGAAACTTTGTTATGAAGTTGAAACAGATGGTGCAGGTGCATTCATTCGTACCCATGAAACTTCACAATATGTTTGGGCTGATCAACTTAAGCATCCTGAGCCAGAAGTTCAACAATCAGTGCAAGTATTTGATAAAGATACTCATGAAATTGTTAAAACTATCCGTGTAACAACAGAGCCAGGTAAAGCGGCTTTACACATGGAGTTTAACAACGATGGCTCTGAAGTTTGGGTTTCAGTTTGGAACCGTAAAGATGCGAAAAACCCAACAGGTGAAATTGTTGTTTATGATGCAAAAACTCTTAAAGAGCTATACCGCATTAAAGGCTTAACAACGCCTACAGGTAAGTTTAACGTTCATAACCGTATGAACCACAAAACTTAAATAACGAACCATCTTGTTGCTGTATCGTCCTATTTAGGCATCAAGAGTACTCATTGACATGCGTCAACTCCGTGCTCTTTCCTTTAAATAGAACGATACAGCGTAAAGCTGGGTAGTTATTACTTAGTCGTTAGTAATAACAATTGGCTGCAAGTTGAATGGTTATTAAGTTGGTTACAAGATCGAATAGGGCATGGCTGATGCTATGCCCTTTTTATTTTCATTTTATAGATACAAATAGTGAAAATAGAAAGGGTGGTAATAATTTTTTGAATAATGGGTTATTACGCCTTATAAGCACTGTTATTTCCTCGTGATAGTTAATGAAGGAAAGCAGTTGATAATAATTTCCCTTAAGCTTGATTGTTAAAGGGGAGAGCGCTGAATTTATCAAGAGTCAATTATGACAAATAACACATTTACAAAACCTAGTTTCTGGTCACGTCGACTAATATTGGGTACTACCGTTTCCGGTGCCGTCATCTTCTTCATCACAGGTATTGTTTTTTGGGGTGGTTTTAACACCGCAATGGAAGCAACAAATACCACTGAATTTTGTATTGGTTGTCATGAAATGCAAGATAATGTTTATCAAGAATATAAACCAACCATTCACCATTTAAACCGCACAGGTGTTCGTGCTGGTTGTCCTGATTGTCATGTACCTAAAGAATGGGTACATAAAGTTGTTCGTAAAGTTCAAGCCTCTAAAGAGGTCTTATCTTGGTTGACAGGTAAATTAGACACCAAAGAAAAATTCAATGAACATCGTTTCGAACTTGCACAAAATGTTTGGAAAGCGATGAAGGATACTGATTCAAGAGAATGTCGTAACTGTCATAACTTCGAGTCTATGAATCCAGAATTTCAAAAACCTCGTGCGCGTAAGCAACATCTAAACGCGTTTGAAACGGGACAAACCTGTATCGATTGTCATAAAGGCATTGCTCATAACAACGTGCGCGATAACTTAACAGATGAAGAGTTAGAAGCACTTGAAGCGCCAAATCCAGATTATATTCGTGAAGTTCCACAAGAATATATTGAAGGTTTGGCACGAATTGAAGCAAAAGAAGCAGCGGAAAGAGCACGAGTTAAAACAGAGAAAGCTGTTGAGCAAGCAAAAGTTGAACAGAAAATTGCTGATGCTGTTGCACAAGCTTTAGCCACTAAAGTAACGGATGAAAAATCCACAACATCAAGTAAAAAAGCGCCTACCCAAGCAAGCAATATTAATGTTGATTGGGGTAAAGCAAGCTCAAAAGATATTGGTGTTTTCTATCCTGGTACTGCATCTATTGAATGGATTTTAGGTCGTAGACACGGTGGTAAACGTGCCTTTACTAAAGGTGATCGTTGTATTGAATGTCATGGTGAAGAGATAGCTGATATTGGTAACAATATTGTTTCAGGTGAAAGTGAGAAGAAACTTGAACCGAATGTTATCCCTGGAAAGCGTGGTCATATTGATGTCACTATTGATTCAACTCATGATACGGAAAATCTATATTTGAGATTTAGTTGGGCTGATGGCGAGCATGCTGCTGTACCATTTGTTGATGGAGGTAAAATGGACCCAGAAAACCCAATGAAATTAGCCTTTATGCTAGCAACTGACGATGTTGAGTACGCAGATAGAGCAGGTTGTTGGGGGACGTGTCATGCGGATGCTAACTCTATGCCGTTTGCACCTGATGTCGATACGTTAAAAGGTAGTGATTTGGCTAAGCGCCTTAACTTTAATACGGGCGTTAGTAAGTATTTAAAAGAATCTCGTACTAAATTAGAGCTTAAAGGTCGTGGTGGTAAATCACTAGGTGGTTGGGATAAACTTAAAGATCAAAGTGACATTGATGCGGCGCAAGCGGCTAATCAATTTATGGATGTTGTTCGCTATAAATCAGGTACCAAAGAAATCGAAGATGGTCAAATCTTAGCAGAACGTGACATGCATAAAGGTGTGGGCGCAACTGTTGAAGCTTCGTTAAAAAATGGTACTTGGTCTGTGATTGTTAAGCGTAAGCTTAAATCAGATAAAGCAGGCGATGTAAGCATTGAAGCGGGTAAAGTGTATAACTTTGGTTTCGCTATCCATGACGATTACTCAAGTGCTCGATATCACCATGTATCATTTGGTTATAAGTTAGCGCTTGATAATGATGAAGCTGAAGTGAATGCGAAAGCTCAATAAGTACAAGTAAACAGTATAAGTAACGAGATTCAAGTGGTGCTATATGCACTACTTGGTTCGTTATACTAACTCCATCCTGTTATTCTATTTTTACTATTCCTTTTTTAACAAAGTTTACGCTTAACTCAACAAGTTTGTTGAAGATCAAAGCGCCTTTTATATTCTGTGTTATCCTTATTGACAACATTTAGGCTAATTGATTACAACGATATGAAAACTTTTAAAGAACTCTTAGAATTAACCCACGAGCAAGATCAACCACAACGTTTGATG
>Ga0105358_10002313_pt1 | contig 10178 bp, 10 predicted proteins | sample GOMGulsemesocosm_5_FD_83509 | JGI IMG/M metagenome (GOLD analysis project Ga0105358, IMG submission 83509) | Methane-oxidizing microbial communities from mesocosms in the Gulf of Mexico - GOM15C Gulf of Mexico | ecosystem: Environmental > Aquatic > Marine > Cold seeps | place: Gulf of Mexico...
AGAGTTATCGTATCAGTTAAATAACAAAACTAGAATTAAAAAAAATGAGTTAGAATTAATCTCAGAGTATAAAGATTCTCCCATTGGAATTAGTCCTGCTGGGTTTATAAAGTCAGCAATTTCGATTTGTCCTAGAGTTTGAGAATCTCCAGTTGATGGATCTGTGGCACTTACTATCCCATCTGTTCCAATAGTTACATTTGTGACATTATCTGGAACTACTATCTGAGGTGAGAGTTCATATCCATTCCCATTTACTATTGTTCCCTCTGAATTTAGTTTAAATGCACCATTTCTTGTATAAGAAGTTTCGCCACTTGGAAGTGTAATCTGAAAGAAACCATTTCCTTCAATTGCTAAATCTAAAGTATTTGATGTAAGTTTTAAGTCACCTTCACTAAAATTTTTTTGTATTCCAGAAATTCTTACTCCCAATCCTGTATCAATACCTGTTGGGTTTCGTGTAGTAAGTGAAGTTTGACCTGCTGTGTAATTTAATGTTTCATACATAAGGTCTTGAAACTCTGCTCTATCTTGTTTAAAACCTGTAGTGTTTACATTTGCGATATTATTAGATGTAACATCAATTTGATGTTGCATTGAATTCATACCAGTTGCTGCTGTGTAAAGTCCTCTAATCATAGTTTTTCCTTTAGAGATTTATATATTTTATTATTATATTTCAAGATAAATTAAAATTAGATAAATCTTAAAAATTATTTTTTACATATTAAGTGAAAATTTAAAACAAATCATATATAATAAATGATATTTTAAAGTTATATTAAATAAAAAGGGTTAAGAAATGAAAATTCTTATAGTTGATGACAGTTCTACGATGAGAAGAATTATTGGAAATGTAGTCATGCAATTAGGTTTTAAAAAAGATGAATTTGATGAGGCTGAAGATGGTGTAAAAGCATGGAAACTTCTTAGTGAATCTCAATATGATGTAATTTTAACAGACTGGAATATGCCTAATATGAATGGTTTAGAGCTAGTTAAAAAGACAAGAGGTGAGGGTGCCCATAAAAAGACACCAATTATTATGATTACTACTGAGGGTGGTAAGGGAGAAGTTATTACAGCTTTAAAAGCTGGTGTTAATAACTATATTGTTAAGCCTTTTAATGCAGAAATTTTAAAAGAAAAGCTTGATGGAGTATTAAAAAAATAATATAAGGTTTTATTATGAGTATGAGTCAAGAAGAAATTGAAGCTTTAATGAATGGTCTAGATATTGTTGATGATGATAATTCTACTGTTGAAGAAGGAACTCCTATTATTCAAGAAGAAACATCTGTTGTTAATACTGATGAAATTGAAGAATTGATTTCTCAAAATGAAAAAGTCAATATTGATGAAATATCTGAATCTGTTAGAGATAATAATAAAGAGGAAATAGAATTTTTTCCTGTTGAAGAGATATTAGCCAATACTAAAGAAGATAATACTGGAACAGTTGACAATGATGATATTGACGCATTACTTAAAGATTTAGAAGTTAATGAAGATAGTGAATCTAAAGAAGATGAACCTATTAGTATACTAAATGAAATTGAGGACTTTGAAGTTGAACCTGCAGTTAATAATGATATTACAACAGAAAACTTTGACGATGTTGCAGCTGATGAAGAAGGTATTGTAGAATCTACAATATCAAAAACATCAGAAGAAGAAAACAGCGAAATTAATAGCAAAGAAGAAATAGGAAAAGATTGGGCTGATACAAAAATTGATCAAGGTTTATTCCCTTTTCCTGCAGATAATGATACTAAAGTTGTAAATCAATTAAGTCAAGTAGCAAATGATTCAGAAGAAAAAGTATCCCAAATATTTGATGTTTTAAGTTTAGCCTTAGATAATAATAATGACATAAGAAGCAGGGTAGAAAGTTTAGAAAATTATATTACATCAGACTTAGAATTACTTACTTCTTTAAGTACTAAATTCCCTAATATTGAAATATTTAATACCCAAAAGAAATTAGCAGAAGAAATGGCCAATAATTTAAAAGATGTTAGTAGTATCATGTCATCTGAAGATTTGAAAATTTTTGAGGCTATGGAATTAATGCAATTTAATGATATTAATAGACAAAAGATTGAAAGAGTAATGTCTGTTATTAGAAAATTATCATCTTATTTAAATAATTTATTTGAAGATGATGGAAGTAGTCAGGAAGTAGCAGTAGCTAAGCATATTCATGGCGATACAAACCATGATTTAATTGGTGATGATTTAGATAAACTTATAAATGAATTTGCAAAGTAAAAGGTAAATTATGAATCAAGGTACATACCCATTAGCTGCATCAATGGTTAATCAAATTAATCGTTTAGATCAAATAAGTAATAATTTGGCTAATAGTAACACTAATGGTTTTAAAGAAGATGGCTTAACTGAAACTACATTTAATCAGTATTTACAAAGAGCAGAATTGGAAGGCTTTACTCCTACAAAAATTAATACGGTTACTAATAATATACCAAAAATTGATGCAAAATATATTAATGGTGAAGTTGGCGCAATTGCAAGTACTGGGAATAAATTAGATTTCGCTTTAGAACAGCCAGATACATTCTTTAAATTACAAGATGCAAATGGAGATATTGTTTATACAAGAGATGGAGCATTTAAAATATTAGATGGATTATTAGTTGATTCAAATGGTAACAATATACTAAATGCTGATAATGGACCTATTGAAGTAGATGATAATGTTAGATCTCAAATTGGAATAACGCAAATACCTTTTTCAAATCTAGAAAAAATTGGAAATAATAGTTTTAAACTTAAAGATGATAATGAATATGCAATATTTGATAATAATGATGGATTGATAATTGAAGGTGCAATAGAAAAATCAAATATAAATTCGGTAACAGCTATGGTAGAATTAATTGACGCACATAGAAGGTTTGATCAATCTCAAAAAGCAATTAAAACTATTGATGAGATTAATGGAAAAGTAATTGATAAAATAGGGAATAATACACAATAATGGAAGCAAGTAATATTTCAAGTGCTCTTTTTAATAATTTGAACTTCAGAGCTGAAAGACAAAAGGTAATTTCTAGTAATATTGCAAATATCAATACTCCTAATTACAAAACAAAAGATTTGACATTTGAAAGTGAATTGAAAAATGCACAAAACACACCTATTTTAAAATTATCTCAAACAAAAGATAGCCATTTCTCTAATATGCAAAGCACTAATAATCTTACTGGACCATCTTTAGTTGAAGTAAAAGGTTTAGAAGAACAAAATGATGGAAATAATGTAAATCTAGATACTCAAATGAGTGAAATGTCAAAAAATAAAATTTTATTTGATGCTGTTCAAACAGCTATAAAAAAAGATTCAAGATTATTTAGATCAGTAATCGAATCATCTGCTAAAAACTAACTAGGATAAGTAATATATGGATCAACTTGTAAAATTTGTAAACAATTTGAATGCGGCACAACGAGCCGTAGTAATTGGAGGATTTTCTTTATTATTTGTTCTTTTAATTGGATTATTAGTTTATTCAAATATTAAAGCAGAAGACAAAAAATTAAACTATACAATTGCTTCAAATTTAACTAAATCTCAAGTTATGTTAGCAAGTGATGAATTAGAAGCTTCAGGAATTCTATTCTCAGTAATAGGAACAGGAAATAATCTTACTCTAAAAACTTCAAAAGAGTTTATTAATATAGCAAAAATAAAACTCGTAACTAGTGAAGCATCTACAAGTAAGCATGTTGGCTGGGAAATATTTGAGAAATCTTCTTTAGGTACTACCAATTTTGAAAATAAAGTTAAGTACTTAAGAGCATTAGAAGGTGAATTATCTAGATCATTAGAATCTTTATCTGGAGTATTAAGAGCAAGTGTAAAAATTGCAATTCCAAAAGATACAATATTTACAGAAAGAAAATCAGATACTACTGCCTCTGCTGTATTATCTTTAAAACCAGGAGTTTTTTTAACTCAAAAACAAATTGATGGAATTAAAAACTTCATTGCTTCAGCTGTTAGCGATTTAAAACAGGAAAATATTAAGTTAATCGATCAAGACGGTTCTTTACTTCAAAAATCTTCAGACGATATGGATAATATTAAATCTTTAAATCAAAATAAATATAAAGATAAAATAGAAAATGATTATGAACAAAAAATTGTTGCACTACTTGAACCTTTTGTTGGATTAGGTAGAGTTGTTGCAAGAGTTAATGTTGATTTAGATTTTATAAAAAAGAATATAGAAGAAGAAATATATGATCCTGAAGGAACTATAAGAGCACAGCAAGTAATTGAAAATACTGCTAGTTCTCAAGGTGGTGGATCAAATGCTGGAGGAGCTGCTGGAGTTGATAATAATATTCAAGCACCAGGAAATACAAATGCAGGTGGCTCTTCAAACTCTTCAAGTGAAGGAACAAATACTGTTACTAATTATGAAATTTCAAAGAAAATTATAAAACAAAAAGATAATAATTATTCAAAAATAAATAGAATAAGTGCAGCAGTTACTTTTGATTCAAGTGTATTAAAAGATGTAGATAATAAAGAAGAATTTTTACAATCAATAAACTCAATTGTTCAAGATACAATAGGATATGAGCAAAAAAGAGGCGATAAAATCACGGTTAGAGATTTTAAATTTATTGGTGTTAAATCACTTGAAGAAACAAAACAACAATTAGATGAAAATGGCAATGTTATAAGCATTGATAATAGTAGTCCTGTTGATACTCTTACTATGGTTAAATCTATATTAAAAGAGTTTAGTGAGTATTTCCAATATTTGATTGCAGCTGTATTACTTTTTGTTTTTTATAAGAAGTTTATTGTAAATCATGAAGTAGTAATTCTAGGAGATAAGACAAATACTACAAATGGAGAAAACGTAAGTGATGAAGATATTTTAACAGATTATGAAAATGAGTTTGATATGAATTCTGCACAAGGAAGATTAAAATCAAAAGTTAAAAGTCAAATAATAAATAATATTGATGGATTAGATGAAGAGTCTGCCGCAAAATATGAAGTATTTATTGAAGAATTAGATAAAGAAATTAATAACAATCCAGAAGAAGTAGCTAAAATGATTGAACTTCTACTTTCTGAAGGTAATAAAAATTTTGCGCAAGGATCATAGATAATGTCTGAAAATGCTGATTTACTAAAAGGTATGTCAATGATGGCTAAAGTAGCCAGGTTCTTTGTTCTAATTGGTGAAGAATCTACTGTTAAGATTTTTCAGCATTTGCCAAAAGAAATGGTTGAAGAAATTTCTACGGCTATTACCCAAATATCTTCGATTAATAAAGACATCTCTTTAGCAATCTTAGAAGAATTTCATTTGTATACAAGGTCTAAGAGCTTTATTAGTTCAGGTGGATATGATTTTGCAAGAGATATTTTATATAAGTCTCTAGGAAAAGGTGAGGCAGATGAAGTTTTAGCAAAACTTTCTAGAATGAAATTGGCTTCTCAATCTTTTTCATATTTAGATGCGATTAACCCTAAGCAATTATCTGATTTTATTAAAGATGAATCTCCTCACACAATTGCTGTAATATTATCGCATATGGATTCTTCTAAATCTGCTGATGTATTAATGCAGCTAGAAGAAGAAACAAGAGTTAAAGTTACTATGCAAATGGCAACAATAAAAGATGTTTCTCCTGATGTAGTAAGAACAATTTCTGTTGTTTTGGAGAAAAAACTTGAATCATTACTTTCTTCTATTGTTGATGTAGGTGGAGTAAAAGTTGTTGCTGATATGTTAAATAAATTAGGTCCAAAATCACAAGATATTTTAAAAAATATCAATGGTATTGATACCTCTCTAGCTACAAAAATTAAAGAAAATATGTTTGTATTTGAAGACTTATTAAATTTAGAATCAGAATATGTTATGAAAATATTACAAAATGTAGATACTGGTGATCTTGCAGTTGCTATGAAAAATGCTCCAGAAGAAGATATGGAAAAAATCACTAGTGCAATGTCTCAAAGAGCTAGAGATAGGTTTATAGAAGAGTTTGAAATGCTAAATAAAGTTAAAATTAAAGATATTGAAAATGCACAAAGAAAAATGCTTGATGTTGCACAGAAAATGATTGAAGATGGTGTAATTGATAGAGATATGGATGAATAATGGCTAGTAATAATGTATATTCTAATGCTAAAGTTGTAAACAACAACAATAATAATAGCAATGAGAAAATGGAAAAATATGAATTAGGGACATTTATTAATAACAATGCTTCTAATAACCAAATGACTACTTCAAATACTGTTTTAGACGATAGGGAAATTAATGGTAAAGTTGATCCTTTACTTTTAGAAGTAAGAAATCTAAGCTCTCAATTAACTGAACTTACAAAAAAAGTTACAAATATTGAGAATGATGGAATTTCAGGAAAAGATATTGATACTCAGGTAGTTCAAGCAATAAAAGATTTAAAGCATTATGCTGCTTTTTTTGAGCAAGCTACTTTTCAAATGGAAGCTAAACTTTTAAAAACATCTATTTCTATTGCTCAAAAAATAATTAGTATTGAAGTTGGAGAGAACTCTGCTAGTATGGCAAAGCAGACAATTACTCATTTATTAGAAAAGATAAAAACTGCTTCTAAAGTTCAAATTCATCTTAATCCTAAAGACTATGAAATATTAAAAGACCAATTGAATTTAGAAAACTTTATTGAGCTTAGACAAGATGCAAATGTTTCAGCAGGTGGGGTTGTAATTGCAAGTGATTTAGGAAATTTTGATGGTAATATAGAAGCGAAAGTTGCATCAATGCTAGAAAATCTTGATATGGTAATCTGACAAAAATAATTAGTTTAAACCACTTAATACAAATATTTCACAATTATGATATACTATAAATAAATAATTTATTTAAAAAGTGTAAGAATGGAAATTAGCGAAAGAGATTATGATATATTAGTTGACACAGAAATTGTTGTTGATGTAATGTTAGGTAATTCGGATATTAGCATAGCGGAGTTTTTAAAACTAAGTAATGGTGATATAATTTCTTTAAATAAAACTGCTGGTTCGGGTGGAGATATATATGTAAATTCACGTATCGTTGGAACTGGTGATATTATTGTTATCGAAGATAAACTTGCTGTTAGGGTACAAGATGCTATGGACTCTGATAATGTTGTAAGATATTTCTTCGAAGAGAATATGATATAGGAGTTTATAATGGCAACAGATAATATAGCAGTTAATTCAAATACAGGTATAGACGGTAATTCATATACAAGTTCTATTAGTAATGATACTTTAACAAATGACGATTTTTTAACATTAATGATTCAAGAGTTAAAGTTACAAGATCCTACTAAGCCTACTGATTCGGCACAAATGCTTTCAACACAAATGCAAATGTCAACAATTAATACTAATCAAGAAACTATTAAAGCAATGCAATCTTTACAGCAAGCATTTTCTCAAACTGCATTATCAAATGCAGCTAATGTAATTGGTAAGAATATTGAAGATGGTAATGTTGGTGAAGATGGAATCAATAAAGCTTATACGGTAAGATCTGTTGAAAATAACGATGGTGATGTTCAAGTTAGAGCACAGCAAATACTTTATTTAGAAGATAAAATCAAATTGACAGATCCAGATAATAGTGCAAATGATATTTTATTAGATTATAATGTTAATGGTGAAATTATTGATGCAACTGGAACAAAAACAGGTCAAAAAGTAGCTTTAAATAATCCAGGTGATCCTATAATTAGTAATGGTTCTTTAGTTATTTTAGATTCAAATAATGAAGAATTAAGTGATCATAATTATAAACTTGCAGGAGTTAGCGCTGCTGTATATTCTGATGAATTAACAGATATTCCATTTTCTCAAATCAGTAAGATATTTTAAGGATTTAAAATGATTGGTGGACTTTGGAATGGACTATCTGGATTAAACTCTTTTGAAAAAGCATTGAATGTAGAATCAAATAATGTTACAAATGTAAGTACAATAGGTCATAAAGCAGACGAAGTTAGATTTGAAGATCTGATGTATCAAAATGGTTATGGCAAAGGTTCTACAGTTCAAAGTGTTGTTAAAAGTAATACTCAAGGTGGACTACAAGTAACTGGAAATTCATATGATGTTGCAATTGAAGGTAAAGGTTATTTTATAGTTGAAGAAAGAGAAACAGGAGAAGTAGCTTATACAAGAGCTGGTAATTTTCAAATGGGGACTGATGGAATATTACAAACTTCAAATTCTTTGAAAGTTCTTGGACTAACTCCTCAAACTACATCGATTATTTCATCAGACGTAAATGAAAGAACATTTACGAGTGATTATAGTAAATTTGTAGCAAGTCAAACTATTTTAAATGACGAAGAGAGTGTTGCTCCTGCAAATAGATTTATTAAAACGGTTAATACAAAAGTTACAAATTATTTAGATAGCGCACAAGATAGTGGTATTTCAGGAAGTGGGTATAAAAGCTCAGATTCAAAAATAGCAGATGTTGATGCCTTAATGATTGATTATAAAAATAAATTAGAAGAATATTCATTATCTCCTAACGCTAGATCTACTGCATCTCTTTCTCAATTAACTACAATTGATTATAGTAATTTAACAGCTAATTTACTTGATGAAAACGATTCAATTAATGTATTAATTAATAATTCAAAAATAAGTCAACAATTTGATACAGATATAGAGACAACATTAAACAAGTTTTCGGATAAATTATCAAATGTAAAAGGTTTAACTTCAAGTGTTAATACAAGTACTGGAATTGTTGAAATTACATCATTAATTCCTGGAAAAGAAGTAAGCATTGTAGAAGCTTCAATAAATAATAGTTTTTCTTTAATTACAAATACACAATCTGCAAGTATAGGTTCAGGACAGGGATTAGTTGATAGTTCAAGAACTGCATTAAAAACTGCAATAGAAGCTGCTGATGCAAAACTAATTGATGTAACTAGTAATATATCATTAGCTAATGAAGAAAACCTAGTTGTAAATGAAATCCAAATGAAATTAGATAAGTTAAATTTAGTTGAAAATTCTTTTGGGACGGTTGTTATTGATAATGGAAATATTTATTTAAAAGATGGAAACAATTCATTTTTAATTGGAAAACTTGAAACAGCTACATTTAAAAATGAACAAGGTTTAAATCCTTTAGGTGATAATCTATATAAAAATACTGAAGAATCTGGAACTGCGTTAACTGCAGGTGGTTTAAACAAATTAGTTAGTAGTAGCTTAGAGTTAAGTAATTCAAATTTAGGATCTTCACTTTCAACTTTGTTAATTTATCAAAAAGCTTTTGAAGCAAATTCAAAATCTATCACTACTTCTGATGAGATGTTAAGTACAGCTATAGATTTAATCAAATAGCTGTATGTTTTCATATTAGTATTTGAATTCAAATATTAATATGTGAACATAAAAGTTCACTATTTTATTCAAAAAGGATAAATCATGATTGGAGCACTTTGGACAGGAATCTCAGGATTATCGTCACAACAACAAGCTTTAGATAATGAGTCAAATAATATTGCAAATGTAAATACAGTAGGTTTTAAATCTTCTAGAATATCTTTCGCAGATCAAATGTATCAAGATAGAATCGGTAAAGGTTCTAAAATATTAGATGCAGAAAAATTATATACTCAAGGAAATCTAAAATTAACAGGTGTATCTTATGATATGGCTCTTAGTGGAGATGGTTTTTTTACCGTTGCGGATACTAGAGCTAGTGGAACATCAGAAAACTACTATACAAGAGCTGGTAACTTCAGGATGGGTGACAATGGAACTCTTCAAGATGCAGCTGGAAATGAAGTACAAGGTTGGATGATGACAGCAATTGACTCAGATAACGATGTTACTTCAACAAATCCGAATGTAAACGTATTTACAAATGATTATAGTAAACTATTATCTTCAAAAGTAATTGAACATTCAAACTATGTAGAAACAATTACTGCAAAATCAACTGATTATTCAGCATCTGCAACATCAGATGCTGAATCAGTATTTTCAGGAGCTGGTTTAAAAACAAAGTCAGCAAAAATTTCTGATGTAGAAGTAGCAATTACTGATTATTCTATGTGGTTACAAAGATTAAGAGAAACTCCAGATGGAACTTCTGCAACTTCAGTTACGCAATCTTC
>Ga0105358_10002314_pt1 | contig 10177 bp, 9 predicted proteins | sample GOMGulsemesocosm_5_FD_83509 | JGI IMG/M metagenome (GOLD analysis project Ga0105358, IMG submission 83509) | Methane-oxidizing microbial communities from mesocosms in the Gulf of Mexico - GOM15C Gulf of Mexico | ecosystem: Environmental > Aquatic > Marine > Cold seeps | place: Gulf of Mexico...
AGTGGGAAAACTTCACTTATAGAATCTCTTACTAATATGCTAAAAAATGATTATAAAATAGGTATTGTAACAAATGATATTTATACAACAGAAGATGCAAATTATCTAAAAAAGACACTTGATCTACCAGAAGAACAAATCATAGGTGTTGAAACGGGTGGTTGTCCTCATACTGCAATACGTGATGATATCTCAATGAATTTAAAAGCAGTTCTTTCTCTTGAAGAAAAATTTGATTCTGATATTGTTTTTGTTGAAAGTGGTGGAGATAATCTAAGTGCTACTTTTTCTTATGAGTTAATTGATTACTATCTTTATGTAATAGATGTAGCTCAAGGTGCTGATATTCCTAGAAAAAAAGGTGCAGGATTGCTTTTTTCTGATTTACTTATTGTAAATAAAACTGATTTAGCTCCATATGTTGGAGTTGAAATAGAAAGTATGAAAAGTGATGTAAAAGAAAATCGGAAAAATAAACCTTATGTTTTTGTATCAAATAAGGATGAGTCTACTTTAAACGAAGTTAAGGATTGGATTTTAGCTTTGATTTAGAATTGTATGATTTTAGAAAATAAATTCTAAAATCATACTTTAAAGAGAATTATTTCTTTTTAGCTGTTTTCTTAGCAGTTTTTTTAGTTTTAACTACTTTTTTAGATACTTTCTTTTTTGAAGGTTTTTTAGATACTTTCTTAGTAACTTTTTTAGTAATCTTCTTAGCTGGTTTTTTCTTTTCTACTTTTTTAGCAGCTTTTTTCTTGGCAATCTTTTTAGCAGCTTTCTTTTTTTTAGCAGCTTTCTTAGCTTTTTTAACTTTTAATTCTTTTTCTTCTTTTGACATATTGTCTCCTTGATTTTTTAATACCGAAATAATATCATCTTTATTTATAAATGTCAATAAAATATAGGTTTTTTCTTTAAAATATAGATATTAACTTTAAAGTATAGATATTAACTCTAAAATATAGCTTAGATTGTAAATTATGAATTCACTTTTTGTAAACATAATTTTGATATACTCTCTTAAAAATTATGAAATAAAAGAGAATAAATGATAAAAAAACTTCTATTAATTTGTGTTTTAATAAGTACCTTAACTACAATACTTTTTGCAGAACAAAACACATATACTAAAATACAATTAGAAAAAATGATTGCTAAAATGATTATGTTAGGTTTTCATGGTGAGAAGATTGATTCAAAAGATAAAATTTACCAAGACATTAAAAAATATGGTTTAGGTGGAGTTATTCTTTTTGACAAAGATCCAAATGATAAAAAGAAAATCAAAAATGTCAGAGATCCAAAACAGTTAGTAAGACTAACATCACAATTACAAGCTATCAATAAAACAAAACTTCTAATCTCAATAGACCAAGAAGGTGGAATTGTACAAAGACTTAAAGAATCTAAAGGTTTTATTGATACTGCTAAAGCAAGTGTTGTTGCAACAAAGGGTGAAAATTATGCACAAAATGTATATTCAAAACTTGCTAAAGTATTAAAAAATAGTGGACTAAATGTAAACTATGCACCAGTTGTTGATTTGAAAATTAATCCTAATAATCCAGTTATCGCAAAACTTGGTAGGTCTTTTGGTAAAAGTTCAAAAGAAGTAGTAAAATATGCTTCTATTTTTACAAAAGAGATGAAAAAACAAAATGTAATATCAGTACTTAAGCACTTTCCTGGACATGGTTCTTCTTTAAGTGATTCTCATAAAGGTTTTGTAGATATTACAAATACTTGGAAAAAGGAAGAATTAGAGCCATATAAATATTTTATAAAAAATGGTTTAGTTGATATGATTATGAGTGCTCATGTTGTAAATAGAAATCTTGATTATTCTCTTCCTTCAACTCTATCTTGGAATGTAAATACTAAACTTTTAAGAAAAGAGTTAGGATATAAAGGTGTTTTAATTAGTGATGATTTACAAATGTATGCTATTTCAAAACACTATAATATGGATGATACAGTAAAACTTGCTATTAATTCTGGAATTGATATGTTAATGTTTGCAAATCAATTGGCAATGCCAATAAAATTAGAAACTATAATAGCTTCTATTTATAAACAAGTAAGAAGAGGTGAGATTAAAATGCATAGAATCAAAGAAGCTACTAACAGAATAGATGCTTTAAAGAAAAAGTTGTAGAAATTTAATTTAAATTAAGTTGAATATCATATCAAATTTTAGTATTTGTTGTTATTGTATTGAAAAATATAATAACAAGATTTATTCTTTTTTAAGAGAACTATCTACATATTATTAATTATAAAAAATTAGCTTTATTTATTTTAGGTTCATGATTTTAATGGACATCACTAACAGTAAAATAACAAAAAAACGACATACTTATAAAATAAATTGAGCTATTTTTGAATAGAAAATATTTCAAATAACTTAATCTAAAGCTCTATTTAGAAGGAATGTCTAATAAAAATAATGACCATTATTTGTACTGAAAAGTATGCTTTTTTTGTATAATTATTATACACTACTATTTATTTTAGTTGAAAAGCATAGTATAGAATAATCTTTAATAAACTATATAACATTAATTTTAATGATATAGGAATCTATTATATAAAGGATTATACTCAATATATAGAGTACAAAATAAATATGCACAAATATAAATATACATTAGGAAATAGAACATATACTTTTAAAAATTTGGCTGATTTGATGGCTAAGGCAACTCCAAAAAGATCGGGAGATATTCTAGCAGGAGTTTCTGCTTTATCTTCTCAAGAAAGAGTAATTGCTCAGATGAGATTGGCTGAAGTTTCCCTAAAAACTTTTTTAACAGAAACTTTAATTCCTTATGAAAATGATGAAATCACAAGACTTATTATAGATGAACATGACGTAGAGGCTTTTAAATTAATCTCTCATTTAACAGTAGGAGATTTTAGAAACTGGCTTTTAAGTGATGAAACAACAGTTGATATTATAAAAAAAGCACGAGAAGGATTCACTCCTGAAATGGTAGCAGCTGTTAGTAAAATTATGAGAAATCAAGATTTAATATTAGTTGCAAAAAAGTGTCCAGTTATAACTTCTTTTAGAAATACAATAGGACTTCCAAATCAACTTTCAACAAGGCTTCAACCAAACCATCCAACGGATGATGTGATGGGGATAGCTGCGAGTATTTTAGATGGTTTATTATATGGAAACGGGGATGCAGTACTTGGGATAAATCCAGCGACTGATAATGTAGAACAAACAATAAAACTTCTTAATCTTATGGATGATGTTATTCAAAAGTATGAAATACCAACACAATCATGTGTTTTAACTCATGTTACTAATACTATTGAAGCGATTGAAAAAAAAGCACCAGTTGATTTAGTATTTCAATCAATAGGTGGAACAGAAGCAACAAACTCAAGTTTTGGGGTAAATTTAAGTATTTTAAAAGAAGCTCATGAAGCCGCATTATCTTTAGACAGAGGTACAGTAGGAAACAATGTAATGTATTTTGAAACAGGTCAAGGAAGCTCACTATCGGCAAACGCAAATTTTGGACTAGATCAGCAAACTTGTGAAGTTAGAGCGTATGCTGTTGCAAAGAAGTTTAACCCACTTTTAGTAAATACGGTTGTAGGATTTATTGGTCCTGAATATTTATTTAATGGGAAAGAGATTACTAGAGCAGGTTTGGAAGATCATTTTTGTGGAAAATTGTTAGGCGTTCCTATGGGTTGCGATATATGTTACACAAATCATGCGGATGCAGATCAAAATGATATGGACAATCTACTAACACTTCTTGGTGTGGCAGGGTGTAATTTTATCATGGGAATTCCAGGAAGTGATGATATCATGCTTAACTATCAAACTACATCCTTCCATGATGCTTTATATGCAAGAAAAGTATTGGGTCTTAAGCCTGCACCAGAGTTTACATCTTGGCTGGAAAAAATGAAAATCTTTAAAAATATGGATGATTTTGTATTAAATGACAAAATGCCTAAAGTATTTTCAAAGTCACTATTAAATGCAGTGGGACAAATTAATGAGTAAGATTAAAAAAGCCAATGAGCTAGAAAATGTAATTGAAAATCCTTGGTCAGTACTTAGAGAATATACTGATGCAAGGATTGGTTTAGGAAGAGCAGGAGTTAGTATCCCTACATCTCACTCCCTTGATTTTCTTTTAGCGCATGCACAAGCTCAAGATGCTGTGCATCTTCCTTTAGATGTAGAAACAGTTGTAGAACAATTAGAAGACGCAAATCTATATCAAGAAATATTTACACCAATACTATTACATTCTCAAGCTGTAAATAGAACTATTTATCTTCAAAGACCAGATTTAGGTAGAAAATTAGATAAAAAATCTATAGACATTTTGAAAAAAGTAAATACGTTAAAAGAGGAAAAATATGATTTATCGATAGTGGTAGTGGATGGTTTATCTTCTCTTGCAATTAAAGAAAATGCTTCTATATTTATAAAAAAACTTGTTGAAGTACTAGATACAGATTCAGAAAACTGGAATATTGCACCAATTACTATAGTGCAGCAAGGAAGAGTTGCTATTGGAGATGAAGTAGGTCAAATATTGAATTCTAAAACTTCAATTGTACTCATTGGTGAGAGACCAGGACTTAGTTCACCTGATAGTATGGGATTGTATTTAACATATAATCCAAAAGTGGGACTAACAGATGAAAGTAGAAATTGTATATCAAATATTAGAATCGAAGGATTATCTTATGAGGAGGGAATAAAAAAGACGATGTATTTACTAAAAGAGTCTAGAAGACTTGAACTTTCAGGTGTAAACCTAAAAGATAGAACAAGCAATAGAATAATAGACAACAAAAACGATGAAGAAAATTTTTTAATAATGAAAGGAAAATAAAATGAGTAATTTGAATCAAGATTATCTTGCAAAAAGACAATTAAAAAGAGGTACTGCTGGTTGGATTTTATTAGCAGGTTTAGGGATTTCCTATGTAATTTCAGGAGATTTTGCAGGATGGAATTTTGGTATAGCAGAAGCTGGTTGGGGTGGATTTGCAATCGCTGCAGCTCTTATGGCTCTAATGTATTTGTGTCTAGTTTTATCTCTAGCTGAAATGTCAGCATCAATCCCTGCTGCAGGTGGTGGATATAGTTTTGCTAGGCAAGTAATGGGACCTACTGGAGGTTTTTTAACTGGACTTGCTATATTGATTGAGTATGCCTTAGCACCTGCTGCTATTGTTATATTTATTGGCTCTGCCGTTGAGGCTTTGACAGGATTTGATGGTCCCCTTGTTTATGCACTATTTTATGCTGTATTTATTGCAATTCATTTAATTGGAGCTGGAGAAGCTTTAAAAACAATGATGGTGATTAGTGGATTAGCAGTATTTGCAATCTTGGCAACTGCTGTTGCTCTTTTAGGTAATTTTGATTCTACTAAATTATTTGATATCACTGCTTCAGCAGATGTTGCAGGAGCTACTGAGATGTTACCATTTGGTTGGTATGGTGTATGGGCTGCATTGCCATTTGCTATGTGGTTATTTTTAGCTGTTGAGGGAGTTCCATTAGCTGCAGAAGAAGCAAAAAATCCTGAGAAAGATGTGCCAAAAGGTATTATTGCTGCTATGGTTTTCTTACTTTTTTCTGCTGCTTTAGTTATATTTTTAGTTCCAAGTGCAACTGGTGCTGAAGCTATTGGTAAAAGTGCTGTTCCTTTAGTAGATGCATTAAATGCAACAGGAAACACAAGTTTAGCAACAACAGTAAATGTTTTAGGATTAGCTGGATTAATAGCATCATTTTTCTCAATTATTTATGGGTATAGTAGATTAGTTTTTGCATTATCTAGAGCTGGATATTTACCACAATTTTTATCTTTAACAAGTAAAAGAAAAACTCCTACTTGGGCATTAGTTGTTCCGGGTGGATTAGGGTTCTTAGCTTCTTTAAGTGGTGAGGGTGATTTAATGTTGGGTATGGCAGTAGTTGGTGCAACAATTTCATATGCTTTAATGTCTTTAAGTCATATTTTACTAAGAGCTAAAAATCCAGACATGCCAAGACCATATAAAACTCCTGGTGGAACTATAACTTCAGGTATTTCACTTGTTTTATCATTAGTTGCACTAACTGGTGTTTATGCTTTTGACCCTAGAGCATTTGTTTATACAATTATTCTTTATATAATTGGTACTTTATATTATTTCTTGTATAGTAAAAATCATTTAGTTGCTAAAACAGCTGAAGAAGAATTTGCAATGTTAGAGCAATCTGAGTCTGATTTAGCTCACGAGTTAGGTTAATAAGTATAATATATTATAATGAGTGTATCAAAAATTTAAGGTTCTAAATGTTTAAATCTACAATGCTAATTCCTCATAAAAAACTAAAAAACTGGATAAAGGTTTTTTGGTTTTTAGAGGGTAGTGGAAATGGTGATCTTTTTGGATGTCAAAAAATTATTCCTGATGGTTGTGCAACTGTTTTTATAGTATTGGATGGTGAAATAGATTTCACGATTTATAAAAATGGGAAAATGAAAAGAGGGATTTATGTTCATCCCCCTGTAATGAAATCATATTTTGCTTATGTTAGTAGTGATGCATATTTTATTGATATACAACTAAATCCAAGTGTATTTTATAAGCTTTTTAACATCGGAGTAGATGAATTAAAAAATACAATGTATACATTAGAAGACTTATCTATAAATTTTGATGCATCATTTCTAGAAAGAATACACAGCTATAAATATGATAAAAGAAAAGTTTTCAATGAATTAAATGATTTTTTATTAGCATTATTTTATAAATCTGACTTTAATAACAATAAAAGTTTATGTAATATCAATAAACTTTATAAAGATGGTGATTTAGATGCTTTTTATAAATCACAAAATCACTCCGTAAGACAGATAGAAAGAAACTTGAAAAAAACTACAGGACTAACTCCTAAAGCTTTAAGTAGAATAGGTAGGTTTTACTCTATCTTAGATTATATAAAGTTTAGAGAACATAATATTAATTTTAATGAATTAGCCACAGAACAAAGTTTTTCTAATCACTCACATTTTATTAGAGAATTTAAAAGTTTAACAGAATCAACACCAAAAAACTTTTTAAATATTAATAATAGTTTTCCTCAGTATCAAGGATTATGTAATCTTATGAAATTTTCTACATATGATTAAATCACAAAAGAGATATAAATAAATATTCTCCAAGGATAGAAAATGACCCTTCGAATCTTGTGAAAAATTATTTTAATATTTTGAAGAATCAATATTACTATAAAATTTTTTACTTAGTTATTTTTACACATCTTACAACTCAATCTCTAATGCAATAGGACAGTGATCACTTCCCATAACTTCATTTAAAATATATGCATCTTTGATATTATCTTTTAAATCTTCACTTACGTAAAAATAATCAATTCTCCAGCCAACGTTATTAGCTCTTGCATTTGCTCTGTAAGACCACCAGCTATAGTGTTCTGGTTCATCACCAATTACATGCCTTAGTGTATCTATATATCCACAAGAGATAAACTTATCCATCCAATCTCTCTCCATTGGTAAGAATCCAGATGTTTTTTCATTTGCTTTAGGACGTGCTAAATCTATTGCTTTATGTGCAGTGTTTACATCTCCACAAACAATGATTGATTTGCCTTCTTTTTTTAAACTTTCACAATGTTCTAAGAATCTATTATAAAACTCCATCTTATAAGCTAGTCTTTCTTCTTTACTTTGTCCATTTGGAAAATATACATTAAAAAATGCAATATCCTTATCTGCTATTGTAAAGTGAACTTCGTTTATTCTTCCTTCATCCAGTACATCAACACTAGGACAGTTACACTGAAAAGTAGTTTCAATATCAGTAAAAAGTGCTGTTCCACTTCGTCCTTTTATTGCTGATTGTGAACCAAAAAGTGTTTTGTATTCTTTTTCAAATATTGTTGATGGAATTTGCACTACTTGAGATTTTGTTTCTTGAACTCCAAGTAAATCAACATTTGCTTCATCAATCCATTTTAAAGCTTCTTTTTTATCTACGGCTCTAATTCCGTTTACATTCCATGATATAAATTTGTATGTATTCATTTTTAACCTTATTTTTCTTTTTTAGTAGTTTCTTTTTCTTCTATTAATACTTTTGGAGCAAGTGGAGATACTGGTTTTGAAATTCCTATATTTGATAATGAATTTAATTTATTATTAGAAAATTTATTTTTATTTGTTAATAATTTATCAGTTTTTCCTCCATGCATATCAATCTTCCCTGTATTTTCACCAGTAAATGAATAGTTAGCATATAGTGAGCTTGATAAAAATAGTGCTATTGTTAAAATATATTTCATTTTTATTCCTCTTCTTTATTTTTGTGTTTATTATTTTTTAGATTTACTACAATAGCATACACTTCCTTTTTTTAGAATGGGAATTATATCTTTTTTTTTGATAAATAAGCGATTATTGGGTATTTTAAATTAGATTATTTAAAAGGCCTTTCATGAATGAAATATTACTTGGGTTATTAACATTCTTTACATCAACAGTTGCAGGAGTTGTTGGAATTGGTGGAGGAATGATGTTAATTGCTATTCTTCCTGCGTTCTTACCACTTAATGCACTTATTCCAGTACATGGGTTAACACAAATGTCTAGTAATTTCTCAAGGGCTGTATTTGGATATAAAGATGTTCAATATGAGACTATTCCTAAGTTTTTAATAGGTTCTATTGTAGGTATTGCACTTTTTGCATCAATTTTATCAATGATTTCTTTAGAGTATGTTCCTTTATTTATTGGAGTATATATTTTACTATCATTGTGGTCACAAAAGTTTAATGATAAAATTAAAAAATATGAAAACTATTATTTAGTAGGTTTTTTGCAAACGGGATTATCAATCGTTGTTGGTGCAACGGGACCTTTAACTATGACATTACTTTTAAAAGATTATCAAGATAAAGATAAAGTAGTTGCCACAGGTGCCGCTTTAATGAGTATTACTCATATTTTAAAAGTATTTGTATTTATGTATTTTGGTTTTGTATTTTTTGATTATATTGGAATTATAGTAGCTATGATAATTGGTGCTGTTTTAGGAAGCTATGCGGGAACAAAATTAAGAGATAAAATTGATGGTAAAAAATTCTTAATGCTTTTAAAAGTACTACTATCTATTCTTGCGGTTAAAGTAATCATTGGCGTATTTCTTTGAAAAAAACCTTTTTTTCTAGAATATTTACATCTAAAGTTGCCTTACTCTATGTAATGGCTATTTCAATGACTGTGTCTTTTTCTGCATGGATGAGTTTATTAAATAACTTTACTATTGAAGTAGCATCTTTTAATGGAAGTCAAATTGGAATACTTCAAAGTTTAAGAGAAATACCTGGTTTTCTAGCTTTTACTGTTATTTTAGTTTTAGCTTTTATTGCTCAACAAAGATTAGTTTACTTATCAATGTTATGTTTAGGTTTAGGAACAGCACTTACAGGTTTTTTCCCAACAGCATTTGGTTTATATATGACAACAATAATTATGTCTTTAGGATTTCATTATTTAGAAACATTAAATCAGTCATTAAGTTTACAATGGTTAGATAAAAAGAAAGCACCAATTATTTTAGGGAAAATTTCAGCTGCTAAATCTTTTTCAGGTCTACTTGTATTTATATTTATTTATATTCTTATGAATTATTTAACTGTAGAATATAAATATGTATATTTAATCTTTGGAGGTATTAGTTTTTTAATGGGAGCTATGTCTTGGTATGCTTTTACACATTTTAAAGAAATAGTTGTTCAAGATAGAAAAATTAGGCTGAAGAAAGAGTACTGGTTATTCTACACATTGACTTTTTTTGCAGGGGCACGAAGACAAATATTCATGGTTTTTGCAGGATTTTTACTTGTTGAAAAATTTAGTGTAGATATTCATAATATGATTATATTACTTTTTATAAACTCAATTTTAAATATCTATTTAGCTCCTAGAATTGGTAAGTTTATTAGTGTTTTTGGAGAAAGAATATCCCTTAGATATGAATATATTGGCCTTGTTATCGTTTTCGTTTCATATGCATTTGTAGATAATTTATATATTGCTTTTGGTCTTTATATACTTGATCACCTTTTATTTGCAATGGGAATTGCATTAAAAACATATTTTCAAAA
>Ga0105358_10002315_pt1 | contig 10177 bp, 11 predicted proteins | sample GOMGulsemesocosm_5_FD_83509 | JGI IMG/M metagenome (GOLD analysis project Ga0105358, IMG submission 83509) | Methane-oxidizing microbial communities from mesocosms in the Gulf of Mexico - GOM15C Gulf of Mexico | ecosystem: Environmental > Aquatic > Marine > Cold seeps | place: Gulf of Mexico...
ATGAAGCAAATATTGAGCTTGTCATCTCACTTCATAAAGCTACTATCCATACTTATCAAAGTGAGCTCATGCAAGTATTTATGCACTTACTTAACAACTCAATCGAAATTTTGTCTTGTCATAAAAGTAAACAAAACTATATTTTCATAAAGGTGCGTTCATCTAAAAAGTGTACAGTGATACAAATATATGACAATGCAAAGGGAATCCCCCAAGAGTATTTAGAGGAGATATTTGAAGTTCACTTTACAAATAAAGAAGATGGTTCAGGAGCAGGTCTTTATATGTGCAAAAAAATAGTGGAAGAGAAAATAAAGGGAAAAATACGTGTGGATAATCATAACTATACTTATAAAGGTAAATGTTGTGTGGGTGCAAGATTTTGTATAGAAATACCAAAATCTTTTTAATACAATTTTTCATATATAAATACAGAAGGGATGTATAGAGTTAATTATATCTACATCCCTTAAAAAAACTTTTAGTTAGTTTATTTATAATTACTTAACCGCATTACCTATAACAGTAAATCCAAGAGAAGTCCATGCTTGCATGCCACCTCGATAATATTTAATTTTGGATTTAGGATAATTCATTTTTAGCAATGAAAACTTAGAGCTTTTCACCATTGCAGGCGTTTGCCCACACCATAAACCATTACAATATACAACTATAGTTTTGGCTTTAGAAAAGTCCAAACTTCCATCACTCTTTTCTTTAACCCCTAAGTAATTCTTCATAGCTTCGAGAGAATCACTTTTTGAACTAAACTTTGTAAATGGTATATTTATAGCACCTGGAATTCTTAACTTTTTATACCAACCTGTAGTTCGACTATCTACGATGATAATATTTTTGTCACGCTGAGACTGTTTCATAAATTCAATGAACTCTAGTTCACCAATTGTTTTCACACCTTCAGCTATCGTCATACTTTGAGGCATTCCCCTATGTGTACTCATATACAATTTCGTAATCACCGAGTTTTTTGACTGATTTCGTTCAATAACAAATGATTTACCATTTAGTGTTATTGGTACAGATAGCACACCTTTAGAAATGGAAACAGCTGAAAAGACATTTGTCATATATAACGTTGACAAAGTAACTATCAGCAAAAATCGTTTTAACATATTCATTTTATTCTCCCTTAAATATTCGTTGTTATACAACAATATTTTGTATATTTACACATAATTAAATAAGAATGACAATTCTCATCACCTAGTTCATATACAGAAAAATTATACTTTATTTATGTGTCAAAATTGTGGTAATTTTACAAAGATTATGTGAAAGAAAAATTTTGTATCGAAATACCTAAGGTAATATAAATAAACACACTAAAAGCAAGTAAGAGATAAAATAAGAGAATAAGACAAACTACTTATAAAGGAATATTCATGACAAGAAGAGACTTTATCTATACCACAGCTATTATTTCAAGCTCTGTCTTTCTTCATGCTGATTTGCACTTTACCTCACACGATGATTTTATTCTCAAGGCTTCTTATATGAAAGAAGAGAGTGAATCACATAAAAGAACATGGATGACTTTTGTTGCAAATGATTATATTTGGTCAAAAAAGCAAATCAATCATGTGAAGCGTGACTTAGCAAAACTGGCACGTACAATTGCTAAGTATGAACCCGTATCTATTTTAGTCAATGAACATGACCTATCCCATGCCCAAGAACTATTTGGAGACTTAAACGCATACAACTACCCTATTGAACTAATATCTTTTGATATAGATGACTTATGGATTAGAGATACAGGTCCAACATTTGTGACAAATAACAAAGGAGTAAAAAGTGCTATTAACTTCAACTTTAATGGATGGGGAGAAAAACAAGAACATACCTTAGATAGTAAGGTAGCTGAGTTTATTACGAACCATGCAAAAGCAAAAGTCATCAACTCAAAGCTAGTTTTAGAAGGTGGTAGTTTTGAAATAGATGGTGCTGGAACAGCCATACTTACTGAGAGTTCAGTGTTAAATGATAACAGAAACCCCCATATCTCTAAAGATGAGTTTGAAGAGGAACTCAAATTATTATTGGGACTTAAAAAAATCATCTGGTTAAAAGGTATAAAAAACAAAGATATCACAGATGCCCATGTGGACTTCTATGCAAGATTTACTAAAGTTGGTACTGTACTAGTGAGTAGGGAAAACTACAAAGATACCTATGACTATGAAATTACTCGTGAAAACATAAAAGTATTACAAAATGCTACTGATGCAGCAGGGAACAAACTGGAAGTCATCATCTTAGATAACCCGGAAACTTTTAATGAATCTTATGGATTGGATGATTTTGCAGCAGGATATATAGGATACTATCTATGTAATGATGCAGTGATATTACAAAAATTTGGAGATACTTACGCAGATGAAAATGCCTACAACATCATACAACAACAGTTTCCAAATAGAACTGTCGAGCAAATATCAGTGGATGGTATAGCATCAGGTGGTGGCTCTATACACTGTGCTACGCAACAAGAACCTCTAATATAACTATTCTTTACTCTATTATCTCAGATCAATAAAAATGACTATTTTCACCATATAATATATTTATAAATATTTTCTGCATAATTATAAGTACTTTTCGTATCATATAAATCTTATTTTGCATGTTATTATACTAAACATAAAAATTAAAAGGAATAAAGATGAGATTAGAAGACAAAGTAGTCGTAGTTACAGGTGGAAATAGTGGTATAGGATTTGGTATAGCAAAAGAGTTTCAAAGTGAAGGTGCCCAAGGTAGTATTATTGGAAGAAACGGTGAGAGTCTAGAAAAGGCCAGTTCTGAACTTGGAAATAACTTCTCAGCGATTAAAGCAGATGTGACTAATTTATCCCAATTAGATACTGCATTTAAACAAACTATGGATACATATGGAAAACTAGATGTTCTAGTCGTAAACGCTGGAGGAGGTATTGGAGAAGGAACTTTAGGTTCAGTTATAAATACCAAAGAAGAGGATTATGAAAAAATGATAGACCTCAATTTAAAAAGTGTATTTTTCACTGTACAAAAAGCACTTCCTTATTTAAATGATGGGTCTTCTATTATCTTAATAGCATCCATTGCTGCACAAAAAGCCTTTGAAGGTATGACTGTATATGCTGCTGCAAAAGCAGGTGTTCGTTCCTTTGCCAGATCTTTTTCATTAGATTTACTACATAGAAATATTAGGGTAAATGTATTAAGTCCTGGGACAATTGAAACACCTGTATTTGGAAAGATGGGTTTACCCGCTGAAGTGGTAGCACAAGCAAAACAACAATTTGAAGAGTTGATTCCAGTGAAAAGAATAGGACAACCTAAAGATATGGGACGAGTTGCTGTATTTTTAGCTTCAGAAGATTCATCGTTTCTTTTAGGAGAAGAGATAGTTGCAGATGGTGGCGTTGCCAATTTTTAGAACATAAAAAGAAATGTGATGGAAAATTACACAGTAATCTTACAAGGTATATTTAATGAAAATTATTTGCAATTACCTGAATTTGAAGAATATATAAAAAGGCAAGATGTAAACAGAGAAGTATTTGGTGGTATTGTAAAGAACAAATATTTTATAGATGAAAACCTCGAACAAAATGAAATGCCTTCTTTTGTGATAATTGTTGAGTTTCCTTCCAAAGATGCAGCGATAAGTGCATATACGAGTGAAGAATATTTGTCAATTATTCCATTAAGAGAGATTGCATTTAAAGAAGTAAAGATTTTATTTACAAAATAAATACTTACAAAGATAGTTATAGTAAAGGATAAGAATGAAAAACGTACTAATTATAAATGGTCATCAAAGATATGAGCAGTTTGCAGAAGGGAATTTGACCAAATCAATGATTGAGGCAGCCAATGATTTTTTAAGTCAAAAAGGATTTAATGTGAAGCACAGTATTGTGCAAAGTGAATACGATATAAAAGACGAACTAGATAAGTTTAAATGGGCGGACACTTTTTTGTTTCAGTATCCAGTATATTGGGCTGGTTTACCTTGGCTTACTAAAAAGTATATTGATGAAGTATTTTCATCAGGTGAGAAAACAGTAACTTACAATGATGATGGAAGAAGTCGTTTTGATGCATCTAAAAAGTATGGTTCGGGTGGTCTGATGAAGGATAAAAAATATATGCTTAGTATGACATATAACTGCCCTATCTCAGAGTTTGATAATGTAGATGGGTTTTGGGAAGGACAGAGTTTGGACCAAGTAAACATTGCTACGCATAAGACGTTTAAATTTTGTGGTGCAAATCAGCTAGAAAGTTTTGCTTTACATGATATCTATAAGGGTGACTTACAATTAGAAGATGAGATTAAAAACTTTACAAATACTTTGAGTAAAAACTTTAAGTGAGTAGTTTATACGAAGATGTTTAAAAAGGCCTATTTATTTAAATAGAATAGATAGGCATTTTTTATCTAGATTATTTGATGCCGCTATTGTTTGCTTCACTTGGATTAATATCTTTTAATCAAAATAAGTTCTTTACACTATTTACTTATTGTAAAGCCTTTCGCAATAAAGATGATAACAAATCTTTTTCATTTTCATCTAGGTTTTTTAAACAACTCTCTTCATATGAAAATACACTTTTAAGGGCTAAGGGCACTATTTCTTTCCCTTTTTCATGAAGTTTTACAAACTTACTTCTTTTATCATCTTTATTTTCTAATCGTTGAACGAAACCTTTTTCCTCAAGTTTTTTTAGAATCTTAGTCACTCCACCCCACGAAAAAAGGAGTCTTCCCATAAGTGCGGTTGGCGTTAAAGTACAATTCTCACCACCAGAAAAGAATAAAGAGCTTAGTATATCTATTTCACTTCTTGTTAAATTATATTCATCTTTTAATATCTTATTTGCACCCTCAAAAAATTTTGAATGAAACATATAAAATGGTACACCAAAATAAACTATATCATTATAAGTATCAGGAGCTTTTCTTTTTAAAAGCTCCAAGTCTTTTGTTAAATCATTAATATCCATTTTGAATAATAGCAAATTTTTACTGTATTTACTATTGCCTCACTAGAAAGGTAAATTTAAGTTTAAACCAGTTACCATTCTAGAGAGGTAAATATTTTTGCCATAAAACTAAAGGAAAAACATGAGAAACAAACTATTTTTGGGATTATCAGTTTTAATACTGAGTATTTTTATCAATGCGTGTAGTAATACTTCAATGTCATTTAAGGAAGCGCCAACAACACTTATCAAAGGTGCAAATATACAAATAATTGATGAAGAAAATGTAAGATACCATGTGGTTAACTTTGCAGGGGGAGCGTTTACCTCTACAATAATAGAGTCAAAAAATGCAGTTACTCTTATAGACTTAGGGCCAGCATTCTTAAAAAAAGCAGGAGCACAATTGAGAGCATATGCCAATGCAATCAAAAAACCCATTTCTGTAATAATCACCCATAATCATAGAGATCACTTTGGAAATATATCACATTTTACTGATGTGGATGTTTATGCACAAAAAGAAACGGCAGCAGCCTTAATGAAAAGCAAAAAATTCGTAAAAGAGTATAAGCAAAAAGTAATATCAGTAGATTCATCAAAAACGATCAATAAACTAGAATTTAAATTTGCTTCTATATCAAATGCAGAGACAAAAGAAAATGGTTATATTTATATACCAAGTGTAAAAGGCCTTTTTGTTGGAGATTTACTTTATAACAAAACACATAATTATATCAGAGAATATACACCACTTGATGATGTAGATGAGCTTAAAAATTGGATTGAAGGATTAAAAGAATTAAAACTGATATTCAATAGTTATACTCATGTTTTCGTTGGCCACAATGGGGTAAGAGATGATATTTCAAATATTATTAACGAAAATATAGCTTATTTAAGTGATGCAAGAGGAATTATTCTTGGAAACAAAAAATTGACATCAGGGGAATATGCAACAAATAACTTTGAAGTAGTTCAAGAATTGAAGAGACTCTATCCTCATTACAAAAAAGGTGCATTGAAACTATCTTTGAAAAATGCATTCTTTAAAGGGGATAAAGGTTCAACTTGGTTTTAGTCAAAAGCCTATCTATATGAAATAGATAGGCTTTTTTTATGCAGCTATTGTTTGATTTACTTGTTTTCCACGCTCAATAAACTCTGCACTTCCATCAAGAAGTGATTGAAGACTTAGTTTAAACATCTTTTTCATAAGTGGTACGAGTAACAATCCAAAGATTCCCATCTTAGGTTTAAAATCCATTGTAAAGGTTACATCCGTTTGATGAGGATTAACCTGCTCAAAATTGATGGTTGCAATTGCCGTTTTAAAAGGAAGCGTTCCTTCATAAATATCAAGTACCAACTTTTTGTTTTTTTCTGTTTTGATAACTTTTTCTTTTATCCAATTTTTACCATCTTTCATATCACACTGTCGCAAGGCTCCAAGACCAAACTCCTGTGGAGAGTCTTTGAGTAAATACGAGTGTTTTAGATTTGGGTTGTATTTATAGATGTTTGAATAGTCATCATTCCAACTTGCATATACTTTTTCAACATCAGCGTTAATTCTTTTGTATACGGTTACTTTAGCCATTTTATTTCCTTGTTTTATTTATTAAATTTTACTTTTATCTTTTTAAAAGAACTTTTCCTACTTGTGCGTTTGATTCCATATATTCAAATGCTTTTTGTACATCTTGAAGTTCAAATACATTTTTATCAAAAGTTGGAATTAACTTTCTTTGCTCAAATAGTGGAAGAAAATACTCTACTGCTTCATTGAGTCTTTTTTCATCCATAAATAATTCGTAGATGGTATAACAACTTATATTTACACTTGTATTCATCATTGAAAAAATTGGAAGAGGAGTACTTGCAGAGATTACTCCAAAAATACATAACTGTGAGCCTGCTTGCAAAGAGTTTACAATATCGTCAATACCTTCACCTCCAACTGGATCAAAAGCAAAACTTGCACCTATTTTTGTGATTTTTTTTATTTGCTCAAGAGTATTTTTATCTTCAGTTACGACAACTTTGTCATATCCTAAAGCAAGAAGTGATTCAACTTTCGCATTACTTCTTGTAAGTCCAATTGTTTTAGCACCCAGATGTTTTGATACAGCCATTGCGGCTAGTGACACGCTACTACTGGCTGCTCCTATTATCACCCATTCGTCTTTTTTTACTTGTTGTTCTTCGACAAACTTATTATAAACAGTAAGAAATGGAACCCAAGAAGTACTTGCTTCATAATCGTCAAAAGCTTTTGCCGTTGGTAATAGTCTACTGTTTTCAACTACATTGTAATCTGCAAAATACCCTTTTTCACTTTCATTTGAGGGAGGTAAAAGATTCACTCTATCTCCTATATTAACATTACTTACTCCTGCTCCTTTTTGCTCTACTATTCCAACACCCTCACTTCCAATTCGAGAAGGAAAAGAAGCTTCCATAAGATAATTTCCTTCACGAAAAAGTACATTTGCTCTGTTGATTGCATAGGAAGACATTTTTATCAATACTTCATTTTCATCTAAATCATCTTGTACTTTCTCTTCATTTATATTCAGTACTTCAGACTGACCATATCTTTCAAATTTTACAACTCTGTTTAACATTTTATTTCCTTTATTAATTTTAATGTTAAGTATGATAACATACAAAATAAAGTTTATTTGACACAAAAAATACTTATAACTATGCAGAAAATTTATATATATTGTAAATAGGAGATAAAATGGAAAAGAAAGATGTCAAAGATATATTGGCAGATGTACTTAAAGTAGGAGAATTAGGCTCACGAGTAGTATGTAGACCCAAGCTACCTGCACCTTGGGGCTTACAATTTGACCCAAAAAATCAAGCCATGTTTCATATCATCAAAAAAGGTTCTTGTTTGTTTTATGAAAACAAAGATGCAGAGCCTATCACTTTACTTCAAGGAGATTTGATATTTATTCCAAAGAGAAACTACTATCAAATAAAAAGCTCAGAAGAAGTTGAAGCAGTGACCTTAAACGAAGAGCTAAACCGTTTAGCTAAAATTACAGATACTAAAAATAAACAAATGACCAACATGATATGTGGTGCATATGAACTCAAATCAAATATGTCTTTGCCTTTTTTCTCCTTACTTCCCAAATATTTCCATCTCACTTCTGAGCAAATTAATAGCTCCGCTGAGTTATCAAGTATAGTTCAAATTTTGAGAAAAGAGGACTCGGATAAAAATATAGGGGGAGAGTTAATTATTGCAAGGTTACTGGATATCTTGCTGATACTTATTGTTCGTGTTTGGCTTGATACTTCAAATGATGAATCTATTGGTTGGTTACTGGGAACCTTGGATACTGAAGTAGGAGAAGTTCTCTCCATCATACATGAACGTCCCCAAGAGCGAATTACTATAGAGAGTCTTGCAAAAGAAACTGCAATGTCAAGAACCAAACTGCTTAATAAGTTTACTAAAATAGTAGGAATTTCACCTATTCAGTACCTAACAAATTGGAGAATTGATTTATCTAAACAGCTATTAACCAGTACTGATTTATCCATCTTTGAGATATCACATTCAGTAGGATATGAGTCAGAAGCATCATTTGGACGAGTATTCAAGAAAATTGAGAGAATGCCACCAGGACAATATAGAAAAAGCTTTATGGCATAGAATAAAATTGTTTTAAAAAATTATCTTTATATTTTTGAATCAAACCTTCAGTTTCCATATCTTGGAGTATTTTTGTGAGTTTTGGAAGTAAATGTGTATTTTTCTTGTGTAAATAGTGGTACATATTATAGGATTCAATAGGTGGTTCTAGCACCATCAGATTTTTATTTTTCTCTTCAACAAAAAATTTTGATGCGTTGATCCGAGATGCGATAATGATATCAAAGCGATTACCATTTAACATGGAAAATAGTCGTTCATTTGAATTTAAGATTGTTCTATCCATGTCTCGTGTACCATTAAGCGAAAAAATAACACCTCTTCTTATACCTATTATAAAGGGGCGGACACTTTCCCATCCATCTACTTTAAATCGTACTTTTTTTGATATAACAATGGCTTCAAGTCTAAATATAACGACTGGTACGAAAACCAAATTAGGATATCTTTTTTCAAGCCCTTTTATTCTGTGTAACTCTCCATCATAATATTTTCCTTCATTGGCTAAATATAAAGATCGTTTGGCAGGAAAATCCTCAAAGCTTACATCTATGCCAAGACGTTTGTAGGCTTCGATTAAAATAGGTTGAGTGACTTTGGATATTTGTGAGTGAGTGACAGAAGTGATGACTAAGGTTTGTATTGCAAATAATGAAAAGGGGAAACTTAAAAGAAAAAATAATATAAGCAAAACTTTAATCTTCATATGACGCTCCAAAGAAGTGAATTTACATATGGTTTCATTATAGAGTAAGTATTAATTCAAATATATAAAAAATATTATTTAATTCATCCTTTAAATAAAGGACAGAAGGATATTAAAAAATATTCTTTAGGACTTTATGTATATCTGATTAAAATTATTTCAGAACTACAATTTTACCTCGTTTGAGTTCTATATATTTCTTATCTTTTAATTCTTTGAGAACTCGACTAATGACCACTCTTGAAGTTCCTAAATGATTGGCTATTTTTTCATGGGTTATTTTAACTATTTTACTCTTTTTCGTCTAATTCACTAAAATCAAACTGCTCCATACTTGTACCCTACTTTTTATTTGACTCTACTATACAGCTTCGTAAATATAGAGTTAACTAAACTTTATTCAAAAAGTTATCCTGTTTTACTTAATTTGCAAATTTTCTTAGTTAGAATAGGTGTCCCGTTTTAACTAAAATAATCGTTTCATCCTCCACATAGGGAAAATGTTTACTTTGGTGTGGACTTCTTGTCCAGTTGCCCACTTCGTATTTCCCAAATTCATCCATAAAAACACCACTTAACACTAGAATTTCTTCTCCACCCCAATGACTATGTGGCATAAATCGTTCATCTTTTGGCCACTTAACCAAGGCTGTTTGATCACTAAGACCCATCACTTGAAGATTTCCATATCCTTGAGACCAAGAAGAAACATTTGTATCCACAATACTTTGTTCTTCATTTTTATAATAATTTGTCTTTCGGTATATGATACAAGATTCATTACTCGTTACAAGGCTCTC
>Ga0105358_10002316_pt1 | contig 10171 bp, 10 predicted proteins | sample GOMGulsemesocosm_5_FD_83509 | JGI IMG/M metagenome (GOLD analysis project Ga0105358, IMG submission 83509) | Methane-oxidizing microbial communities from mesocosms in the Gulf of Mexico - GOM15C Gulf of Mexico | ecosystem: Environmental > Aquatic > Marine > Cold seeps | place: Gulf of Mexico...
AAGGGTTGTGTGCAAATTCTCCCTTATGACCGCGTCGGAAGAGCAAAAAACCTACATTTGCAAAATACGATCCTTGAGCATGATTAAAATCACACTTACATTGTAAAAATGCATTATGGACGCCTCCGGTCCAAAAACATTCCAGCAGAACTGAATGTAGAACACATCCAAAGTATACGTTAGTCATCTGTATTTACACGAGTTTTTTCCACGGCGAGAAATTTTGAGGTGGTATGGACAGAAGTTTCTAACAGATGGAGTTCATAAATATGCGCAATTTTGCAGCCCGTAAATTCAAAACTGTTTTGCAAGTATCGAAGGATAGGTCGATTTTGCATTGATGCACCTCCATAGTGCATCAATGCAAAGGATACGTAATCATTAATGCACTACACGCGTTGCGTTATTCACTCGCAATAGCCTGTGCAGCCATGCTTCTGCCCCTTGTTGGCTACAGAAACACAGCTGGAAACTTGTCCTGTTAGAAAAACGCCTGAAGCCCAGTCTGTGCACGCCCAAGGATCAATGCGTGCACATCATGAGTGCCCTCATAGGTATTCACGGTCTCAAGGTTCATCATGTGGCGGATCACACCGAACTCGAGAGAAATGCCATTGCCACCGTGCATGTCGCGAGCATGGCGCGCGATTTCCAACGCTTTGCCGCAATTGTTGCGCTTGATGATAGAGATCATCTCGGGCGCTGCACTGGCCTGATCCATCAGTCGCCCGACTTGCAAAGAGGCTTGAAGCCCAAGGGCAATCTCGGTCTGCATATTGGCCAGCTTTAATTGAAATAGCTGGGTCTGCGCCAAGGGTCGATTGAATTGGTGACGGTCCAAACCATATTGACGCGCGGCATGCCAGCAGGCTTCGGCTGCCCCCATTGCGCCCCAGCTAATGCCATAGCGCGCACGATTCAGACAACCAAACGGACCTTTCAATCCCTGGACATGCGGCAGGAGAGCCCCCTCGCCCACTTCAACGCCGTCCATTACAATCTCACCGGTGATCGAGGCCCGCAGAGACATCTTGTTCTCAATTTTTGGTGCGCTCAGCCCCTTTGTCCCCTTATCGAGAATAAAGCCACGGATTTTGCCATCATGCGCGTCAGACTTGGCCCAGACGACAAACACATCCGCAATTGGTGCGTTGGAAATCCACATTTTCGATCCGGTCAGCTTATAACCACCGGGGGTTTTTTCGGCACGTGTCTTCATGCCGGCGGGGTCTGACCCAGCGTCCGGCTCGGTTAGGCCAAAACATCCGATAAACTCACCCGATGCCAATTTCGGCAGGTAAGTCTGTCGCTGCTCTTCACTGCCATAGGCATAGATCGGGTACATCACCAGCGAACTCTGCACCGACATCATAGACCGGTAACCGGAGTCCACCCGCTCAACCTCACGGGCGACCAGACCATAGGCGACGTAACTGCCGCCCAATCCACCGTAGGCCTCGGGGATGGTGGTGCCCAATAGACCCATTTCACCCATTTCGCGAAAAATCTCAGGATCGCATTCTTCATTGGCAAAGGCACTGGTGACCCGAGGCTGCAATTTTTCCTGGGCATAGGCCCTGGCCGAAGCCGCGATCATCCGCTCATCTTCGCTCAACTGGTCGTCCAGACGCAGTGGATCAGCCCAGTCAAAGCTGCTCAAATCCGGTGCATCTTTTGCACGCAGCGCCGGTTTATTATCAGTCATTGTCATTATCCTTGATCAAATCAGCTTTTAAGTAGACCTTAACTTCGGATTAACGAAAAAAACAGCAAGACTTCTACAACCAAACATGACTATTAGTCATACATGCTAGCCCCGCGACGTTTCCTCCCCTCCATCTCTTCCCTGCGCGCCCTTGAAGCGCTCGATCGCTTAGGCTCCGCCTCGGCAGTGGCAGACGACTTGTCCCTGACACAAAGTGCGGTCAGCCGTCAGTTGCAGGCCCTCGAACGCCAATTGGGGGTAGAACTGATCCTACGAGACAAGAAACGCCTTTCCCTTACCCCCGAGGCACAGGATTATGCGGCCGAACTGCGCCAAGCACTGAATCAAATCGCGCAAGCCACCTTGCGTTTGCAAGCTGCGCCGTTGGTTGGGACACTTAGTCTGGCAATCTTGCCGGCCTTTGGCATGCGCTGGCTAATGCCGCGCTTACCGGCTTTTTCTCGATTACATCCCGAGGTAACGATCAACATGGCAACCCGGCTAGTTCAGTTTAACTTTGCCGGAGAACAATTTGATGCTGCGATACATTATGGACACGCCGACTGGCCAGGAACACAGTCTCTATTGTTAAAGCACGAACAAGTTCTGCCGGTCTGTTCCCCCGCATTATTAGGAGAGCAGCAGGTGAATGCCCCGGCGGATATTTTGAAACTGCCGTTGCTGCACATTCAAACCCGCCCTCAGGCCTGGAAGCAATGGCTTGTCAGTCAAGGAGCACTACAGCAGCCAATGCAAGCCGGCACAATGTATGATCAATTTGCAACCATCATCCAAGCGGCACTGCATGGTCTTGGGGTGGCGCTATTGCCCGATTATTTGATCGAACAGGATCTGGCCTCGGGCCGGTTACTGGCGCTCCACGCTGCTCCGGTTGAAACAAGCGGCGCCTATTATTTAGTCTGGCCCGAAACAAAATCGCGCGATGCAACGCTGTTCAAATTTCGTCAATGGCTGGCTACACAGTCGCAGCCAGAAGACCCATTGCCCCGATGATCAAATACATCCGGGGCAGCCGGAATTTTAGAAATTCCGACCCGTTTTCTATGCAGAAAACGATGACCATCAATTAGCCAAGTGCATAGCCGGCGCCGCGCACGGTACGTAATGGGTTATCACCACCATATTGGCTCAAGGCCTTGCGAAGTCTGCCAATATGGACATCTACAGTTCGTGTATCAACGTAAATCTCTCGGCCCCAAACCCGATCCAACAACTGCTCACGGCTCCATACACGGCCCGGTTTTTCCATAAAGGTAGAGAGAAGTCTAAACTCGGTCGGACCCAGCTTCAGCGGCTGATCAGCTCTGCTGACCCGATGGGTTTCAGCATCCAGAACAATATCGTCATATTCCAACCGAACACCAACAGTCGAAGGCCGTACCCGGCGCAATTGGGTCCGCACCCGCGCCATTAATTCGATGACAGAATATGGTTTTACCACATAGTCGTCAGCGCCTGTTTCCAACCCGCGCACTTTATCAACTTCTTCTGACCGAGCAGACAACATTATGATTGGTATGCCACGCGTTTCAGGGCGTGACTTCAGGCGGCGACAGACCTCAATACCGCTAAGATTGGGCATCATCCAGTCCAGCACCAAAATATCGGGTTTTTCTTCGGCCACCAACAGCAATGCCTCTTCCCCATCTTCGGCTTTAATGACGCGAAACCCATCCGCCTCCAGATTATAGCCCAACACCTCGCGCTGAGCCATTTCATCTTCAACAATCAGAACGGTTGGTTGAATAACGGACATGAATTAGATCTCCTGCACATGGGTTGACGTCGTGTCGGCCTTGGCCCGACCCTCCTCCGGTCGCTCGCCGGTGACCAGATAGATTACTTGTTCAGCGATTGCAGTCACATGGTCGCCCATACGTTCGGTATTTTTAGCTATGAAATGCAAATGCATACAGGGGGTGATATTTCGCGGATCTTCCATCATGAAGGTAAGGAATTCACGAAACAACGCGTTGTACATCTGGTCCACGTCAAGATCGCGGGTAATGACATCCGCAGCCAATTCTACGTCACGCTGAATATAGGCATCCAATGCGTCTTTCAGCATCCGCTCAACCTCACGCGCCATTCGGCGTAAAGCCGATGTGCTGTCGCTGACCGTCGGCCCCTGGGCCAAGACAACTGTCCGTTTTGCCATATTTTTGGCATAGTCACCAATACGTTCAAGGTTAGCCGATATTTTTATGACCGACAGAACCAGACGCAAATCACCGGCGGCCGGCGCGCGTATGGCGATCAATCGGGCCGCGTCTTCGTTGATCTGTTCTTCTAATGTATCAATAAATTTGTCGCCAGCCCTGACCTGTATTGCCAATTCTTCGTCGCGAGTCTCGAGAGCCCGTGCGGCATCGATGATTGCGGCCTCGACCAAGCCGCCCATTTTCATAATTCGCGCCTGAATGGCCTCCAGGTCGCGATCAAAGGCGGATGCGATGTGTTGCTCTTCCATGTCTTTTCCCTTTGCGTCAGCCGATACGGCCAGTGATATAGCTTTCAGTGCGGGGGTCTTTGGGGTTGGTAAAGATCTGCCCGGTCTCGCCAAATTCCACCAGATTACCAAGGTGGAAAAACGCGGTTTTTTGACTTACGCGTGCGGCTTGCTGCATCGAATGGGTTACAATCACTACCGAAAACCTTTGGCGCAGATCGTCGATCAGCTCCTCAACCTGAGCAGTGGCAATTGGATCCAGCGCCGAGCAGGGTTCATCCATCAACAATACCTCGGGTTCAGTGGCCACCGCACGGGCAATGCACAACCTTTGCTGTTGCCCGCCAGACAAACCCGTCCCCGGCGCGTTTAACCGATCCTTGACCTCTTCCCAGAGGGCGGCTCGGCGCAGCGCTTTCTCAACGATCTCTTCCAGTTCGTTTTTGTCTCGCGCCATGCCGTGAATTTTTGGGCCATAGGCGACATTGTCGAAGATCGATTTCGGAAACGGATTGGGCTTCTGAAACACCATGCCAACTTTGGCACGTAGCTGTACAGGGTCAACCCGTTTGTCATAGATGTCCTCGCCGTCCAAAAGGATATTTCCTTTAACTTTGCAGGTTTGAATGGTGTCATTCATCCTGTTCAAGCATCGTAGAAACGTCGATTTTCCGCAGCCAGATGGGCCGATAAAGGCTGTGACTGTATTGTTTGAAATTTCCACGTTCACATCTTTGATGGCGTGGGTTTCCCCATAGTGCACCTGCACATTGCTGGCCGCGATCTTGATGTCATGCCTATCCATGTTTCGCTCCACTCGCGTCATGTCGTTCATAGCTTTGTCTCTCTTACCAACGGCGTTCAAAGCGGCGGCGCAGAATCACTGCCACCGTGTTCATGGCGACCAGGAAAACCAGCAGCAGAATAATGCCACCCCAGGCTCTCTCGTAAAACGCGGGGTCGGCGCGTTTGGCCCATTCATAGATCTGCGCCGGCATGGCCGAGTTTGGCGACAGCAGCCCCGAGGCAATACTGTCCGGCGCGTTTGAAGCGATATAGCCAACCATTCCGATCAACAGCAGCGGCGCGGTTTCTCCCAGCGCTTGTGCCAGGCCGATAATGGTGCCGGTCAGAATGCCGGGCGCGGCCAGCGGCAATACATGATGGAACACGGCCTGCATACGTGAGGCCCCAACCCCCAGAGCCGCATCGCGCAGACTGGGCGGCACCGCTTTCAGCGCTGCACGGGTTGAAATAATGATGGTTGGTAGCGTCATCAGTGTCAGCACCAATCCACCCACCAGAGGGGCCGACATTGGCATGTGCATGTAGTTGATGAACACTGCCAACCCCAGAATACCATAAACAATCGACGGCACTGCAGCTAGGTTCGAGATATTCACCTCGATGATATCGGTCAGTACATTTTTGGGTGCAAATTCTTCAAGATAGATCGAGGCACCAACCCCGATCGGCAAGGCCAGCGCCAACACAACCAGCATCATTGACAGCGACCCCAGCATGGAAACGCCCATACCGGCTGCTTCGGGGCGCTGATCAGAGGCATCAGCGCCAATGATGAAATCGATGTTGAAAGTTTTATTCACCACACCCGCAGCTATCAGATCATCGACCAGATCCAGCTGTTCTGGCGAGATGTTTTTGTCATTGCCAATACTGTCTCGGTGCACTCTGCCCTTTAGGTAGCCATCCACTCGGCTGGAGGCCAGAAACCGGAATTCTACGGTGTCGCCAATACGTTCTGGGTGTTCTATGACGTAGTCACGCAGCTGCGCTGCTGCGCCTTTGGACAGGATGCCGGCCATCTGTTTGGCCTTTAGACCGCTTTCAATGCCCAATTCTTCGACCTTGGCCGCAACCGCAAATTTTATCAGCGGCGCATAGCCAAAGGTGCTGACCTTTTTGATATCGGCAAGATTGCGGTTGCCCTTTTTGTCTAGCTTTTTCTCCAACAGCTCGACTTGCAAGGTGATGAAGGTTTGTTGATAGGCGCCCAGCCCTTTGCTGAAGATGGTTGTTACCAGTACCAGCAGCATCAACAGGCTGATACAGATGGCCCCGATACCATAGGCCTTGAACCGGGTCTCGGCGGCATTACGTTTTTTGGTTCGCGCGGTTTTCGTGAGTAACGAAGCCCCGTGTCGTCTGGAAATGTGATCAGTCATCAGTCGTATTGCTCTTGATAAGTGCGCACGATTATCAGCGCCAGAATGTTCAATCCTAAGGTCAGCACAAAAAGTGACAGTCCCAGGGCAAAGGCCACCAGCGTTTCCGGGCTGGCAAAATCGGTGTCGCCAGTAAGCTGGCTAACAATACGGGTTGTGATCGTTGTCATTGAATCCAGCGGGCTGGCTGAAAATTTGGCAATCGCCCCCGCCCCCATCACCACGATCATGGTCTCGCCAATGGCCCGCGAGGCAGCCAGCAGCACCGCACCAACAATGCCCGGCAGTGCCGCGGGGATCACCACATGGCGTACCGTTTCTGATTTGGTCGCCCCCAGCCCTAACGAGCCATCACGCATCGTCTGTGGCACCGCGTTGATGATGTCATCTGACAGTGATGATACAAAAGGGATCAGCATGATGCCCATTACCAGGCCGGCGGTCAGCACTGATGTGGCACCGCTCATCCATTCCACACCCAATAGCCCCTCGTCACCCCGACCAAAGATCCGAACCAGCATTGGCCCCACAGTCAATAGGGCAAACAGCCCGTAGACGATGGTTGGAATCCCGGCCAAAATCTCTAGCAGAGGTTTGGCAACAGACCGTATTGCCGGGCTGGCGTATTCCGACAGATAAATTGCTGCAAACAATCCAACCGGCACTGCAAACAGCAGCGCGATTAGTGAAATATACAGCGTTCCCCACAATAGCGGCAGCATAGACAGTTCGCTGTCACCGCGAAAATTGGGGGCCCAGGTACTGCCGAAAAAGAAGTCTTTCCAACTGTGTAGACCAAAGAAGTTAATGGTCTCAAACATCATCGAAAACACAATTCCGATGGTCGTCAGCACCGCCAGCGAGGCCGCCAGTATCAGCAATGCCATGACGCCCCGTTCGACAACATTTCGGGCGCGATAATCCTTGTTGGTACGGCTATAAGATCTGGCAAACCCGACCAGAGCTAGAAAACCCACGACTATGGTCATGATCTGCCCGCCGATATGAGACATTTCACGATAACGACGGGCCGCTGTCAAAACTTCGGGCCGGACATCAGATCCCAGTGCGATGCCCAAGGCGCCCAGACGTTGACGCAAATCTGAAGTCTCGGCAGTCATCACCTGAATTTCTTCATTGGTCATGGTTCCCTGAGCCACAGCAAGGTCCAGACCTTCACTGACCCTGCGCACGTCGCTCATCACCAGTCCAAGATTGGTGTTTTCCGGCACCAGATCGGCAGGGATCATCGCAGCCACACGGGTTTCGATGAACATCGGTTGCGCCAACAGCCACACAGCCAACAGGGCGATTGCCGGCAACAATGCCGACAGAGCGACGTTGTACCCGTAATATGAGGGTAAAGAGTGAAGCTCTCGGATCTCTCCGCCTGCGGACACCATGGCACGGCGACGTCCCAGAACAAATCCGACGGCAGACAGTAAGATCAAACAGGCAATAAGCCAGAAAGTGGGCATCAACAGCTCCATCGACAGTGGCGGGCAAATGCGGTGGGAGTGGTTTCTCGGGCAAGAAACCGGGGCGAACATGCCGCCCCGGAAAATTTTACATCTGGAGCCATTTATCAGGAGTTGCCGCTTATGACGGTCTCATCCGCAACCAGTTCCTGGATTTCCTCCAGTTCGGGATCGGCAACCAACCCGTATTCGGACAGTGGGCCATCAGGGCCGGCAACCTCATCCGACACGAAGAATTCAGTGTATTCTTTCAGACCGGGAATAACGCCGATATGGGCTTTCTTCACGTAAAAGAACAGCGGCCGCGACACTGGGTATTCACCGGTGGCGATTGATTCAGTCGAAGGCACAATGCCGGACATTGTTGCAACTTGCAGCTTGTCGGTATTGTTCTCGTAGAAGGCCAAACCAAAAACGCCAATGCCGTTTCTATTGCTTTCGATACGCGCCAGCGTCTCGGTGTAATCGCCATCAATATCAACCGAGCGACCATCTGTACGCAGCGAAATACAGGCCTTCTGCGCGGCTTTCTTTTTGGCCTTGGCATTGTCGCCCTCGGCCAGCCCCAACAGGACATCATAGGCACCGGTGGCTTCACAGCCGGCAAGAATTACCTTGTCTTCGAACACTTCACGGGTACCGTGCTTGGTGCCTGGAATATAGGCCTGAATATTCTGCGCAGGAAAGGCAGGATTTACATCAGCCCAAGTTTTTGCTGTGTTTACAACCATATGTCCGTCTACCAAAACGGTGTCGGACAATGCCAAGAACCAGTCGGTCGGAGTGAATTCAAAGGCGTTCCCCTGAATGTCGCTGGCAAATACAATGCCATCATAACCGATGCGGACTTCGATAATTTCAGTAACGCCGTTCTCGGCACACTTCTTGATCTCTTTATCTTTAATCTGACGCGAGGCATTTGCCACATCGATGGTATTTTCGCCCACACCTTCGCAGAACCGCTTTAGTCCAGCCGAGGAGCCACCAGATTCAACCACAGGCGTCGGAAAGTCAAAGTTTTCTCCAAAGGCTTCGGCCACGATGGAGGCGTAAGGCAGTACTGTTGAGGATCCGGCAATCTGAACCTGATCGCGGGCAGTCGCAGCCGTGGCAGATACGGCAGCAATAGCCAGGACGGATGCGGACAATTTCACAAAGGACATCTCATGTTTCCTTGAGTAGAATAAAACTCGATCACCCCATGATGATCTTGCGGCCATTGCTAAAAGACCTACATGTGGCTTTTGTGACGTCAATGTAACAGCTGCGTGACAAAGCCACGGTAGAAGGAAAAATTTGGTAAATACTTGCATTCACAAAGGATTGGAGGATTTATCACAATAGTTTATACTTTATGAACGCAAACCCGGGGTACGCTACATGCAGATGAGGAATTCATGTGTTGTAATCACTGGTGCCGGACATGGCATTGGCCGCGCTATGGCGCGCGCTTTTGCCAGAGAAGGAGCATTGCATGTTGTCTGTTCCGATATCGACTTGGTGAGCGCTACGGCCGTTGCCTCAGAAATTGGCGGAACGGCAATGGCTGTTGATGTCAGAAGTGAAGATCAGCTCGCTGAGCTGATTGCCAAAGTCGAAGACACAGTCGCCCCCATTGATTTATTTTGCTCCAATGCTGGTATCTTGGCCCTTGGAGGTGTCGAAGTCGACAATTCAGAATGGCAAAGAACCTGGGAAATCAATGTCATGTCTCATGTCTGGGCGGCGCGTCATGTCGTGCCTCGGATGATTGAACGTGGTGGCGGGTACCTATTGAATACGGCCTCGGCGGCGGGATTGTTAAACCAGATCGGTGCCGCCCCCTATGGCGTCAGCAAACATGCAGCGGTTGGTTTGGCTGAGTGGTTGGCGATCACATATGGCGATCTCGGCATCGGTGTTTCTGTGCTGTGCCCACAAGGGGTGCACTCAGAAATGACACGTGGCCTGGAAGATCATGTTGTCGGTATCGATGGTATGCTCGCGCCGGAAATCGTGGCTGATGCCTGTATTGAAGCCATTGCAGAGGAACGTTTCCTCGTCCTGCCACACAAAGAGGTTTTGGGGTATATTCGCGCCAAGACGACAGATTATGACCGTTGGCTTAACGGTATGAGGAAATTAAAGAGACGGTATGAGGATAGCTAGTTTTCAACAAGTTGCGCGATGAACTTGATGCTACTTACAATATTTGAGCCATCAAATTCAGACGTTTCAGTCCAAAATGGCCGCATGAACCAGTGCTTTTAACTCAGCCCGCGCCGGGTAAGAACTTGAAGGCAGTAATTGGGTAAAGAACACAGCTGATAGATCCAGTTTTTGGTCCACCCAA
>Ga0105358_10002317_pt1 | contig 10171 bp, 10 predicted proteins | sample GOMGulsemesocosm_5_FD_83509 | JGI IMG/M metagenome (GOLD analysis project Ga0105358, IMG submission 83509) | Methane-oxidizing microbial communities from mesocosms in the Gulf of Mexico - GOM15C Gulf of Mexico | ecosystem: Environmental > Aquatic > Marine > Cold seeps | place: Gulf of Mexico...
AATCGAACATCATTTGTGCATTCGCTTTGATAGTTTTTACTTTGTTGTAATTACGAATTATTTTAGGATCAGCCGCTTTTCGCTCAAGCATTTCTTCAGGCATCATTAATATTTTTTCAATATCGAACTTAAAAAAGCTTTCTTCAAAGTCAGACCACTTCTTTTCTACTACGCGTTTAAGTACCCATAAGGAATTAAAGTACGGACTTATGTAACGTATTGATTTATAGATGAAATAATAAAATAACATGAATAAAAGGTGTCCATAGAGTGAGTAGTTTTTTATGGACTAAATATGTGAAAATTGTATATATATGTCCATATTATCTTTATTGTACAATCCCACAGAATAACATTCAATATTGCCACTAAATAACATTTACTTTGACCACCCAGTTATCAAAAATTAATAGTTGTACTTATTCGAAAGCAGACGGATAGCTAACTATTTAGTGGTGTATTTAAAAACAGTGTTGACTGTGAGGACACACTTTGATGTCGTTTATTTTGTGCAAGTGATATCACTTGTAGTGTTCTTTCAAAATTCTATATCAAGAACGAATTGTAAAAGGCTTTATTGCCGTTCATTTGAAAATTCAAAATGAACTACTTTTCCTGCTGATATCTCGTAGGCATCATCCCCAATAATCGATATATCATCCCGTTGAATAACGAGTAAGTGGCAGGGTGAGTTTCCAGAGAAAACTCTCTGGGGGTGTTGGCTAGGTTTGTCTATGGTATTTCAAATCGGTTCGTTGTGTAAAAACGGCAGGGTTACATTTGACCCGTTTTGATAGATATAGGAATTATTTTATGAAAGATATTGTTAACTCTTTAAAAAGAGCCCGCAGTAAATGCACTGATACCATAGACAAGAGCACTTTAAGTGAGTTGGATATTATAATTCAACAGCTTGAGGAAAAGACAAAGATAGGAGAAAAACCAAAGCAAATTAATTGGCTTTCATGCATTTTTAAGGCTATGGCCTTAATAAGGTTGTTAACTGGTGATTTTGATGGAGGTGAGTAGCCCTTAGGTGTCTATTGCAACCAGCCAAGTAAATTCCCCCATTATTTAAGGATCATTATGTTATTAGTAGGTGAAACATTAAAGGAGTGCAGAGAGCTTAAAGGTATTTCTTTAGGTCAGCTTGCAAATGAGTCAGGTTTAAATAAATCATTCTTATCTAAAATTGAGAATAATAAGCGAGACCCTTCACTGACATCACTATCTACTGTTTGCGAGGCTATCGGCATTCCTCTGAGTATTTTTATTCTTCTGGCAGAGAGAATTGAAAATGATGATTTTTCAGAAATTAGTGAGTTGTTAAAAATAACGGCAAGGAAAGCCATTAGTGATAATCAACGAATTTAAATACAACCAAAAACCCATTGGTAGTTTAAAAGGTTTAGCTAAATTACTTTCTCTTTCAGAGCAAGAATTAATCACATTAGCTAATTCATCAGACAAATATTACAAAGTCGCAGAAAAAGTTCCCAAGAAAGATGGCTCATACCGAATTACCTATAAAGTCGTTTACCCTCTAAGTAAAGCACTTAAGACTATTAGGCAAAGGGTTTTTAATTTTGTTGATATGCCACTTCATTGTTGCTGGTAGACCGGGTAAAAGTTATATAAAAAATGCTCTTATTCACAACTCTTCAGTAATGATTGTTTCTGAGGATATTAGTAAATTCTTTGACTCAATAAAACAAAAGTATATTCAAATTTTATTTCAACATTTTTTCTGCTTCCCTCCTGACGTCTCTGAAATACTAGCAAAATTGTGTACTTTGAAAGGATTTCTTATGCAAGGAAGTACTTTAAGTGGTGATATTGCTAATCTACTTTTTTATGATAAAGAGCCTGAAATTGTTAATAAAATTGACAAGTTAGGGCTAACTTATACTCGTTATTATGATGATATTTATGTTAGCTCTAAAGATGATGGATTCGATGAGCATATTTCAGTAATTAAGTCTGCTATATATGGAATGTTTAAAAGTGTTGAGCTTTTGCCTAACCGTTCACCCGATAAAAGTAGAGTTATGCGGCAGTCCTCCCGAATGGATGTACATGGTGTTACGGTTAATTCTCATAAAATATCGCCATCGAAGAGTCGTGTTTCAAATGTTAGGTTGCAATTGAAGATCTTTAAAGATTCAGTGTCAAATAATGAAGAAATAGAAGGTCTGATTACTTTATACAAATCAACTTATGGTCATATATTGACCCTTAAAGCACAAGGCTCCCAAAGGCATTTGAAAATGCTTTATGAGCTTAATCAAATTGTTCAGTCAGTCGATGAAGCTTCAGCTAAAAGGTATGCGCGTGGATTTCGGAAACTTAAAACAATGAAAAATTATAAAAAATTCTCTAACAGGGTAAGTGTATTAAAGAAAATCAATTTTAAATTAGCAGGTGTTATTAATGCTGAAGCTAAAGAAGCTAAACATAGAATTAAAAACCGTCGATAAAATATATTATTGACGATTTTATTGGTTGAGTTGTCAGGGATAGGAAGACGCAACCCTATCCTGTCCCTTTTATTAATCCTTGATATTACTTTTTTGTTACGTGTAACGTTAATGTTCCTTTTCCGTTACGTGTAACCTATAATAGTATTACTAACGGAGGGGGGTTAATGATTAACTTAACGATATTAAAAAATAACTTATCTTTAATGAGGAATGCAGAGAAACAACTATTTTCTGATCTTGCTTTATATAAATTTAAATCACTTTTTGATGGTTTGGTTATGGCGGATAATATTGATTTTTCATCCGAATATGGTCAACTTTTATTTATTGCTTTGCAGATTAAACGTAAAGATATTGCAATGAAAAACATAGTTTTTGCTTGTAGCTCTTTGGAGTCATTTATTAACGTTGAAGAGTCTAACAAATTAAAATTTGAAGAATCTCAAAAAAGATCGGATTCTTTAGCTATTGATAGTACCTGTATTGATGTTTCACGTAACGTTAATTCAAGTGAAGTTCAGCTTCAATTAAGTAATGTACCCAAAAAACTTGGTCGCCCTAGATCGTCTAATGCGTTAACTGGTGCTCAACGAGCCAAAAAATCAAGGGATAAAAGAAAAGCTAATAAATTGGTAACTGTGAATTCAATGCTCGATAGTGAATCGTCGAAGCTCTATAACTTAATGATTGAGGATGGACTTGATCTCAATTCTATTATTAAAATGGCTTATGATTTCACACGTACTTAATGTGGCAAAAGTGAGCCTTAACTCGTAATCAACGAGTAATGAATGACACTTAACCTCTATGACTTCTTGGTGCGCAAAAGAGACATTAACTAAATGTTATTTGACATACTTTTTCTAATACTTAGCTCCTTCATGTTACTGGGACTGCACGAAAAACTGCAGGTGAAAATAAGATAAATTTTTGATAATGGGTATGTTGTTCAAACTATCAAAAAATGATGTTTAAAGATTATCGAATCTTAACTAGATTTTAGTTCTGTAAATAACTGTATTAGACATCAATATTTAAGGACACAAAAATACGCGTTGTGAACTGAAATTCACGAACTTTTATGTCAATCCCTTATTTAAATTTGATGTGCTTGTTATAGAGCCAAATCAACACCTTTAATGAGCATTGTTATAGATTTATGATCTGGACAACAATGAATATTGTAGATACTCTTGACCTACAAAACATGTCAAGATAGTACTCACTCAATTATGTGCATCAATAGTAATTATAGGTATAAGAAATCAGTATGAATAACGACATTACGAATGCTCAAATAATTGAAGATGATGATGGTACTGAAAAAGAAGATTTGGGTGATTTTGATGAAACGAGCCTTGATCCTTTCAACCCCAAGGAAGTGGATATTCAAGTAGTATCTTCTATTATGGATGCAATCATCAAGCGACTTAAAAATAAAGAGATAGATTTAATTCCTGGCTTTCAGCGCTCTCCTGACTTATGGAAGAAATCACTTCAAGGACGTTTGATAGAGTCACTGCTCATCAACTTACCAATTCCAGCGTTTTATTTTGACGCAAAAGATGATGAAAAATGGCAAATTGTTGATGGTTTACAGCGATTATCTACAATTAAAAATTTTGTTGTAGATAAAATATCAAAGCTGTCCGGTTTAGAATTTTTAAAAGAATATGACGGTAAGACTTTTGATGAACTACCACGAACCTTGCAACGTCGTATTGAAGAATTCCCTGTAACTCTTTATTTAATAAAACCAGGTACACCGAGTAAAGTGAAATACTCGTTATTTCATAGGATTAATACAGGAGGTATGTCTCTTAAGCCCCAAGAAATAAGACATGCTATTAATCAGGGGGTAAATAATGGCCGAGCATCATTATTTTTGAAAGAATTATCAGAAAACGAAGATTTTTGCAGGTTGGTTCGCATTCAAAGTAATAGAATGTCTAATTGTGAATTAGTCCTTCGGCATTTTGCATTTATTATTCAAGGTAAATCCATATATAAGTCCTCCATGATTAAGTATTTAGATGATGGCATGGAGTTACTTGGTGGATGCACAGAAAATGAGCTTGAAGCTTACAAAAATGGTTTTAAACGTTCAATGCAGTTAGCGTGGACACTCTTCGATGAGCATGCATTCAAGAAATCTTTTGTTGAATCATCAAGAATTAAAGTTGTAAACAAACCATTGTTTGAGTCACTTTCTGTTGCATTATCATTACTAAATGAAAGAGAATCAGAGACATTAATTTCGAACAAGTCAACTTTTCTAGATAGCTTCAAAGTTTTAATGAGAACAAATAATTTCTCAAACTCCATATCCAAATCTACAGCCAATACAGAAGCATTCAATTATAGATTTGTTGAGATGGATAAATTAGTTCATGATTTTTGTACGGAATAATAATGTTAGAAACTATTGCAGTTAGAAATTTTAAATTATTAAAGGATCAAGTTTTTCAAATTAATAACTTGAATGTTTTTTCTGGGCTAAATGGCTCAGGTAAATCAACATTGATACAAAGCCTATTATTATTGCGGCAGTCTTTTGAAAAAAATATGTTACCCGGTAAAGGATTATCACTTTCTGGTAGTTATGTTAGGCTTGGTACTGGCTCGGATGTACTTTCTGTTGATGCTGAAAATGAACTGATTGAATATGATTTTTTTTGGGAAAACGACACATCGCTTTTACTTTCATTTCAATATAATGGCCGTTCTAACTTACAGCCAACAGTTAAAGAACATTTAGTAGGGGATTGTTATGAACAGTCTTTGTTCACCTCTTCTTTTCAGTATTTATCTGCGGAACGAATAAGCCCAGGAAGTTCTTTTGACGTTTCAGATTATGATATTAATAATCTTAACTCAATTGGTAATAAGGGGGAGTATACAGCCCATTTTATTGCTGAAAGAGCATTGGATATCATTCATATAAAAGAAATTATACATCCGGCAGCGACTAGTGACACATTGATCGCTTCAATTGATGCTTGGATGTCAGAAATTACACCAGGAACAAGAGTTATAGCAATAGTTATACCTGAGATTAATCAGGCAAGTTTACGTTATGAGTTTGAAACTTCAAGCAAAGTTACTAAATCCTTTCTTCCAGAGAATACTGGATTTGGCTTAACTTATGTATTGCCTATTATAACTTCAGTTTTAAAGGCCAAACGAGGTGATCTTTTAATCATAGAGAATCCTGAATCACACTTACATCCCGCAGGACAAACCGCCATTGCTAAATTAATTACTTTAGCCTCTGAAAATGGTGTCCAGATTATTATCGAAACACATAGCGATCACTTTTTAAATGGTGTTCGAATTTCCTTGAAAAGGCATCTGATCTCACCAAGCCATGTTGAATTTTATTTTCTTTCAAGAGACGTTGAATCAAAAGAACATTGCACTCAAGTAGAAAATCCTAGAGTAGATGAATCAGGTAATTTTGATTGCTGGCCAATTGGTTTTTTTGATGAGTGGGATAATAGTTTAGACGCATTATTGTGTGACGAATGAGTACTATTATCTTAAATGATGTCTCATTACCTTTTCAATCTATAGACGATTGTGAGCAACATTTACCTACGTTTTTTGAGATACTCACTACTGTAATGAAGCACAAGGTAGATATGATTCGAATAGATGAGACGATGGGCTTTAATTGGTTTAAATTTATTTATATACAAAACTTTTCATTATCTGAATGGATAGCAAATCAATCTGATAAAAATTATCAGCGTTCACTTAAAACCATAATGACTAAATCATGCTGTCCTTTAATTTTCCCGGAAGAAAGAAGTGTATTAGACACTGCACACTTGTCTTGCTTTAAGCTTGAAGAAGAGGACGTTGAAGTGTCCTCTATCGGTGCGGCTTATTTATTAAAGATACCAGTAGTTAGTTTTCTTTCTATGGATATCTGGCAAAACAATCCAATAGATATTAGACATGAATATCTAGATCCTACTAATGAAACAATATCAATATCTGTCGAAAATGTAGAAAATATTTCAACAAAAACGTCCCTTTCGAATTATGTTAAAACTCTTACGGAAGAACGTCAAGCTAGCCAAACTTACCTAAAATCATTAACTCAATCAGGCAATAATGATTATCCGAACTTAATGTTTTGTAAAAATGCACTTAATAATCTTCATAGTACTGAAGCTTCGAAAAGCTTATTAAGTAAAATTATAGAAGTTTTGACAGAACTAAATCAATGTATTAGAGGAGTTAATTCGGTCTCAGAAATTATAAAAAGTCTTCCTTTGAGTATAACTTCCGAGAGTGATACAACTAAAAGAGATTCAAAGTTAATTAAGCATCGGAAGTTCAGATTACCAAGTGGTGAATATTATACTTTTGATCTGCATGTGAAAAATTTTCCCAATGCTAAAAGGCTTTATTTTTATCCTGACTTCCAAACGAATAAAATTATTATCGGCTATTTTGGTAAACACTTACCAATATAAAGCTAATGTGTCTTCTTATCACAAAGAATTAAATCCTAGTGTGACCTGGTCAAGTAAATTCAGTCACTCTAGTTAAGATACTTTTTCTAACTCATTATTTTTCAATGCAAAATCATTAGGGGATTGATACCCTAAATATGAATGTAACCGTTTACTGTTATACTGCGTAATACCATGAAGACGATCGGTCAATACTATTCAAGACGATCACTTTTTTGTCTATCAGTAGAGCTGAATTAAATCTAACCTGAGTGATCGCCATCAGTCAAGGAATTTAGTTTTTTTCGCATCGATTCGCCTTTTAATTCCAACTTTATTGCCCCGTGAACAAGCCGATCTAATATGGCATCAGCATGAGTGGATTCTCCTATCATTTCATACCAATTTTCTATCGGTAATTGACTCGAAATCAAGGTCGATTTTGTATCATATCTCGCATCAATTAATTCCAGTAAATCACTACGTTGTTGAGCGGTTAATGGCTCTAATCCCCAATCATCTAAAATCAGTAAATTAGCCGAGCTAAGTTTGTTGATTAGTTTGCGATAACTACCATCGGCTTGTGCCATAAACATTTTTTCTAACAGCTCTTTCAGCCTAAAATAATAAACACTGTTCCCTTGTTGGCAATGGTTGTGACCAAGCGCACAAGCTAAATACGTTTTGCCACAGCCTGTAGCGCCTGTGATCAATATGTTTTGGTGAAGACGAAGCCATTCTCCTTGTGCCAATGAACGGATTTGTGTTTTATCTAGTTGTCGCTCTGCGCCATAATTGAGTTGATTAAGTGTACCAGCAACTCTAAATTTAGCTTGGCGAGTTAATCGGTCAATTTTGCGTTGATCTCGTTGCGTTATTTCATGTTCAAGTAATAAGCTTAATCGCTCTTCGAAGCTCTGCTCTACATACAGATTAGGCTGCTCATACTGTTGTAATAGTGCATCACGTATGCCACCTAGCTTTAAGTTGCTTAATTGATTGTTGACTTGTTGAGTTAGATTTTTCATGAGTTTTCCTTTGTTTTATGCGTGGTAGGGTTAATGGTAATAGTGGTTGCCACGGATATTTTGATGGTCAATATCTCGTAGTAAATCACCTAGCTGCTCAGGTAAAGCTTGTTTATTTAAGCCTTTTTCTAAAATGGTTTTTACTTGTTTTACACGGGTGACACCTGTGGCTAAGGCACGAGTACAAGCCGATTCAAGTCGTTGGTCGGTAAACTTCTTACCTAAACTCAATAAACCCATGCAAGCACGGTAGCTTTGCTCTGGATGCTTTTTAGCTTGCATCAATTGCATAACGAACTGCTTTGTTGCGGTGCCAAATTTAGTAGCCCAACGTTCAAACCGTTGTGGTGTCCATTGTTGCTGTTTTTGATGACCGATCGGCATATGTAACTCAAGCGTACTGTGAGCACCTTGTCGGTGTGATCTTGGATGAACGGCTACTTGAACACCTTGGTGGTAAAGTGTCACCAATTGTCCTGTGGCATGGGCTTCAAGCTTTTGTTTTATTAAGGTGTGTGGCACTGAGTAATAGTGCTTTTCAACTTCCACATGATAATCAATATGCACGCTAACTTGTTTCACTAACGTGTAGCTGTAAGCCTGTGTTGGTAGTGGTTTTAGTGCTGATTTATCAATAGCTTCAAATTGACTGAGCCTTGAGCCTGGATGCTTTTTCATTTGTCGTTGGTTTAAATCAACCAGCAACGTTTGTATTTTTAAATTTAATTGGCGCAAGCTAAAGAAACTTTCATTGCGAAGCCGTGCCATGATCCAACGCTCAACAATTTGCACGCCCACTTCAGCTTTCGCTTTATCCTTTGGTTTATATGGTCTGGCAGGAACAATAACGGTATCGTAGTGTGTCGCCAATTGTTGGTAGGTAGGGTTTAAATCAGGCTCATATCGACAGGGTTTGGTTACCGCACTTTTTAAGTTATCTGGGATGATCAATTCTGGTACGCCACCAAAAAACTCAAAGCAACGAGCATGACTCATTACCCAATCTTCGAGCTTTTGGCTGTAGGTTGCTTCTGCATAAGTGTAATTAGATGCACCCATAACGGCGACAAATACTTGTGCAGTACGGCATTCGCCTGTACTGGCATCAAGAATGTTCATGGTTGGTCCACAATAATCAATAAACAGTTTTTCACCTGCTTTATGATTTTGTCGCATGGAGGGGGTTTGACATTTAAGCCATGCCTTGTACTGGCGGCAGAAGTGGGTGTAACTGTAAAACCCTTCGCTGTGCCGCTCTGTATATTCCTGCCAAAGCAGTAATAATGTCATGGTTTTAGGTCGCAGCTATTGTTGAACTAGTGACCAGTCAGGAATGGTAAAGCCCTTTAGCCTAGGCTTTGTTTTGAAGAACGCTTGTTGAAGAGAGTGATCATCCCACTTGTCCTCAAGGGGCCAGCAAGTAATATCTAACGCTGCTGATTTAGTGGCATATTTAGACACAATTGAAGGTGAAACAGATAAACTTTTTGCTATCTGACGATGACTGAGTTTACAGCCATATTTTAGTCTTAAAATCTCTTTGAGTTTACGCATTGTAATAGGTGCCGTTGGCATGGTTATTCTTCTCATAAAAAGGAAAAGAATAACGGTTAAAAACACCTACTGGCTAGACAAAAAAGAGTGAAAATTGAATAATACTATTCAAGCCGATCACTCAATACCATTTTGATCGAAAAGTGATCGGCATCGATGGTATTGAGTGATCGCGATGGATAGTATTAGGTGATCGCGATGCATGAGAATATGCAGTAGTCGAATCTATTAAACCACGTCAAGCATTGGTGTAATTGAATAGTCAAAATAAATGAAGTTGTGTGGCACAGCCGCACGTTATTTCGTTCTTGGGTGTTTAATCATATTTTACCTTCAGTTCATCTACTGTAAACTAGTCCTATCTCTCCTATGCTAGCGATTTAATTAATGGAAAAATTTGAAGATCTTTACCACCGTGCTGCTGAGCGAAAAGGTGGTGAAATAGCCTTGTCCTACTTAATATCAAAACCTCTTACTTATGACGAGCTGTTATTGGTAAGTGATAGTGATGTCTTAGCGGAGTTCACGCGAAAAATATTTCAATCGGGTTTTGTGTGGGCGGTTGTTAATAAAAAATGGGATGGCTTTGAAGAGATATTTTGGAACTTTGAAATCGATAAGTTAATAATGATGCCTGATGATATGC
>Ga0105358_10002320_pt1 | contig 10168 bp, 10 predicted proteins | sample GOMGulsemesocosm_5_FD_83509 | JGI IMG/M metagenome (GOLD analysis project Ga0105358, IMG submission 83509) | Methane-oxidizing microbial communities from mesocosms in the Gulf of Mexico - GOM15C Gulf of Mexico | ecosystem: Environmental > Aquatic > Marine > Cold seeps | place: Gulf of Mexico...
ACTACTTATGAAAATCACAGGTAAAGGGTACAAGCTTTGCAACGTTTTTACAGCGTCAATACCATCTGTTTCTTCATGAATTTTTACATCTGAAATAAGTAAATCTATTTTGGTGGATGCTGCTAAGATAAATGCACTTTGTATATTTCTTGCGATGTATATATTTTTTAAGCCAAATCCCTTTAATGTATTTAAAAGATTTGCACTATCATTCAGATCATTTTCAATAATTAGAAGATTTAATTTTTCCATTTCACCACCTAAAAGTTATAGATAACATTATAATGACATGACAACATTATTATAACATGATGATTAATTCTTACTTAAAAAATATAGATAAAAGTCATAAAATATAGATTTTATAATTTTATTTTAACAAAACATAGAAAGATTGGGAGCTCATGCTTATTTAAAGAATAGTAAAAGTTTTAGATTTTTTCTCTAAAAATAAACGATGAACTATTTTTAGTTGAAACATTAAAGTTACTTTTCTCTTTTTTTGTAAATTTATGTTTCAAGAGATGATAGAAAATAAGTATTATCATCAATATAGATGAAATAGAGTTTATCAATGATACTTGGTCATTGTCAGTATTTATACTCAAAAGTGTTAAGTTTGTAAAAAAGCTATCATAAATATATCCAAAAGTAAAAGCCAGTAAAGATATAACTACAAGATAAACAATGAGAGATGTTTTACCTAACATTTTATACACTACACTCATGGTGACAGCACTAGTTGCAGGTCCAGCTGTTAAAAATATAAATACAGCACCAGCAGACATACCTTGTAAAATAAATGCTGCAGCTATTGGAAGTGAAGCAGTAGCACAAGTATATAAAGGCATTGCAAAAAGCATCACAACAACATAGGTCAACAACTGATTTTCAAAAAGTAATTGAGCATATTCTTTTGGGGTAAACATCACAAACAAAGTTCCTAAAACCAGACCTATTAGTAAAGCTTTTGCCATGTCTCCAAAGAGTGTTCCATATCCATATTTCAAAGCATTTAAAAATGAGAACTTTTTCTTTTTTGGAGTTTCACAATTTGAGCTACACCCGCATGGGGAGCTTAGGGGCTCTACTTTTTCAACATTGTCTTTTTGTATAAAGTTCTGTATTAGACCTACTGATATAGCAATAATGATAGAGGAAATTACTCTAAAAGTTGTAAATACAAAACCAAACAATGAATAAGTAGCTAGGATAGAGTCAACTCCTGTGATGGGAGTTGAAATCAAAAAACTTTGTACTGCACCTTTACTGGCACCTTCTTTTCTCAAGCCTTGAGCCAAAGGAATAACAGAGCAAGAGCAAACAGGAAGTGGTATTCCAAATAGGGTTGCTTTTATGACTGAACCAATGGAGTCATTTCCCAAGTGTTGTAATACAAAGGTATCAGGTATGAGTTGTTTTAGAATACCTGCAAATAACAAACCAATGATAATATAAATAGACATGGCATTTAATAGAATTGAAAAACTATCAATAAACTGTAAAAGTAATTCCATATCTTTCCTTCAAATATTTTATTTATAATTTTACTATATTTTTATTGTAAAGGCCATTTTTATCTATATGAATATAAAAGATTGGGGATCGAGATTGAAGAGTAATATGTGCTAGATCAACAATCCTAAGATTATACATCCTTTCTATTGAATGTATAACCTGTCGTTTTTAAACTAGTGAGATAAAAATACTGGTAAAGTAGAGTTTTCTAATAAATATCTTGTAGTTCCTCCAAACATGAGCTCTTTTAAGCCTTTATGTCCAAATGCACCTGCAACTATTAAATCAAAGTTACCATCTAATGCCGCATTTAGAAGTCCTTGTCCTGGGATTCTTGTAGTTTTTACTATTTCATAACTTGCTGTTATACCATGTAAAGCCAAATATGTGACTATTTCTTCCAGTTGGCTCTCATCTTTTACATATTCTAATGATGAAACAATTTTCACTTTTTTTGCAAGTTTTAAAATTTCAATTGAAGAAGTTAGAGCTCTTGAAACTTCAGGAGAATTATTCCATCCGATTATTACTGAGTCAAATGATAACTCTCTCATAACTCTTGGGAACATTAAAACTGGTTTACCACTTTTTAAAACGGCTGTTTCAAATGTTGCGGTTGTGATTCCTGAAGGAGGAGCTGCTGCAATAACAAGATCACAAAACTTTGAACTTTGCTCAACTAAGTTACTTCTTATTCCTTCTTTAATTTTCACGTTAATTAAACTTTTATCAATACTTACCTCATTTATAACTTTGTGAACTAGTTTTTTAAATTCTTCATCTTGTTCTTTGTATTGAGTTTCAAGGACTTCATCAATTGATTTCTGTATATCTTTGGGTAACCTCATTGAATCAGTCATTTCTATTATTGATTTTAATCTTGATTGTAAAACTTCTAATTCAACACCAAAATATTTGGCTATTAAAAAAGCACCATGTATCCTCTCTTCTAGTTCTTCTCCACCACCTATTGGGAAAAAAAGCTTTTTATATATCATTTTTAATCCTTTTTATCTTTTATGAAATTTTCTTTTAAATTTCTAAAATATTATAAAACTAAAAAATGTAATAAAAGTCAAAGTTAAAAAATCTTAGAAAATTTAAGGAGGCAACTTTTAAGTTCTTTCCCTCCTTTTTCCCCCTTTATGCTAATATCATTAATGCAACTCAAAAAAGGATATACCATGAATACAATTACAAAGTTCATTTTAGTAGGTTTCCTCTCTATTGGTTTAGTAAATGCAGATAGCTTTAAAACTACAAGTGGTAAGCTCGAAATTACTCCTATAAATCATGCCAGTACTTCACTGTCTTGGAACAATGTCAATATATTATTAGATCCAGTAGGTTCAAAAGACAGATATCAAAACAGTGGCTCAATTGATTTGATTCTCATCACAGATATTCATGGTGATCATCTAAATGCAAAAACTATAAATTCTCTCATGAGTAGTAAAACACAATTGATAGCTCCTCAAGCTGTTATCAACAAATTACCAGACAATTTAAAAAACATCGCAATAAGACTTGATAACGAAAAAAGTATGAGTATATTGGGTCTTAAAATTGAAGCCATTGCAATGTACAATTTACCTGAAAGTAAAAAAGCAAAACACGTTAAAGGTAGAGGAAATGGATATGTTCTAACATTTGCCAATAAAAGAGTATATTTCTCAGGTGACACAGCTGATATCCAAGAAATGAGAGCACTTAAAAATATTGATATCGCTTTTGTGACCATGAATTTACCTTATACTATGTCGGTTAACGCTGCAGCGAATGGTGTAAATGCTTTTAAACCAAAAATTGTTTATCCTTATCATTATAGAGGAAAAAAAGACGGTAAAAAAGTTTATTCTGATATCAAAGAGTTTAAAAGACTTGTTAATAAAATGGATAAAGATATAAAAGTCGAGTTAAGAAACTGGTATTAATCAGTAGGATTGTACATACAATTTAAATCAAGTATTTGGTTTCCAAGAGTATACTTTTGGAAATCCTATACTTTTAAACTTAAGATATATTTTGAAAAATGATGTTTATAATTTCTCACAATCTTCAATACCAACTGAGTGCTCAAACAATGGTTTAGGCTCTTTTGTTTCATATATATACTCAAATACTGCATTTCTTTCATAGATAAGGTATTTAAAAAAAGGTTCCTTACACGCTAAGTTAATATCTGCAGTAAAAAGTTTAATCTGTAGAGTACTCAAAAAAGAATCTATTGAGACCCCAGAAGCATCTTTTAAAAATTGGGCATTTGTATCAATTTGTTTGATATATTGATATTTGTTTTTACTGGTTTGAACGTTGACAAGTGTCGTTATTGGATCTATTTTCAAGGGGAGATTCTTTACTGATTGTGAAACTACGTATTGTAAAATCTCCTCTATTTTAAATTTACTCATATTAGAAAAGTTACTATTTTCAGGAGGTTTATCCTCTGCAAATAAGCCTAATGATAAGTAAATCATTACTATAATTTTATACATAGAAGTCCTTAGTTAGAAGATTTTGATTATTCTATATAAAAAAAATCAAGAAATAATTATTGTTAACTCAATTCTCAAAGTTTTCAATAATATTGTATTTTATTGAGGTATTTAACTTGACAGTTTGATGACAGTTATTTATCTTATACTTACACCATCACAAAACTAAAGAAGAAAATATGATAGAATTATTTGGATTTATAACAATTTTAGTGTTGATGTTTGCCTTTGAACCAAAGAAAGAATTTAACCGCTAAGTGGTATTTTTATTATAAATTCAGCTCCACAATATTCTTTATCATCATGTGAGTATTTTTTATTTTGGACCAATAGTTGACCTCCCATTTTACTAGTAATACTATGTGACATATATAAACCAAGACCTGTTCCAAGTGATTTATGTTTGGTGTGAAATAAGGTTCAAAAATCTTATTCAAATATATCTTTGCATGATTTTACTTACATTACTTGAAGGCAGGTAGATAAAAAAGACGCACATCAATGTCATTATAATGGTTAGTATAATATTATTAATAATACTTTCATTTAAACTTTTTCCCAATGATAAGTTATTCTCTTTGAATGCGATATTCATAATTTCAAAAAAATATTCATGACCTTAACTTTCTTTAGTAATTTGGTTTGTGTTTTTAATTAGGTTCGTATCCAAGATTTTTTTCACCTCTCATGAATCAATTCTGTAACCAATACCAGGCACAGTTAGTAGAGCCTTTGGTGGAAGTTTTTTTCGAATATTTTTGATAAATGAGTGAATGGCATTGTCATTTATTTGTGAATTTTCCCAAAGATTATTTTTCATTTCATGATAGGTGATTGTGTTGTTCTTGTGAAAAAGTATGGATAAAAAAGACCATTCTCTTTTTGTTAAAGTATAAGACTTTGTTGGACCTTTTATCCTGAAATTATCAGATTCAAATATCCAAGAGGGGGCAATACTATAAGTTTTATTTTTACTATAACGCTTGGTAAAAGTTTCTAGTAATGCCTCTAAGTCTATGATTGTGAGCGGTTTTACAATTATTTTAGCAATTCCAAATTCAACAACTTTTAAAATTTTATCCATATCATCGTATGAATATGTAAGTGCTATTTGTATTTGGGTATCAATGCGTCTAATATTTTTGATGAAGTCAACAACATTAATATTTGGAAAATTTATATCAGCAATAATGAAATCTGGCTGCTTTAGTTGATATATTTCCAGAGCATCCTGGGAATTATTAGCTATGTGTATGGATTTAAATACATGTTTTAGTTTATCTTTTAAAAGAAATGAAGTGCTATTTGAATCATCTTCTATGTGAAGTAATGTTGCAGTTGATAAAATTTTTGTTTGCGAATTAATCATAATTGTCCTTATTAGATTCCATTCAATTTGATTGAATTTTTCGTTCTATTAGTAGTGTATAAATAAAAAATGTAATAAAAATAAAAGCCTGATATATCAAAATTACTGTTTTATTACAGTTTGTTTGAAGTCAGTTAGATAAATATTATTTTTATTTAAATACATCTTAATCAACTGAATAATTGGGAAATAAAATATTATTTTTATGTATTTTATACTTAACATTTAATGAATTTAAATTTCTAAATTTGTGAAAAATTCGAAAAAAATAGATATAAAATATACAATTATTTTTTAATTACTGGTGAATATTTATTTTGTGGAATAATAAGATATGAAACTTGCACAAAGCTGTAAAATAAAAATATCTACAAAATAGGCTGTTTGTATAATATATTTGATGTAGAGTAAAACTAAAGTGAGAACAGTTAGGAAGTACTTATTCAAGTTTACTACTAAGAGTAAGCTATGAGATTAATTAAAAAAAAGAAAATAATAAATACAAGTACCCATGATACAGGTTATACTTAATCCAAGAAATACTATTTTTCCTAATTTTTTATGAGCTTTTGAGTTGAATCTGTTTTTGTATGCTCTAAGTGAGGTATAGATGAGGTATGCCCATGCTATAACTGAAGCTATTGCAATTGCTATATGTACCACTAAAAAAACAACTAAGAAATTGTAAGAGATATCACTATATTGAACATAGTATTCAAACCCTCCAGATATACGGAGCATGGTCTCAAAATAAATGATGACAAAAACCGTTATTAAAAAGACAACGACTTGAGAAATAAGATGACGTTCATATCTTTTTTGAATGGCTTGATAAATACTCCCCGCCAATAAAAATGGCAAAAGTAAAAAATATACGGTAATAATTGTCATGTACAAAGGTGCTGTCATAAGTAGAATCCTCATATAAAACAATGATATTTTAATCATTGTTTCTTTTGATTTTCCGTATTATAATAATTATCTGTACTTATTACAAGTGCCAAAATATATTAAAATAACAAGGACAGTTTAAAGATAAATACTTAATCACAGAAAAAAATATTACTAAATTTATATGAAAATAGTTTGGGACAAACATTATATGATATTATGTATACTTAATAAATAAGCAAATTACTATGATAAAAAGGAGATAAAATGAAGTTAATATATGCAGTGCTTCTTGCTGGATTTATTGTTCTAACAAGTACTGGGTGCGTGGGAACTATTTATTCTGCCGCAGTTGATGAACGAAATGTAAAAACAATTGCAAGTGATACCTCTATAGAGTTATCAATATTAAAAAAACTTGGGGATAATGAGTCCTCGGATATTATAGATGTTTCTGTTACAAGTTACGAAGGTCAAGTATTTTTAGTTGGTGAGTATGAAAACTCATCCCAAAAAAATAGGTTTTTAGCCGCTGCAAAGGGTATTGAAGGTGTAAAAAGTATAGACTCTTATTTTCTAAAATCTAATGAAACTAGTCCTTGTGGTACAAAAGAAAATCTTTCAATTACCGCCAAAGTAAAAGCTAGCCTGATTGGGGACAAATCGATTTGGTCAACCAATGTTCACGTCAGTACCTTACAGTGTCAAGTTGTTCTCTGGGGTACAGTTGGTACATCTGAAGAACTTAGTAAAACTATTTCTCATGCTAAAAAAGTGGAAAATGTTAAGTCTGTTAAGTCATTCCTAAAAGCAAAAAAATAGAAAATATACAGAATTAAATAGGCTAGGTGCTATTTAATTCTGATGATACCTTTACCAACGTTATATCTAAATCAAATTGGCATTTAAATAAAGAAAGACTCCTAAAGAAAACATCACTATGAGGGAGGTATATTCTAGGACAGTTATAAATCTTTTTGATTTTTGCCCTTGATTTCTTATTCCCACTCCTAAAAAAGCTGAAATAAATATAACAAGACCCATACCCAAAGAGATAAATATACTTGCTAAGACAACTGCAAAATATGTATCTAAAATAAAAGCATAGATAAAAAGTACAACTGTTCCAGGACAGGGGATTAACCCAGCAGTTAGAACAAAATATATGTCTTGTTTCTGACTCTTCTTTTCTGTAGTTTGTGGTTTTAGTTTTTGATTTATAGGTGTAGTGGTTTGCCAGTTTACTTTTGAATCAGGATGACAACACTCGCAGGACTTATTTTTAATTTTTTTATAAAAAATATAACACGCCAACAATATAATCATAAGCGCAGATACTTTGGTCAAAATAAGAACTGAATCACTCACAAAGTTATTTAGAAAAGTTTTTAGAACAAACACAGAGATCAGGACTAAGACAAATGCACCTAGTATATGAATAAATGCACTGGCTTGTGATATAAAAAAGGCCTTTAAAAAAGAGCTTTTATGGGATAGAAAATATGAAAATGCCAATGTCTTTCCATGTCCTGGACCAATGGCATGTATGACACCATACACAAAAGAGACCAAGAGTAAAGATAACAGAGCCCATATATCAGCACCATTTTTAATGGCAATGAGATTTTCTTTTACTTTTTTTACAAACTTTTCTAACAAAGTTTTTTCTTTTATACTAGGAGTTTGTATTTCTTTTTTGAGAACAATAGTTTTAGCTTTTTCTATTGGCACAGTACTGATGTGAAAAATAACACTTTGTTTATTGATGAGTTTTTGTACGCTATTTTCATTTTTAAAATATATGGCATTCCTATCAAGAGTTATTAGAAAAAAACGCTTCTGATCTAAAACTTGAATATATAAAGAGTAGTCTTTTTTTATCTCATAATTTAGTTTCAAAGTATATTCAAAATGTAAAACTGAATCTATGATATAGGTATTTGTACTTGTGGGGTCTATTTTTCTAGATTTGTTTTTATCTACTATTACATCATAAGAGATATGAGTTGAAAAGTTGTTTTGTTCTGCGTAGTTTAAAAAAGAATCTTCCACGAGAAGCAGTTCTTTTTTATCAATGATTCCATCTGCATTGGTATCATATACTTCTTTTAAAGAGTCAGTAAACTCTTTGTTTACTTTCCAAATAAACTTCGCTGTATTGATGGTCTGTTTCGTGGAGTCAATATATATTTGAACCTTCGTTTTGGGAGAACTGGTTACACAAATAGTGCAGGAAAAACCTGCACTTAATAATAGAAAAAGTAAAACAATTAAACGTATCATTTATATGAGTCATATATAGCTTGAGCTGTATTCATTAACCCTGTTGGATAATCATATGCTAAGTGGTCAATATTGACTACTTTTCCTTTGATACTTCGAGCGATAGTTTGGGCAGCTTTTTGTGAAAACTGAGGTGAAACAAAGATAACTTTTATTTGATGTTCTTTTGCTTCTTTTATTAATTCAACGATTTCTTTTGGTTTGGGCTCTTTTCCTTCTTTTTCAACAACAATTTGTTCTAAATCATAACGTTTGGCAAAATAACCCCACGAAGGATGAAATACCATAAACTCGCTTTTCGAAACACTTTTGAGTTTTGATTCAATCTTCATATTGAGTTGATCTAAGTTCTTTAAAAAAGAATGATAGTTTTTTGTATAGAAGACTTTGTTTTTATTGTCCACTTTAATCAAGGTTTCATAGATATTTTTCGCTTGTATTTTAACTAAAAGTGGGTCTAACCAAACATGTGGATCTAAACCATTTTCATGATGTTCTTCCTCATGATGATCGTCTTTTTCTTCTTCATGGTGCTCCTTCTCATCTTCATGATGGTCATGTTCGCTCATTTCAAGTTTTGTGATACCTTTACTCGTATCAATAAGCAACATTTTTCTGTTGGCATTTTCAAATTTTTCCAACCATGCATTTTCAAATGGTACACCAATTGAGAAGTAAACTTTTGAATCAGACAAAAGTTTCATCTGTGATGTTTGTGGTTCATAGGTTGCTGGTGAAAAACCAGGTCTTACCATGACATTTACTTTTACCTTCTCGCCTGCTATTTGTTCCACAAAATATTTTTGGGGTAATATACTCACTGTTACTTTGAGATTATCTGCAAACAAACTCATAAAACTAAAACTCAATGCTAAAACTATTTTTTTCATAAATATCCTTTTTCAATACAGATGCATTTTTATATCATTTAATTCCAAATGCAACTAAGTTGCATTTGGAATAATATATTATAAATACTTCAATGCAACTTAGTCGCACTAAATATAATTATTATCTGTATAATACATTTCATTTTAAATTTAATTGGGTCAATTTATTATATTGGAACTCCTACTTATTGTGCCAGTATAATTCAAAACACAAGTGAGCAGGAAAAATTGCAGTTGCTTTATTTGTGGGAGTGCTTTAGATGGAGAACAAACTGGAAGATTACAATATATGGTCACTTTATCAAGTCAACAAGGAATGAGCTGGGATAGGATTAGACTCTGCCTGAGAGTACAATGATAAAGATGTTAATAGTTTGGGATGTAAGTTGGGTGTTGTGGCTCAATCATCTGATGGAATTGTACATCATATTGATATCTAAAGAGTAACATATTTGGTCATCATGTTACTAAACTTGTTAAGGCTTTGAAAGAAAACAATTCATCATTAGAGAATAGGGATATCCCTCTATTTTTACTAGTTTAACATTTTGTAAATATACTTCTTAAACAGCTCTTGCTCGTTTACATCAAGTTTAGAAAAATATTTATCTTCAAAAGTAATGATGTCTTTTAATGCTTTTGCAGTAACCTGTTTACCAAGGGCAGTAATTTGAACCAGTTTACTTCTTTTATCTTCTTTATTTTCAACTCTACATATGAAG